>Ga0116192_1003298_pt1 | contig 10153 bp, 9 predicted proteins | sample AD_UKC113_MetaG_FD_89876 | JGI IMG/M metagenome (GOLD analysis project Ga0116192, IMG submission 89876) | Active sludge microbial communities of municipal wastewater-treating anaerobic digesters from Hong Kong - AD_UKC113_MetaG | ecosystem: Engineered > Bioreactor > Anaerobic > Digestate | place...
TGGAAGATTTTCTAGTTTCTGATTAAACCAATTTCCTAAAGTCAAATTTTGCAATCCACATGGAAGATTTTCTAACCTTTGATTAAAACCAGACCCTAAAGTCAAATTTTGCAATCCACATGGAAGATTTTCTAACCTTTGATTAAAATTAGCTCCCAATGTTAAGTTACGCAAATTGTCTGGAAGATTTTCTAACCTTTGACTAAACCTATTGCCCAATGTTAAGTTACGCAAATTGTCTGGAAGATTTTCTAACCTTTGATTAAACCTATCGCCCAATGTTAAGTTACGCAAATTGACCGGAAGATTTTCTAATTTTTTATTTAATCGTCCACACAAAGTTAAGCTTCGCAAGTTGTTTGGAATATTTTCTAGTTTTTGATTAAATCTGTAATTTAATGTTAAACTTTCATTATTATGATGATTTTCTCGTCTTAATAAATTTTCTTTTTTATTATTTGTGCCATTTGAACTCATTGTGCTTTAATTTTTAGATTAAGTATTATGTACTTATAAATAAATTATTCATTTTTTATAACCTAAATTTATTTAATGTTAATATATTCATATTTTCGTTTGAGGTATGTTTGTCGTACGTACGAATATAAAACTTGAATAATGCAATTTCATACTAAAATTTTATAAAGTTATATTATAATAATTTAGTAATGCAATATAAAAATACAATACTTGGACAGAATGTTATACTATCTGATGATAATTTAGTAGATCTTGCTAATTTAAATAATTTAAATTACAATACTATAAACCAAGAAGCATTGGATGATCAAAATTTAATTTATTTACCTTATTTAAAAAATAATAAGGTAAATTTTGCAAGTAAGACATCCATGATTCATTTTATTAAAAACAAAAATAAAAAAAATGTATATAATGATATCCTAAATATAACTTTTAAATTAACGGATTACAACTATAATAAATTCATAAAAATCAACAAAATAGTTAAGCCATATGTTTTTGAAAAATATAATTTTTTACCAATCAACAATAAATTCAAAACTATATTTTTAGATAGAGAAAGTATAGAATTTTTCAAATATCATAATTACATAAACAACGTAATAAATTATGTTGATACTGTTAATAACTTAATAAAAACAAAAAATAATCAACAAAATTTCAAAATAATGATTTTTAATAATTCAATTAAAATTTTAAATTATATGTTTGATAAATACATTTATGTAAATTATAAACAATTCAGTCAATTTATTTATCTAAATACATTTTACTACGCAAAACAAGATATTTACGATTACATTACCACATATTACCCCCTACCATCAATTAACGATATTGAAAATGTTATGAATAATGACTATAACTATTTACCATATCAAAGTTATGATATGGCTAAAAAAAATATTGTTAGGTTTGGTGACACCAAATCGATGGAAGTATTTCAGACTTTTAGAATCGAAACTAAAAAATTACTTGAAACCGTAAAAAATTTTCAATTTGATTTAACTTCCGATATAGATTATTATAAAACAGAGAGATATGACAACACTAGCTTTAAATATATTTATCAACTTAGTGAATTTCCAATTAAAAACTTGGTCACAATAAAGAAATTTTTAATTAATATGCCGAATACATTTGTTCATATTTTTATCCCATTTGTTGTTCAAAATAATATGGAGGAGCATATAACATTAACGCAACATAAATATTATCAAAATATACAATTAGCATCAGAAGATTTATTCATGATAAAAATTAAAAATATTTTACAAGACTTGAACAAAGAAAATGAATATGGTAAATTAATATATAACTTGTTATTATTTTTTGAATCATTAAATTTACAAGAAATAAAAAATGTACATTCTTCTAAAATAAATATATTGTGGAGCTACAACAATAACAAATTATTGAAAAATTTCGAAAAAAGAAATAATAAATTACAAAAGTTAAATGAATTTATTGAAATGAATCCTGATATTGATTGCGAAAAATTTTATTTAAATTATTTTAATGAATATGATTATGTTGAAAAAGTAACGTCCGCAGAAATAATAAATAAGGACATACTTAATGCTTGCTTATATAAAACGTATAATTTAAAAAGTATGCTAGATATAAATAAATATAAATCAAAGAATTTCATAAATATTTGTCCATCATTGAAATTTAATAATTCCACCGATACATTTTTTGGCAATCAAACAATTAATTATCATTTAAATTGTGAAAATGTAATCGATTCCGTTAAAAATCCAATTATCGCTGATGGAATTAAAAATTATATTAAATATTTATTAAATAAAAGTAATACCAATGAAATTAAATTTAATAAAGAAAATATTAGTGATTTCAAACTTTATGAAAATTATATGCCGGAATGGGTTAAAAACATTATTGATAATAATTTTGATCAGGCTTATGAAAATAAACAATTATTTTTAGGTGATTTATATTATATCAGAAAAATAAAAAGATGCAATATCATAGCAAAATCAGCATTTGTTAATTTATATCCAGTAATTAATGATAAGGCGACTCTTATTTCAATCGAAGATATAAGTTGGAACTTGGATACAAATAAAACAATATTAACATGCATAATGAATAATAATTTAATATTCCCGATCAGATTTATCATTAATATAAATAAAATATCGACTTATGGATCAATTAGCAATAATATCGATGAAAATTATATATTTTTAGGTAATGTAATAACAAAAATTAACATTGTAACACGAGAAAATTCGGAAAAATATTACAATACTTTTTTATTTTTAAATAAAGAAACATTAAATATTGTTCCATATAATTTTAGAGGTAATAATACATTTCATAATATTCCAGGTACTGATAATTTTAAAGTAACTTATGTTGAACTGGAAACATTATTATATTATGGTGCTGATTATGGGATCAATTTACACTTCTATATGATTGCGGAAACGGAGGATAAAGAAAATCAAACAATTTTAGTTTCAAAATATAGTAAAGAAGAGTTATTAATTAAATATAATGAAATTGGTCTATATGACAGTGTAACGAACAAACAAATAGTTGATGAATTGAAAGAATTTATTTTGTATAAAAATTATAATAAGCGATTCAGTGCTCATTTCGTCTAAAAACAATTTTATATTAGGTTTTTAATATTATTTTTTTGCTATTACATAATCTTTATCGTAATACATATTATAATGTACACAAATAATTTTTATATTAATATAATTAATGATTCGATCAACATAAACGATTTATCTTATCGTATTGATCCCATTTTTAGCTTAGCTAATCAAAACAATGACGAAAATATTCTTCCTTTAGAAGTACAATCTTTGTATAAACATAAATTTGATTCGTTACTTAATTTGGATCCTTTGGTACCGAATTTCATTACATTTTATAATGGTTCTCAGTATCTTACTGATAGATTATTTTTTAATGATATTTATTTGAAAGATTATAAAAATTTAATAACATCAATGAATTGTGAAAATTACATCGTAATTGATAATCATACCAAAATAAAATACAAACAAATTACATTGCATAAATTTCCTAGTTTATTTAATGTATTAACCTACACTATTTTTAAGAAAACTAATTTATTCAATGATAGCGTTCTAATGATTTGTAAAAGTACACCGATGCATAGATCATTGGTTTATTATAAAAAATATACTCTCTATCAAGAACCAAAAAAAATTAATAATGACATAAAAATTTATTTGCAAATTGATAACATTAGAAAAATTTATTTAGACAGAATATTTAAATATTACGAAAACACAAATTGTGTAACATTACCTTCAATTATTACCAATAATTATATCGATGAATTGCAAGACATTAAATATACAACAATTATTATTGATTCTCCATTATTAATTAATGATACTTATTTACTTGTCGGTAATAATTCAAGTTTTCAACTTTTGATATCACACATTAATTTAGCATTAAAATTTTTAAAAAAAAAAGGTAATTTAATGATTAATTATTATTCTATACCAAATAGATTAGTATTGAATTTTATTATTTATCTATCAAAAATGTTTGAAAAATTTTATTTCCCTAACATCGATGAGTTAGTTAATATGAAAGATACAGAAATAATAATTTTTGAAAATTTTAACCCATCAGATAAAATGATCAAAGAAATCTATGATTTCAATGCACTATTACAAAAAAATGATTCATCAAATGGTTTTGATTACAGAATTTCAAATGATATAGAGCTTTATGATTATAACTTAAAAAAAGAAGTTATACCAAATTATAAATATTTAACTAATCTTATTGTTTTCAATGATGAAAAGATCATTCATAAAATATATAAAAATTATAAAAAATATATAATTCATAAATTTGAACAAAGAATAAATGTGATTGATAAAGCAATTGAGTTATATGAAAAACGTAATAACGTTAATGACATAGAATTTGCATTAAACATAAATCGTCTTAAAGCAATAGATTACGCAAAAAAATATAATATAAATATTGTGGAGTGGGTTGACTCAAAAAAAGTGGAAGAATATTTTAATTTATCTTTATTTCAATATTATGATAACCTGGAATTATATAAATTATTTAAATTAAACAAGAAAAATAATAACATAAAATTAAAAATATCCGATAATATTGATAGCGAATTAGTCAATTCATTCAATACTTGGTCTATATTATCAGAAAATGCTTATGAAATAACAGAAAAAGTAAACAAAGATAAATTTAAAGAAATTGAATTATTTTTTAACAACAGACAGAAAGATTTAAATAAATATTTGTATAAAGAATGTAAAGTTAATATAAATGGAAGAATTACTAGTAGAGCATGGATAAAAATGCAAGAATTATTAACAGTGACTAAATTTTTCAAAAATATTATTAGACAAAATAAAAATAATAATATTAATACAGTGAATGCTTTTCATATTTGCGAAGCTCCAGGAAATTTTATAAATAGTTGTAATTATTATTTGAATTCACATACTGATATGAAATATAATTGGAAAGCTCAATCGTTATTCGATAGTAATATATTTGATCAATATGGTTTCATAAAAAATAATCCAGATCGTTGGGATTTTTATGACGGTGGTGACGTGACAAAATATAGTAATTTTATTTATTATTATAATAAATATAAAAATTCGGATGTTTTGATCAGTGATTGTGGAACTGAATGGATAGCAAATAACGATGGTTTTCAAAAACCATTGCCTGTTTATGAATTGTTATACAGTATATTATTACCACGCGTAGGGGGTAATTTTATTATGAAAACTATCGCGAGTAGCTATAACAAACAATTTGTTTCTTTAGTTTATTTAGCGACAATCAAGTTTAAAAAAGTTTATATTTTTAAATCAAATAATAATTTTTGGTCTCAAGAAATCTATATTGTTGGTAAAAATAAGAGTAAATTTACAGATGATGAAGAAAAAATATTATTTGATATGTTAAAAGAATTAGAAAATAAAAAAATAGTGTACCCTGTACAAAATATTAATGATGATTTTTGCAATGACTATAATGCAATAATGCAAGATATATTAGATCAATTCAAAATTACAAAAAAATTCTTCACATTTTTGATTGATTACGAAGAATTGTTTGAAGAAAATAATAAAAAATTGAGTAATGCATCCTACAAAAAAAATGTAAAATGGTTAAAACATTTCATGAACCACATACCTAATGCCAATGAAAAATATAGGCAAAGTAGACATGTTAAAATGAATTAAGCAAATTTGTATAAAACATTTATTTTTCATTTTATATTAATGCTTTTGTAAAAAACATTTTTCCACACAATAATATTATAATTTTCATAGTTTTCATATATCTTTTTATTGATTTGACCAAGACGAGATACGTAAATAATAGTTGTATTAAAAAGTGGTGGTATTTCAAGATTATATTTTTTATGTACTATTAAAATTTGTAGTCTGGGTAAGGCGATACAAAGATCTAATTTTTGTTTAAAATTATGTCCTAATGTTAAAGTTTGCAAGCTATTTGGTAAATTTTCTAATTTTTGATTAAAATAGTAACCCAAAGTTAATTCTTTTAAATTTTTTGATAGATTTTCTAGTTTTTGATTAAAATTAAAACCCAAAGTTAAACTTTGTAATTTACGTGGTAGATTTTCTAGTTTTTGATTAAAAATTCCTTCAAAAGTTAAACTTTGCAAACTGTTCGGTAGATTTTCTAGTTTTTGATTAAAATTCCAACCCATAGTTAAATTTTGTAATTTACATGGTAGATTTTCTAGTTTTTGATTAAAACTCACACCTAAAGTCAAACTTTGTAAATTGTTCGGTAGATTTTCTAGTTTTTGATTAAAATAATATCCAAAAGTTAAACTTTGTAAACAGGGGGTAAATTTTCTAGTTTTTGATTAAAATAGGAACAATAATCAAAAGTTAAACTTTGTAAACTGTTCGGTAGATTTTCTAACTTTTCATCAAATTCTGGACCCAAAGTTAAATGTTGCAAGTCGCTTGGAACATTAACTAATGTTTGATCACAGCCATACGCTCTCATGCTTAATATTTTCATTGTGTATTTTAATAATATATTCGTAAACAAAACTTTCATTTTTATTTAATATTAATACTTCTATAAAAACATTTTTTATTCAATAACTTTATAAACTGATAGGAAGATTTTCTAATTTTTGATGGCAATCATTAAAGTTATAAAGTAAAGCAATATTAATGCTTGATCAATGATTCGAGCCATAATATTTGATCAATGATTCGAGCCATAATATTTGATGACATAATTATGTGACGCAATATTATATTAAATATAACTGACAAACGAGCCAGATATGAATTCGCACAATTTTTTAAAACCTACCAAGCTACAAGAGAATACTGACAATCGATTAACAATGAAATGTGATATCATAAAAACAATAAAAAATAATATAGGCATAGAAATAGTGTAATTATCAAGTATAGATTGGTAATTATTTTATTTTTTTTATTTTTTTTATTAAATTTGTTTGTCCCAATAATAAAATTATTTTATAACTTTAAAATTATTTATAAATTCATAGCTACTGTAACATATAAAAAGTATACATGGTGAACAAAAAATAATTAATGGTAAAGCTAATAACAAACAACAAATAAATATCAAAAAGAGAACAACCGAAATTGGTATCAGTATGATCCATGCAATAATATTTAAAATGCCAATCAACACAAGATAAAACTTTTGTTTTATGTTTAAATAATTTTCGCCAAATATTTGTTGTGCCTCTTCAGTTTGTTCTAATTTATTGTACGCTATGTAAACTAAAGGTAAAATATATTTGCAGCCATTCATTATGTAAGAGTTATATTATTTACAAAATGTTAAAGAATTACTTGAATATTAATTTTTCATTTTTTTAATAATAGTAACGAAGAGTTCTACCAAACGATTTTCTCGTAACCAATGGTTTTACCAAACGATTTTATCATAACCAATGGTTTTACCAAACGATTTTCTCGTAATCAATGGTTTTACCATTTGTTCGAAGCTTGTATAATTATTAAATTTAGTATATTTTTATGTAATCTAAGTTATCAAATTATTAAGAGAATAGTATATAGGGACTTTTTTAGCATATTGCTTTCGAATGTTTTTGCGAAAAAGATACAACTATCTAAAATATTTTCTTTTCCAATGATTAATTTCGAGTTCATCATCGCGAACTTTGTGGATCTCATTATCTAAAACTTTGTGGATCTCTTTTCCAATAATTATTTCGTATTCATCATCGCAAACTTCGTGAACCTCATTACCCCAAACTTTGCGAATCTTATCATCCCGATTTACGTAAAAGTCAACATAAAACACATCAAAGTTTTTTGAATAATCATAATTAATGATTATAATTATTTCATCCACTTCACACATTATGTTTGTTCACATCTCTGTCAATTTATAGATATGCAGTCAGTCTTCTACTGTATGTTGCAATAACATTTTTATTTGCACGTTAAAATTATCATTTACGTGTTTGCATAAAAATATTTTTGTGGTATAATTTTGTTTGATTATATTTTTATTTCCGTTGCGTCAAATTCCTCAATTTGAATAAATTAAGAATAACTGTTAATATTATTATTTTTGACCAGTTTTTGAGTATACATTTAGTCATTGTTTGTTTATCGCATACGCAAGTAATATGGATACGTTTAAACAATTTGTTAATTGGTTCGAGAACCAATATTCGCTGCAAGTAATTTTTCACAACATTCGATCAAAAATTCTTTTATAGGTACGTATAATTATAATATGCTTCCTGGTTCAACTTAGTCAATAAATTGTTCTTTCGTTATGGGAAATTTATAATCATAATTACCTCTACTATTTTTTTTAAAATTATTCTTTCAATATTTACAGGATCTGAAATTAATCCAAATGTCACTCTCAGTCTCATAATAACGAATACTAAATACACCAAAATTTTTAACATATTGTATATTACTAATTGTAACTGCATCAAGTTCTCCTCTCAAATAACAAACAGTAATTTCTATAAATAATGTGAACACAAAAATGTATTTGTACTTGATAATTATGCTTAATTATCATCCACTATTTCATCAATAGTCTCTATTTGTGTGTACTGTGTATATTCTTCAATATTACAACAAGTTTCGCACAAATAACCACAAAGTTCCATTAAATTAGTTAATGAAATGTTAGTACGTATGCTTAAATTGTTTTTTTTTATTTTTTTTAATAAAATAAAAAATTGTTATCATATGAATATTATTATGAAATATTTATTAGTGCACATTTAGTCATTGTTTGTTGTTCGCATATGTAGTGTTCGCCATAAACGCGAAACAGTTCAATAGATTTAATAATAATATTTGGAGAAAGAATTTTTTTGCAATACTCCACTATGTTGTGATTAACTATGTCGTCACTAACTTTATCACTAGATTTGTTAAATACCAGTATACTTCCTGGTTTAACTCGAGCGATAAATTGTTCTTCTGTTAATTCACCTCCAATAAGTATCCTCATATTGTCATCCACACAAGATTGTAACCGAAAAGAACAGCAATGCTGACCAAGATTATAAATATTAAATACATCGAATTTTTTCGCGTAAGCATGATTATCAGTAGTAATTATTATACAACCTTCATTAAAGTGCCTATTTTCCATGTATTGATAACTACAATTAGCACGCACAATTATTTTATTTATTTTATCTTGCGTCCTATAACCTACATGAGAGCATAGATATATTTGCACTTGATAATTTCGTTGAATTATATTTTCTATTTCCATTTCGCTGAGTGTTTCTATTTGTATGCTCTGTATATATTCTTCAATATTATTATTTCGACAAGTTTCGCAAAAATAGCTACAATATTCCATTATTAAATTAGTTGATAAAGTATTAATATATTCCTAAAATTATTTTATTTTCATTTTTTTTTTTAGTAAAATAAAAAAAAAATTGTTATGATATGAATATTATTGTAAAATATTTTTTTGTGCACATTTAATTATTGTTCGTTGTTCGAATATGTAATTTGTGCGATTAACGTAAAACGACTTGATAGATTTAAGAATAATATTTGAAAAAAGAATTTTTTTGAAATACTCAACCATATGATTAACTATGTTGTCACTACAATGATGAAATTCCAGTAAACTTTTTGGTTTAATTTGAGCAATAATTTGTTCTTCTGTTAATAAGTGATCAGTGTAAACAACAATTTTGGTCACATCAATATGTCCCAAATAGTCAAGCTGACTAGGGTAATAAATATGAAATACACCAAATTTTTTTTCATAAACGTAATTGAAAGCTGTAATTAAGTGCATCATATATCTATTCCGATCATATTCTGCCACACGATGATAGCTACAGCCAGCAGGGGGTAAAGCTTTCCATTTTATCGCATAAATCAACATCAATATATACAAAAGCATATTTTTACTCTATAATTTCGTATAATTATGTCAGTTATTTCCATTATGTCTAATGCTTCTATTTGTATGTACTTTGCATATTTTTCAATATTATCATTTTGACAAGTTTCACAAAAATAATTACAGTATTCAATTATAAAAATAGTTGTACAAATATTAGTATATGTCTAAAAATATTTTTATAATTTTTTAATAAAAA
>Ga0116192_1003300_pt1 | contig 10143 bp, 9 predicted proteins | sample AD_UKC113_MetaG_FD_89876 | JGI IMG/M metagenome (GOLD analysis project Ga0116192, IMG submission 89876) | Active sludge microbial communities of municipal wastewater-treating anaerobic digesters from Hong Kong - AD_UKC113_MetaG | ecosystem: Engineered > Bioreactor > Anaerobic > Digestate | place...
ACCCGGTACCGGCCCCAGGGCCTCCTGACCTCCACGGGGTCCGCTGTCTCCGTCCGCCGCTGCGCCTCGAGGGTCTGCGCCAGCTGTCCTACCTCCTGCCCTCTGCCACGACCAGCTACCAGGACAGCGTCGCCCGTCTCGACAACAGTCACGCCATCGATGCCAACAGTCCCGACGAGCCGGCTGGTGCTCACAACCAGCGAGTTCCGTGTGTCAAGAGCCACCGCGTCGCCTGCAAGGACGTTGCCGTTAGCGTCCGGTTTCTGCAGACTGTACCACGAGTCCCAGCTGCCGACGTCGCTCCAGCTGACATCCATCGGGACTGCCGCAACATTGGACGCTTTCTCCATGACGGCATAGTCCAGCGAGATGGACGGCATATCTGCCCAGCAGCCGACCATCTCGGTGTGCCCACGGACGGCCAGTGCGGCAATATCCGGTGCACACTGAGTGAGAGCCGCACGGAACACAGCGGGGGTGAAGGCAAAGATGCCCGTGTTCCACAAGTACTCTCCCGAGGCGACCAGCTGTGCAGCTTCGGCCGCCTGCGGTTTCTCGACAAACCTTGTACACAAGTCGTACGGCCCGCGCTGCTCGCCGACCTGCAGGTATCCGTAGCCCGTCTCAGCCCGTGCAGGCCGGACGCCGAAGGCCACAAGGAAGCCGTCGCGCGCCGCCGCTGCGCCTGCCTCGAAGAATCGGCCCAGCTGCTCGGCCGGGGTGAGAAGGTGATCCGAGGGGAAAACAAAGACAGGCTCATCCTGTCCTGTTTCCATGCTCTCGACAAGGTACGCGACTGCCAGGGTGACGGCGGGAGCTGTACTGCGAGGCTGCGGCTCGCACAGAACGTGCGGAAGCGCAGCCGGTGCGGCCATGCGGACCGCATCCTGCACGAGCGGGACAATGGCCTTGCCCGTCACGATGGCCACGCCGTCCTCACCCGCGACCGAGACTGCTCGGCGCAGAGCGTCCTCAAGAAGGGAACGCCCGTCGGCAAACGGAAGGAACTGCTTCGGAAAACCGCGCCGCGACAATGGCCACAGACGGGTTCCACTGCCGCCCGCAAGAATGATGGCCTTCACAGCGTGCCATCCCGGCTGGCCATGGTCTCTGGACGGCGCACTTCCTGTGACACGGCGCGCCAGCCCTCCAAAAGCCCGCGAAATCTCTGCCACCCGCCGTGCCTGAAACTGATGACGACCTGGCCGAGCTGACCGCGCAGGTACTGGAACCAGCGCCAGGCTGTTGGCGGTCCGTCGGCGGACCATACCAGAAAGATGTTGTACGCGAGGGCGGCTCCACGTGCCCGCTCGTCGCCGCGTCCACCCGGCACCGCATGGTGGACGCCCAGCGCGGCACGACACTGCCCCAGCTTGAGCCCTGTCTGTCGTCGCACCATAACGCAGAGCAGATTATCCTCCGCCAGCGCATAGCCGCTGAACCGCTCGAGCTTCGTATCGAAGACGGCCGAGTCTCGAATGATGAGGTCACGACGAAACGCCATGCAACAGCCGCCAAGCCACTCGACATCGCCGATAGTCCCTGCTTGTCCCAGAAGGCCGGGCCCTGAACCTGCTGGTTCCGGTTCTGTTCCGTCGGGGAACCCCGAGGGCAGGACAACCGGCTTGCCGGTTCCTGTCGGCAGGCCGAAGAGGTGCATAGTACCACGCCAAACTGCCTGCCGCAGCGGGCCGTGCCGCAGGCAGCTGGCCGGCTCCACTGGCGCCACGAAGGTACACTCGAACCCGGCGTACTCCCGTCCGCCGTCACGGCGGAAGGCACTGACCAGCTCATCGAGCGCGCCGGGCAGCAGCTCGAGGTCATCGTCCAGAAACAGGACGATCTCCCCCTGCGCTGCTGCCACGGCCTGATTGCGCTGGCTGCAGGTACCTGCCCGGTCGGCGCGCAGGTAGATGGTGCGCCACTCAGGGTGCGCGGCGGCCCACCTCCCGATGAGTTCCTCGGTCGTCCTGTCATCAGTTGCATCGCAGATGATGAGCTCGCGCGGGACATCAATCTCCTGCCGCGCGAGCGCTGCGAGGCAGATATCGCGCAGCGCCGCAGTCCTGTTCCGGGTAGCAACAATGACCGAGAGCAACACGTCAGCTGCATGACTGCCGGGCATCCCGACATCCCGCAGCTCCTGCCCGGCGCAGGTCATCCGCTGACCGGTCGCCTCTCCTGTCCCTCCCTGAAATCCTGCTCCCTGTCCCATGTCCACCTCTCCCTTGCCTCGCTACCATACCACGAGCGGCCGGGAGTGCAACTGGCGGCCCTCGCCCGGAGGGCGGTCAGTCAAAGATGGCTTCCAGGGTCTCGCTGAGGAACTGGCGCAGGTCAGCGGACAGGTCGGGACGCTTGAGGGCAAGGGCGATGTTGGCCTTGAGCAGGCCCATCTGGGTGCCGATGTCGTAGCGCGTGCCCTTGAATTCGCAGGCGTAGACCTTCTTGAAGGGGAGCATGGCCTGCAGGGCATCGGTCAGCTGCACCTCGCCGTTGTGGCCGGGGCGCGTCTGCTCGATGGCCTCGAAGATGCCGGGCGCAAGGATGTACCGTCCGACGATGGCCAAGTTTGTGGGCGCCTCTGCAGGGTCGGGCTTCTCGACCAGGCCTGACACCTCCCAGACACCGGGGGCGACGGCCGTACCCTCGATGATGCCGTAACTGCCCGTTTCCTCGCGGGGGACCTGCATGACCGCCACCACCATGCCGGGGAAGCGCCGGGCCACCTGCTGCATCTGGACCAGGCAGGGCACGGGGGCCTCGATGATGTCGTCGGCCAGCAGGACCGCGAACTCCTCGCCGTCCACATAGGCGCGCGCCTGCAGAATGGCGTCCCCCAAGCCACGCGGCATCTTCTGGCGCACGTAGTAGACCTGCGCGAGGTTGGAGATGCGGCGGATGGCCGCCAGCTCCTCCAGCTTGCCATGCGCCTCAAGGTCCTGCTCCAGTTCCACGGAATGGTCGAAGTAGTCCTCGATGGCCCGCTTGCTGCGCCCCGTCACCATGAGGACGCTCTCGATGCCCGCGGCAATGGCTTCCTCGACCACGTACTGGATGGCCGGCTTGTCCACGACGGGCAGCATCTCCTTGGGCTGCGATTTGGTCAGGGGCAGCAGCCGCGTCCCCATCCCAGCGACCGGGATGACGGCCTTGCGGACGCCCAGCGGCTCGATGCCTGCCTTGAGCGTCTTCATCGCGCCGCAAGCGACGCCAGCGTGTCGTCGAACGCCTTTTTCAGCTGGTCGATGCGTTCCTGGCTGGACGCCTCGAAGCGCATGACCAGGAGGGGTTCGGTATTGCTGGAGCGCACCAGTCCCCACGCGTCCTCCCACTCGATGCGGGAACCGTCGATGGACACAATCTTAACGATGTCACGGGCCAACTGCGGAACCTTGCGGCGGAACTCGTCCACGAACCCGCTCACCAGACGTTCCTTGTCCTCCTCGCGGCACGGCTTGCGGATCTCGGGCGACGCCACCATGACAGGAAGAGGCTTGAGCAGGTCCGAGAAGACGAACGTGCGGTCGGCGGCGCGGTGGCTGCTTGCAATCTCCAGCAGGCGCAGGCAGGCGTAGATGGCGTCGTCGTAGCCATAGTAGCGGTCCGCGAAGAACATGTGCCCGCTCATCTCGCCGGCCAGCTGAGCGTTCTCCTCGCGCATCTTCTTCTTGATGAGGGAGTGGCCCGTGGGGGACATGATGGCGGTGCCGCCCAGCTTCTCGACGCCGTCGAACAGCGTCTTGGAGCACTTGACCTCCCCGATGACCTTGGCCTTCCCGGGGCCGGGCCAGTGTGCAATGATGTCCGCGGCGAAGATGTAGGTCAACTTGTCGCCCCACACTACGGCTCCGTTCTCATCGACCGCGCCGATGCGGTCCACGTCGCCGTCGAAGGCGACGCCAAAGTCCGCGTGCTCGGCCTGCACCCGCTTGCGCAGCCCCTCCAGGGTTTCCAGGCGCGCGGGGTCGGGGTGATGGTTGGGGAAGGTGCCATCCGGCTCTGGGTACATGAACACGGCGTCGATGTGCAGCTTGTGGGCGAGCGTCGGCACAACCAGGCCCGCGCAGCCGTTGGCACAATCGATGACAACCTTGAGCTGGGGCCTGCCGCGCGTGCCCAGCACCCCCCTTGCAAACTGGTCCGCGAGCTCGGCCGCATATTGCGAGAGCACGTCGGCCTGGGTCACGCTGCCGCGCGCACCCACGGCGGAGCGGACGATCTCGGCAAGGTCGGCCAGCCGCTGGATGTCGTCGCCATAGAGCGTCTCCTTGCCGATGGCCACCTTGAAGCCGTTGTACTGCGGCGGGTTGTGGCTGCCCGTAATCATGACGCCGCCTGCGACATTCTGGGTGAACAGTGCATAGTACAGCGTGGGCGTCGGGACGATGCCGATGTCCAGGACGTTGGCCCCCTGGCTGAGGATGCCGTCGATGAGCGCCGCAGCAAGCCCGTCGCTGCTGGGCCGGACGTCGCGCCCGACAGCGAAGGTGAGAGGGCCCTCAGGCATGCGTTCCCGGGCAAGGTGCACCAGCGCCTGCCCGATACTGCGTGCCGCCTCGGGTGTCAACTCCCTGCCCACCTCGCCCCTGATGTCGTACATCCGGAACATCGACCTGTCCAGCGCCATACGCCGCCTCCTTGGTCCCGGTCGCCCCGTGCCCGGAGTCCCCGGAACGCCCCTTCTCGCTTTTTATCATACGACGGGGCAGGAACGTGTCAACTTGAGCCGTCTTCGCAGATGCGCCGTACGAAAACGCCGGTTTCGCTGTATCATACCTGCATGGATATGAGCGCTCAGGAGCCTACGGACGAACAGCTGGCCCGCCAGGCGCTTACTGACACCGACGCCTTTGGCCTGCTGGTTGAGCGCTACGAGCGGCCGCTAACTGCATACGCGGCCCGGCTGGTTGGCCGCCAGGACGCCGAGGACGCGGTCCAGCAGGCGTTCCTGCAGGCGTACCGCAACCTGGCCGCGTTCGACCCCCACCTGACGTTCAGTGCGTGGATGTACCGCATCGTCCACAACACGGCCATCAACCTGGCCCGCAAGCGCCACGCCACGGTGCCCACCGAGCTGGAGCTGGACGACGAAACGGTGGAACTGCTGACCGGCGACACAGACATCCAGGGCGACGCTGTGCAGAACGAGGTTTCGACATCGGTCGGCAAGGCGCTGGCGCAGCTGGACCAGCGCAGCAGGGATGTGCTGCTCCTTTCGGTGGTGGAGGGGCGCAGTTACAGCGAGATAGCAGATATTTTGATGGTCGCGGTGAACTCGGTGGGACCCACCGTGAGCCGCGCCAAGAGCAAGCTGCGCAAGCTGCTGGGGGCACCCCCGGCAGAGTGACGCGAATTGTGAATGCATTGGTGCCTGGCACCAATGCATTCACAATGTGAGAGGATGAGCATGGACGACGACAACACGATGAAACAGAAGGTCCTCGAGCAGATCGAGGAACAGCATCTCGAACCAACGCCGGGCTGGCGGTTCCGCCTTGTGGCGGCGCTGCGGCACTCGGCGGTCGCGATCCTGTTCGCCCTGACTGCGCTGGGGCTGGCCGGCAGCGTCTATATCCTGGTGGAGAACGGGACGCTGGCCGACCTGTGGCTGGGACCGCGCTGGGGACGTCCACGCTTCTTCGACTTCCCGTGGCAGCTGTTCCTGCTGGTGCTGGTCTTCGGGGCGCTCTCCTTCGTGCTGCTGCGCCGGACGGCGCGCCTCTACCGCGTCGCCAAGGTATGGCTGGTCGCGGCGCTGGTCGGGGCGATCCTGCTGGGGGCAGGCGCGGCGTATGCCTCGAACCTCACGAGGTTCACGTTCCGCACGGGGCCGGGCCAGCACCTGTTCCAGCACGGCGGCAACCCCTTCGGCGACGTGCGCGGCAAGGCCGTCGTCGGGGTGGTTCAGTCCCGCACGACCACGCGCTGGGTCGTCGACGACCTGACCGGCCAGCGCTGGCTGGTCGTCGTCACGGAGGAAACCTACTTTCCCATGGGCTCGGACATCCCGGTGGGCACCGTCGTCCGCGTCGTCGGGCGCCGCGTCAGGACCACCATCTATGCGGAGGGCATCCGGCCTGTCACCGAAATGGATGACCTCATGCGGCCGGGAGCCGGCATGATGGGGCCAGGGCAAACCGTCCCGGGCATGCCGTAGCACCAGCGTCCGTCGCGGCGCCCTGCTGAACCTCGTCGCCACCTGCACACGCTTGCGCTCAACGCAAACCTGCTCATGCTGTAGAGGATACGTCGGCATGGGAGGTGGCAGATGTCGCTTGGCATAAACGTTACAATTCCCGAAGGAATCGTGCTCGCCGCGGACAGCAGGCAGACCTACCGCAACCAGAAGGGCATGGCGCGGGTCGGCTCTGACTCGGCTTCCAAGGTCTTCCGCATCGGCTCGCGCATGGGCCTGGTCATCGCCGGGCTGGCCTTCCTTCCCCAGCAGGGCGTCATGAAGAACATCAGCGGATTCATCGACGAGTTCCGCCAGACCATCCCCGTCGAGAAGCTGTCAGTCGGCGAGGTGGCGAGGGAGCTGTCCCAGTACTTCGATGCCCGCGTGCCGTACCGCGAGCAGCTGAAGAACATTCCTGCAGGCATCCGTGCCGACATGGCGCGCCAGGGGCTCGAGCTGGTCGACCTCAAGGAGGAACCGACGCGCGTCGTGTTCCACTTCAAGAACCCGCAGGGCCAGCTGCAGGAGGCGGTCGCCACGCCCGACGGCCTGCAGTTCATCCTGGCCGGCTACAACCGGGACCGCAGCAGCGAGGTCTTCATGATCTACGTGCCGGGCGCCAACGACCAGGCGCGCGACAGCCGCAAGCAGGGCAAGGAGTTCGGCGCCAGCTGGATCGGGCAGACGGATGTGGTCACCCGCATTGTATTGGGCTTCGACCCGCGCCTGCAGGGGATTCCCCTCGTGCGCGAAGCCGCCGGCAGGATTGGCGAGGCGACCGTCCAGCAGCAGCTGCGCGGTGTCGAATACAGCATCCAGTGGGGCACGATGACGTTGCAGGACGCCGTCGACTTCTGTCAGCTTGCCATTGAGACGACCACCGCCATCCAGCGGTTCAGCGACGGCGTCGCCATGGATCCCGGCGACATGCCCGGCGTCGGCGGACCCATCGACGTGGCGGTCATCACCTTCGACAAGGGCTTCACCTGGCTGTCCCGCAAGCTGCTGCGCAGCAAGAGCGGCGAGGTGGACCTCGAGGCGCTGCCGCCTCTGGAGCGCTGACATGCGGCGGCGAACGTCGCAGCCGGAGTACGACCGGCTGTACCACGAACTCATTGCGCAGTGCGACAGCGAGCCGGTGCAGAACGTTATCGTGGGCCAGATATGGACGCTGGTGCAGACCGAGGAGGCGACAGGGCTGTCGATGTCCCTGCCCCACGCGGAAGGGCACACGGCAGGTTCGGCCTTTCACCTGCAAGGCAGGCCCCTCGTGGATGTGGCCGAGCTGTCCCTGTCCTGGGATCCGCGGGAGGCCTCCATCGGCACGGCCGCCATCTGCGCGGCGTGCAACCAGCCACAGCGGTTTGCCGGAGCGCCGGAGACCAACGGGCGCGAGCTCCTGCTGAAGAAGGCGACCGGCAAGCGCGTCGGGCTCATCGGCCACTTCCCCTGGACGGACGAGGTGCGGGCGGCGGCAGGGGAGCTTACTGTCTTTGAGCAGCGCCCGTCCCCAGGCGACCTTCCCCAGCAGGCCGAGGAGTACCTGTTGCCCGGCATGGACGTCGTCGCCATCAGCGGCTCCGCTGTCGCCAACAAGAGCCTGCCACGTCTGCTGGAGCTGGCGTCCCACGCATGGGTCATGCTCATCGGGCCTTCCACCCCCCTTTCCGTGCTGCTGTTCGACTACGGCGTGGACGCACTGGCTGGCTGCGTGGCGCGTGACCCGGGGGAACTGGCCGAGCTGGTGCAGGAAGGTGGGGGCGTTCCGCAGTTCAAGCAGACAGTGCGCTTCGTAACAATTCAAAAACCCTGACTGCGCTCAATTGTGACTGCCTCGGTGCCTGGCACCAAAGGAATTCACAATTGGGGCGACGAGAGAAAAGGAGTGATGGTGGCTGGCAGTGATGGCATGAAAACTAGGCTGGGGTACCTGGCTGCGGGATACGGGCTGACCGTCGCGTTTTCGCTGGCGCTTCAGTTTCTGCCGCCTGTGATTCCTGTCATGAGAGCCTCGCTGGGCATCAGCGCAAGCCAGGCGGGCACCCTGATGTCGTCGCTCGCGGTGCTGGGCATCGTGGTGTCGCCGCTCGTCGGCTACCTGTCAGACCGGTGGGGCGGGCGCGCCGTCGGCCTGCTGGGCATCGGCCTGCTGCTCGTGACGGAGGCTTGGTTCGCGCTGTCGCGCTCGTACGTCAGCCTCCTGCTTGCGCGGCTGTGCATGGGGACAGGCTCCGCGATGCTGTCCATCCTGGGAGCCCAGATCATCAGCGAACACTTCAGCGGCACGAAGTACCTGGGCGCCGCGATGGGCACGATGAACACAGCCGTTCCCCTGGGCATCCTGGCAAGCCAGCTGGCCTTCGCGCCGCTCGCCGCTGCGCGCGGCTGGCAGGCGCCGGTGTGGGTCTGCCTTGCCTTCACCGTCCTCCTGGGCGTGGTGTATTTGCTGTGGTACCGCGACCCGGCACGCAGGCCACACCAGCAGTCCTCGCTTCTGCAGGGCATGCGCCAGCTGGACCGCCACGTCTGGGCGCTGGGAGCCGTGTGGATGTTGTGGAACGCCGGCTCCATGGTTGTCCTGACGTTTGCCAACGACCTGCTGGTCGGCCGCGGCCTCTCGCTGCAGGCCGCCGGATGGGTGGCCGCGCTGCTCATGCTGTTCCCCATCACCGCTTCGACCGCCATGGGACACGTGTTGGACCGTCACCGCCTCCAGAATGCGGGGGCCGCCGCCGCGTGTCTGCTGCTCGCTGTCTGCGTCATCCTGCTGGGGCTGGACGCTCTTCCTGCCATTCCCCTGTTCATCGCGATGAGCCTTGCCATGGCGCTCGCCCCATCGGCCGTGTTTGCAACGGCGCCCTACCTCATGCGGGACCGGCAGTCCGGCCTGGGCTACGGCGTGCTCGCGGGCATGCTGAACATCGGCGTGGCCCTCGGGCCCGTGGTCGCTGGAGCGGCGAGGGACGCCACCGGGTCGTACGTGGCGAGTCTTGTGACGGCTGCCGCGCTTGAGGTTCTGGGGGCGCTCGCCGTGCTGCTTCTTAGGGGCGTTCCACGCCCGGAGACGGGATGAAGCGCGCCGGGTCGGTGACGGCGCGCAGGTCCGAGCTGGCCCTCGTGCTCGCCGTCCTGTTGTGGGGCACGAGCTTCATCGTCATGAAGCGCAGCCTGGACACGATCACGCCGGGGCTGCTCATCCTGGTGCGCTTTGCCATTGCCAGCCTGCTTGTCTACGTCCTGTTCCGCAGACGCATCGCCTTCACGTGGCCGAGTCTGCTGAAGGGCTTGGCCATCGGCGTGCCCGAGTTCCTGGGCTTCATTCTGCAGGTCTCGGGGCTGGCGCTCACCACGGCCAGCAAGAACGCGTTCATCACCGGGCTGTGCGTGGTCGTTGGGCCCTTGCTGTCGCTCGTCTTTTTGCACGAGAAGCAGTCCCTGCGCATCGCAGGCGCGCTGGCGCTGGCCGTCACCGGCCTGTGGGTCATTTCGTTCGGCTTCACGCTCGATATCGGCGCCATGAGCATGGGCGACTTCCTGACTCTGCTGTCCGCCCTCGCCTTTGGCGTTCAGGTTCTCATGATCCACGTCTTCTCGGATCACGATTCCTTCGCGTCCACGACCTTCTTCCAGCTGCTCGTGGTCGCGCTGTGCTCACTGGGATATGTCCTCCTGACGCGTGAGAGCCTTGCCGTCAGCCCTGGCGCATGGCCCTCCCTGTTGTACCTTGCCGTGTTCACCACCGTCATCGCGCTCCTGCTGCAGAACCGCTTCCAGCACGAGGTGACGGTTGCGCAGGCCAGCCTCATCTACTCCCTGGAACCGGTGGTCGCGACCATCCTCGCGGTCGTGCTGCTGGGAGAACCGATGACATCCTCGGTCCTCGTGGGCGGCGTCCTCATGTTCACGGCTTCCGCCATTTCCTGACCTGCACTTCACGAAGCAGGGCCTTGTCAGGCCGCGGC
>Ga0116192_1003303_pt1 | contig 10139 bp, 10 predicted proteins | sample AD_UKC113_MetaG_FD_89876 | JGI IMG/M metagenome (GOLD analysis project Ga0116192, IMG submission 89876) | Active sludge microbial communities of municipal wastewater-treating anaerobic digesters from Hong Kong - AD_UKC113_MetaG | ecosystem: Engineered > Bioreactor > Anaerobic > Digestate...
AAAATTGCCACCCAGTCCAACTCCAACGACAACTGGCGGACATGGCCGCCCACCAGCGCGACGTACACAATCCACAATAAAATCCTTGACACTTTCCAAACCATCGGAAGCGTTCATCATCCGTACTTCGGACATATTTTCGGAGCCACCACCTTTGGGCGCGACGGTAATTTTCAAAGAAGAACCAGGCACAATTTCGGTATAAATAATCGCCGGTGTGTTATCTCCGGTATTTTCTCGTTTGACAACCGGATCGCTAACCATCGCCTTGCGCAAATAACCTTCTGAATATCCTTGCCGTATCCCTTCATTAATCGCCTGCTCGAAATCGCCTCCAATTAGATGAACATCCTGACCAAGTTCGACAAATACTACAGCCACTCCGGTATCCTGACAAAGCGGCATCTGCCATTGCGCGGCCAGTTCGTAATTTTGGATTAATATCTGGAAAATTTCACGACCGATCGGCGATTTCTCACTTTGGAGCGAAGCCTGGGCTTTCGCCAATACATCGGCGGAAACGTAATAATTGGCGTCAATGCATAACTTTTTAACGACGGGGATTATCTGGGCGACATCAATATTTTTCACAGGATATTTCCACTTATCCAACGGTTGGATATAATTTTCAAAGCGCAAAATAAAAGTAATTTATTCATCAGATAAAACGTAAATAACATCCTTCATATATCTAATATCCAAATCACAATTTACATAAAATCTAGGCAAAATCTTTTCTCCTTACGAACGGAAAATAAAATACACCGCACCCAAAATACAGAGACCAGCATAAAAATAGTCGGTTTTCAGTGGCTGTTTCATATAAAAAACTGCAAAGGGGATAAAGACCGTGAGCGTCACGGCTTCTTGCAAAATTTTCAATTGCGCCAGCGACATTTGGGTAAAACCCAAACGATTGGCGGGAACTTGAATTAAATATTCAAAAAACGCAATTCCCCAGCTGGCCAAAGCGGCTACATACCAGGCTTTGTCACTTAAGTTACGAAGATGGCCATACCAGGCAAAAGTCATAAACAAATTCGAAAATACCAGCATCACAGCGGTTCGCAAAACGACTGATAACTGCATTGACATACCTCAGTTCTATTCTTTTCTTTATTTAATTTAATCTCTAGCTAAGTACTTCTCAGTTCCGGTGATTGCGACGATTTCGCCGAAATAAATTCGATGGTAATCGTGTCCATTATAATTTTTAGCAATATCGTCCTTGAGAAAATGGCTGGGCTCCATATCACTCCAGTATATTTTGCGACACTCGATTTGCAATTCGGCTTCCTGAAAAACCGGCGCCGCCACGATCCTCGCCGGACAAGGCGTAATACCGCTTGCTTTGACTTTGTCAGTCCGGCGACCAGAAGTCGAACCGATTATTTGTAATTTTTTGTGGTTCTCAGCCGCAAAAGCGCAAAGTGTAAAGGTTTCATACTTTTCCATAAACTCATAAGTATAACGGGTCGGACGGACGACAACCTGCGCAAATGGTAGAGACCACATTGTTCCCAGACTGCCCCAACCTACCGTCATAAAATTAAAGTGTCCGGCTTTGAAATCACCACTGGCGAGTACTAGATTTTGTTCATCCCAGAGGGCATGAGTTTTTACAATTAATTTTTCAAACGGAATCGTTAACATTTTCTTGGTCTCCTTTGAGTTTTCTGTCATTATTCTAATGGTGAAAGTTTATAAATTCTTAAAAACTGAGGGCTCGGCATTTTCAATTCATCTTATTGTTATCGTTAAATAATGGAATTAGTCCTTGTTAATCTTCTTAATATCTTCCATTTTAAAGCTGATGTTAATTCGGCCGCGCGGTTGTTTGATAGTAATAGTATCTTGTTCGAGAATTATTGTTAGGAAAAACGGTGAACTTGTTAAGCCTTTAATATCAACCGGAGACTCTTTTGTCTCGCGTTTCTCGCACCAGAGCGTAACCAGATTATTCCCGAATTTTAAATTGCGAATGCCATGTTTATTTAACAGCCACAAGCGCCAGGTCAGTTGGTCGTCCGGTCCATTTACGTTAAATCCCAGTACATCTTCGATCAGCATAGCGACCGGTCCAAATCCGGAAGTCGGAATATAATTTGGGCGACAGAGATTATAAGTATCCCAGCGCGTACCGGGTTGATCGTTTTCCGGTGAATATAATTCCCACACTGTGGCATTACAGTTCGCCCAGTATTTTTCATCAATCAAACTTGTATCAGGAAAATATCCAGTGAAAATTTTTTCCATATTTGTGATATGATTCCAGGCGGTAGTAGTGGCAAATTCATATTCGCCATACCTTTTCAATCCCGCGATAATCATATAATTTTCATTGCCCCAGACGCCACCCCGCCAGTAAGCACCATTAGGTTTGAAGCCATCTTCATCAGCAGATAATGACGGAAAGAGATGCCGCCGGGCAAATTCATCATCATTTTTCAAATGATTAATTAGTTCATGAGCGTCTTCGCTGGATGGAATGCCGGCAATTAGCGGCCAAAATCCAGCGGTCGTCTTTATTCTAATTGGGTGACCGTCACTGGTCAAATCATAATAAAATCCATCCTCATCGTGCCAGAGTTTCTCGCGAATGACTTCGGTGATCTTTTGATAGCGATTTTGATAATAAATCACTCGGGTATCTTCCCCGATGATTTCAGCAGTTTCGGCTAATTGTTCTGCAAAAAGAGCCATTTGGCACGACATATCTGCCCATCCCCCAAAATCATTATCGGTGCGTGGAGAATTGATCATCAGAGAACCATTCTGGCTGTTATAATATAGCCCGATCGCTTCGCCCTTAGCCTGACAGAAATTATCCAGCCATTCAAAATATTTTTCCCAGGTCTTAAAATACTTTTTCAATCGACTTTGATCACCAGTCAGGTAATAATATTTCAATTCTGGCCAGGTGAAAAGAGGCGGATTAATCATCGGTTCTATCGCACTGGGAGCATGCAAATACTCACCGGTCATCGAGTTGTATATCCGCGAAATAAATCCATCTGAACGTTGGCCACGGTAAAAATTATCAAGGGACTGCATTACCGGAAAATGGGAACTACCATAAACACCAAAAAGAGCCAGCATAATCGTTGAACTTTGATTGATTAGCAACTCACTTTCACAATTGACGTAATGATAACTGAAGTTATTTTCACGATTGCCACGTTTTATATTTTGCTCCATTATTTGCCAGACTTTCCAATACATATTCCTGATGCCCTGGTAATCCGGAAGGATTGGATCCGGTATCTGGTTTTGGTATAGATTAGTACAACTATTTAGACTGATTAAAAAAATCAGAATAGTAAAGAAACTCGATTTCAGCGCGGTGGCGGGGGAGTTCCTCTGATCATATTTTCTTCCTGCCATAAGTTCTTTAGTGGTTCATTTAAATAATTAGCGTAGGTTGCGCGGGCTTTGTCAGGCATACCGGCTCCGGCATAAGCTTTAGCTAACACTAAACGATAACGTTTAATGTCTGGATTATATTGAACAGCCTTTTCTAAATATTTGACAGCATTCTTATAATCTTTATTTTGAAATAATAATTTTCCATGATAAAAATAAGTCTGCGGATGTTCAGGCTGAAGTTCAATCAAACGAGCTGAATACTGCAAGGCTCCGTGAATGTCACCTGCTCTTCGTTTGGCTTCCGCCATAATGTAGAGGGCATCACAATTATTGCGTTCCAGTTTCGTAATCGCTTTTGCATAATTCATTGCCTTGCTCGGTTCATTCAGGTAAAAAGCATATATTCGAGCTAGCGATAATAGCGTGGGAATTCGGTAATCCCGATTTAGTGCTTTTTTATAATAAGTAGCCGCGTTTTCATAATGCCCCTGTTGAAATTCGAGGAATCCCCAGGCTTCTAATGTTTGAGCCGAACGTGGTGCTATTCTCGCCATTTTTTCGCAGACTTTGGCGCTTGCGACGAAATAGCCTTCCTGGGCTAAAATCGTAACTAATAGTTTAAGCTGAAAAGGGTCATAGGTAATCTGGACGGCATCGCGCGCAACTTGGACAGCTTCAGCCTTTTGTCCACAGTCATATAATATCGAAGCGTAATATACCTGAGCATTAGCCCGTAAAGGATAGCGTCTGGCAATTTCCTCCAAACTTTTCAAAGCGGCTGACTGTTGTTTTAACCGAGCGGCGGTTTCGATTAAAATGGACAAAGCTTCGTCATTTTTAGTCACGGTGTAGAGTTTGGTGCAAACCTTTTCAATTTTGTTCCAATCCTGACTATTGTATTGCAGAAAAACGGCGTAATCGTATAGAAAGCCTTCTAAGGAATCGTTGAGAGTAAAAGCCGTGGCATAGAATTTTTCGGCATCTGAGACTCTCTTTTCCTGGCGAGCAACACAAGCCCGTCCCCAATTACCGTAGAATCCCTCACCGCGCTGGATTGTTTCAATATAAGATTGATCAGCTTGAAAATATTTCTTTTTTTCATAATATTTTTCAGCCGCTTTGAATGCTGGCCGCGTCTCGGGTCTGATATTTTTTTTGATCTGCCGGTAATGTAATCCGTCAGGAAGTTTCGTAAAGTCGTCTGACGCCGAAAAGGCAAGCCCTGCGAACAAAAGTAAAAGTAAGCTGACAACATACTTTCTCACGGCGGAAAATATGCCGAATTTCCGAGCAAATTCCAAATTAAAATATCTGAACCTTTATAATTTCACCACCTTGAACTGCATTAATCTTTTTCAATAGCCGGTTATTTATTTAAACTTTTAAATTAAATAACTCGTTCCGCTACGATTAAACTCATTAATGAATTCACCGAACCGATTACCGATTGATTCATATCCAGAATAACTTTTGAATTAACGGTATATGTGATTAATTTCCGATTGTTTTCGTCGTTGGTTTGAGCGGCGAAAAGTCCAAGCGAGTTTTTTTTAATAAGCAGTTGAAAAACGAATGACTATGCGCCAGATCCTCTATTCGTCAAAATTTTTCTCTGATCCCTTTCAGAAATGCGATAAGTTTTCAGCCAGTTCAGGACACAATTTACAATTAAAAGCAACAAACCAACCGAAATGGTCAGAGTCAGTACATTGGATTATTTCTAAATATAACTCAGGATTAAGTGTGTTATGGCTACTAACTTTATGGATTCTAATATTTACAATTATTTAATTATTCCGCTATTCATTTTTTTAGCTCGAATTACCGATGTCTCAATTGGTACCGTTAGAATTATCCTGGTTTCCAAAGGCAATAAACTAGGGGCTTCATTTCTCGGCTTCTTTGAAATCTCGATCTGGCTCTTAGCCATTTCACAGGTTATGCAACAAGGCTTAAATAACGTCGCTAGCTTTTTCGCTTACGGCTTGGGTTTCGCATGTGGTAACTTTATTGGCATTACGATTGAGGAAAAATTAGCCCTCGGCTTGCAAACTATTCGCCTAATCAGTACCGAAACGGTTGATATTTTGACGATGACACTACGAGACGCCGGATATGGAGTGACTGTGATTAATGCTTCAGGCGCTAAAGGTCCAGTTCACATTTTATATGTTATCGTTCAGCGTAAAAAAGTCAAAGATGTTATTAGGATTGCAAGCGAAATTACTCCGGACATTTTTATTTCGGTGGAGGATATTCGTTCGGTAAAAGCCGGGTTCTTTCCGGAAACCAATCGGAATTTTAAATGGTGGTTTTGGAATAAAAATAAATAACAACCGATAATTACGCTTGTAACATTTTGGGAGTATAATCCATGAAATTCTACCGTAAATCGCTGTTTATCGCTTACTTGATCGGTTTCATTTTATTAGGAATTGATTTCCTGACCAAAAGTATCGCCAATCTTCGGTTACCCTTTCAGGAAAGGGTTGATACCGCGTTGCCGTTTCTATCATGGTTTCTCACTTACAACACCGGCTATCATTTTATATTTGGCAATATTTCCAATCAAAAAATCTGGGCTATATTCGGAATTGCACTCGTCGCGGTTTTAGGCTTTTCCCTGTCACGTAGTTTAATTAAGGAAAAGGAATCGAAAGCCAATGCCATCATTCTTACGATTATTTTAAGCCTGATAATAGGTTCGGCTGGCAACGTCCTCGAAGTCTTGATTAAAGGTCATGCGACCGATTTCTTCCTCTTTCATCCTTTTCCCTGGCCGAGCAACCTTTGTGATCAATACATCAACGCCATTATTTACATTATGTTACCAATCACAATTATCAAATCAATTCTCGACTGGCGTCAAAGCAAGAAGAAAACGGCACAGAATTGATCGGAGTAGCTACAACACATCGAGAAAGTTATTAGTTCTCTTCGGATAATTTTTAATATTGGATTATTATGAAGTTTGGATGGAATTATGACCGAGCTATATTTTTTAAAATTTGATGAATTACCCAATTCAAGCGTTGTAGAACATTTTGATGTAATGTAGGATTTTTTTCATCTCTTCCTTTCAAATAGTAATCTATCGTCAAATCTTGAGATGCTTTTAATTTTGCCTTTTCTATTCAAGGATTATAAAAGTAAAATTACTTAGTCTAAAGTTTTTACTTAAACATGTTATAGCCTTTTCATTATTTTCTAATTATCTTTAAACTGAATTACAATTTCTCTATTTTTTTTCTGGTAGATTGTAATACAGAAAGTGTCAATCTACAGAATTGAGAATTAAATAGTTTAGACGATGATCTGCTATGTAACACCTACCAATTAAAACCTGAAAAATATTATTGACAAATCAATTTGTAGACATTAAATTAAACTTGTATGGTCAACCATTCAAGCAAATCCAAAAAAAGAAGAATAACGAGAAAAGGTAGAGTATATCTACTCATCGTAGCTTCTCTTGCTTTCTTTACTAATTGTTCGAAAAAACTTACGATCGGAATCATCGGAGATCAATTTGGCGCAGTCAATGCTGACAGCGCTTTTGTCATTCTTGATCAAGCCGTTGCAAGAATGAATAAAGTTAATCCTGCTATCACTCTGCATGTCGGTGATATGGTTGAAAGCATCCAGAATGTCAATTCCTATGAAGATTACCAAAAAATTTTCCAACATGCCGTTAATATTATGAATCAGTTATACTGTCCTTGGATATTCGCAATTGGCGATCACGATGTTGTGCCACCAATATATAAACCTTTATCAGAAGATCGCTCTCGCGAGAAATGGTTTCTTGATCAAAGTACAGCTTACAGTTTAAAAAATAATGGAAAACTTTATTATTCTTACGATATAAAAGGATACCATTTTATTGCCTTGTACAGTTTAGAAAATTTACACACTGATCCACGCTGGGGTTCGATTTTCTTAAACCAGATATCTGAAGAACAAATAGCCTGGTTAAAAAATGATCTTAGTGAACATAAAAAAACCAATGGTATTATCGTAGTAATACATCATCCGCAGTGGTATGTCTGGCAAAATTGGTCAACAATACATGATATTCTGAAAAGTTATCCGGTTATAGCGGTTATAGCAGGTCATTATCATTATGATCAAAATGACGGAGTACTTGATGGTATTCAATATTTTACAATGGGTTCGACTGGTGGAGTAATTAAGGATTTAGATGAAAATTCCGGCGGTTGTTATGAATATGCAGTTATGAATATAAAAGGTCGGAAAATAAAGGAAATGCATTTGTATAATGCCTTGACTGGTAACGAAGTTGAAATAACACCCCGCAAAACAATGGACCGAATTCAGGCTATCGCTTGTATGTTAGGTAATCTTAGCCAGGATGAATTAATATATTTGGATCAAAATTATCTTATGTCACCCGACAAATATGGAAAAATGCACCGGCTCGATGAAATTGGATTGGAATCACTTTGTAATCCGATTGATTTACCTATTCAAGTACAGATTAATTATAATAAAGACTTTTTATATGAAGCGAGCTGGACAGATACTTCAATTTGTGGTGACAGTGTATACACTTTAAACCCTGGCGAAAGAACCGGTTGGGCAAATTATTCCTCGGTGGGACAATGGTTTAAGCCTCAGGCTCTATGGACGGCAAAAGTGAATTTTAATAACGTCATTAATAATCATAAAATAGATTTAAACGGATGGGTCAGCTTTACAGATACACGTGAACGGGTTATTAAAAACACTACTACTTACCATTTATTAAAGAAAGACGATAAAAATCAGTGAATATGATAGATTTTCAAATAGATAAACACAGCGTTATTCCAATTTATCACCAATTACAGGAAGCCTTTGTTGACTTGATTAACAGCGGCTACTATAAAGCCGACGATATTCTTCCTTCGGAAAATGAAATCGCCAAGAAATTTAACATTAGTAGAAATACTGCTCAGCGCGTTCTGAATAATTTAGTTAATCGCGGATTAGCCTATCGGATTCAAGGATTAGGCACATTCGTCGCCAACAAAAAAATTACTTATAGTATTGTGACCTCCCTAAGTTATTCGGCCGAAATAATAGGTTTAAATAAAAACGTCAGGAGCAAGTTAATTTTTGCTAATGAAATAAATGCTAGTGAATTAATAGCTCATAATTTGATAATCAATGTCAATGAACCCGTTTATTCTATACAACGGCTAAGATACATTGATGAAATTCCAATGACACTTCAAACCTCCTTTTTACCAAAAGCACTTGTTCCGGGTTTAATTGAAAAACAGGTCGAAGAAGAGTCACTCTTCAAAATTATCAGTAAGGATTATGGTCTTGATATAGACTCAGCGACTGAAACTCTGCAGGCCGTAAAAGTCAATAACTATGAAGCTAAAATTCTGGAATTAGATACAGGCGAACCAGCTTTTCTAATAGAACGCATTACCAAATTAAAAAATGGTCAGGTAATTGAATTTGTCAAGACGATTCTACGTGGTGATAAATCCAAATTTTATATTGAATTACCGGAGAAACAATCATGACTGGAATAAACAGCAGGTTTGATTTGATTGAATTTTATAAAAATATTAAAACTAATTCTGCCAAAACAGTAGTGACGCAGATACGTGATCTGACGAAGGTTAGTATTGGACAGGGTTTATATTTAATTGTTGCTGTAGATTCGGACGGTGGTATTGGTCCACTGGAGGGCGATGTCGTAAAATGTTCAGCCTATCAAACCGGACGTTTTGCCATACGGGTGCCTTTACTGGAAATTCTGGCATCTGGTGCAATTCCCATCGCCGCCTTTGATATGTTGACAGTGCCAATGAAACCGTATGGAGTTGAAATAATTGATGGCATTCGAGATGAATTAGCCGAAGCTGGATTTGACGATGACTTTCCAATTTCCGGAAGTACTGAAGATAATGTTCCTACTAACCAGACCGGAATTGGTACTACAATACTTGGTTTTGTACACAAAAGTGAATTTAGACCGGGTACATCCCAGCCAGGTGATATTCTTTTATGCCTTGGAATACCCAAATCTGGACCAGAAGATACAATTACCTTGGATGATAATGATATCATTAGTCAGCAAGATTTTTATCAGATTCGTCAGATAAAAGCTGTTCATGACATCTTACCGGTCGGTTCGCATGGGATATTATTTGAAGCCGAGGAGATGAGACGTCTGGCTGGTTTAAATATAGAATATTTAGATTCTCCAGTGATTAATCTTAAAAAGTCAGCAGGTCCAGCAACTTGCGTTCTTGTTTCCTGTACTGAAGATGCTGTTACAAATATTAAAAATAAAATAAAAGCCCCCTTATTTTTTATAGGAAAGTTTGTAAATGCAGGATAGTAATGATAAATAATGAAAAGTATAAACATATTTTAGGTTGCCTTATAGGAGTTGCAGCTGGTGATGCTATGGGAATGCCTACATCGATGATGAGTCCTGAAACCATCCGCAGATATTTCCCAAAATATATTACCGATTTCCAACCCGCTCCAAATGGACATCTTTTACATCATGGAATGGTTGCAGGACAAGTTACCGATGATACTCAACAAACTTTATTAGTAGCAGATTCTATCATTGCTAATCGACGAGTTGACCCAGAAGATATTGCCAACCGTTTGATACAATGGGGTGAAGAGATCCATGCCTTCGATTCTATGCTCGTTGGGCCAAGTACGTTAAGAGCGCTATATGCCATTCGATCTGGAAAATCCATCAAGGAATCAGGACCCACTGGTGATACCAATGG
>Ga0116192_1003307_pt1 | contig 10129 bp, 23 predicted proteins | sample AD_UKC113_MetaG_FD_89876 | JGI IMG/M metagenome (GOLD analysis project Ga0116192, IMG submission 89876) | Active sludge microbial communities of municipal wastewater-treating anaerobic digesters from Hong Kong - AD_UKC113_MetaG | ecosystem: Engineered > Bioreactor > Anaerobic > Digestate...
ATATTTATTTCACTCCTTATTTCATATGTTTCTTCAATACACTCTCTTCAGCCCACTGGAGATACAAACCCTTATCTCCATATTCAGATTCATAATTCATCATTAAATGTTTAACTTCTATATTCATTTCTTCCAGTTCATCGTCTGTATAACCTGTTGTGTTTTCGTGTGTAAACATTTTTATTCCTCAATAATTTTTAATGTTTCCCATAGTGTTATCGTCGTTGTAACTATTCGTCCATCTTTTAATCGTAGCACCATACTTGACATTTCATTGTCGCAATTACTATAATTTTCTAATCCTATAACTTCTGCTCCTAAAAGTTCCAGATCTGTTACAGTTATATTTATTCCTCCTTTTTTCTAAACTCAAACGTTGGTGTAGTCATTAAATATTTCAAAGTACAATCAACCATATTACAATGATCAATACTGTTTACATGACATATTGTTTCGTTTTTACACTGAGCACATAGTATATAATAAATTATATCACATATGTTATCACAATTTGCTTCATCTGATTTTGGATGCATATTCATTCCACTCCGTTTATTAATACATCATAATATAACTCAAGTATATTATTTGTTTTAAAACAATAAGCTTTATCACCAGTCCCATCACAATATTTCTCAAATTTAGTACAATAATACATAGATCTAAATGGACAGTCAGATCCGTTTTGTGTACTTATAAATATATGTGGATTTTGAATAAATTCCATTACTTAATACCTATCTTAATCTCTTTTACATAATCTTTATCTATAAAAAATTGAATAAGTTGATCTTTAATAGACCATAACTCTACATGATCAACTAATCCGTCACCATACTCTATTGGTTCTAATAATTTATAAAACTCAATCTCATTCTCACGTTCAACAGCTTTCACATATGTATCGTGTTTCAATCCATCTGAAGTTTCCCAGGCTTTAACTTCTTTTATTGTCATGTTAATTTATCCTATACACATAGTATGTAATACCGTTAATTTTAATTTCATCTTCCTCACCTGAGTATGAATTTAAGAAGTGTCCTCTTCCGTCATCAACTATAGCGTCATTAATAAATTCATCGAGGTCTTCTATCATATCGAGGATGTCATCGTTGGCTGATTCATATTTAGATTCCTGTAAAGCTTTAATAGCATTAACAAACCATTCTTTATATCCAATCTGAGTATGCTCAGCAATAAACTCAGCATTAAATGCCCACAAAGTATCCTTTATATACTCTTCAGCTGCAGTACTAGCAACATCATCATCTCCAACTGCAATTTCCATACTACCAGATGAGAATACTCTAAGACCATAATGATCCCATGATTCTTCTTCTATTTCATCAGGTTCTTCTTCAAAATATTTTGCAGCTGCAAGATGTTCTTGATCGTATTCATTTATTTTTTCATCTATAGTACTTTTTATAGCACGAATCAACGCATCTTCTTTAACTATAATATTCTGCGGAATGTGTTCAAATATAAACGCTTCTTTATCTTTATAGTCATAATAAGCCCACTCTTCTAGAATCTCTCTAAGTTCGGATATATTAAATTTTTCTTTAAAGATTTCTATTATTCCTGTACATGTTTCTGAATTTTTCATATTTATTCCTCCTCAAACTCTTCTACTAACGCATTATAAAACAATTCTTCCAAATAATCCTTAACATCTGCGTATTTAGCTCTAAATCTTCCGCTTATGACAACATTTGGACCAGTCCAATCTGGAGTTATTATGATAGAAAAGTCTATCCATCCGTCATAATATCCTGCATCATTCATACAATGATATGAAGAATTTATGACAAGTTTGTCATCATTTGACATATCAAAATTAAATTTAGTTTCCCCATCTATTCCAGATCCATGTGGAAGTGAATTAACGATCTTCTCTATCTTATCAAACCATCGATCTGTCCATTCTGAATTTCCAGATTTTACAGAATTCCAATAAGCCATATGAGCCATTGCTAGTTCTTGGTATAGTTTCATATTATACTCCTGAGGGTGAGTACCTTCAATAACAATCTTCTAAAAATTTATTATATCCAAGCATAATTAATTGACCGATCCATTCAGATGATTGATATGTGTCAGAAACGATTCCATGTTTCTTTAAATCTAAAAAAGTATTCAGGATTTGTTCATAATTTTCATCTGGAATTTCTATAAACTATTTCATAATACCCTCCTTAATAATTTATAAAAAAGAAACGAAGACTATCTTTAGTCTTCTGAATGAATCGCATTAAACATCTTAACTGCAATCTCAGAAGATTGCTGATATTCTTCTGTAATATCATTAAGTTTAGCTGCATAATCGGCTAAAAATTGAGGCAATCTCATAACTGCGGTTTTTACAAGTACTTTTGGAGCATCACCAATGAACTCATTATTATAATAATCAGTTTCCTTATACATGATCCCCCAATCTCCATTACCATGATATTTTGTTATTATTAAAACGTATGCATGATTTTCATCTGAATAAAAACATTTAGTATCTTCGTACTGTAAACCAGCTTGTTTAAAAATTGGAGTCAATGCATTATCAATCTGCTTTACTGCTTCGCGTAAAGTATCACTATATTTATTAATTTTTCCAGATTTCTCTTCTATATATTTTATTGTTTCTCTTAAATCTATATTAACACCTCTATTTTATTTATCTGTTTTTGAAGTGCCTATGACAAGATTCGAACTTGTAGTGCGCAATTCTCTTACCAATTAGAGCAACATAGGCAAAATGAGGACCAGATTACTGGTCCCTAATTGCAATCAACTGTCTTTCCTTCATGCCCTGCATATATTCAGGATCAAATTCTGCTTTTACAATCTCAGTACCATAAGGAGCTTCTATGAATTTATATTTCCTACCTATTTTACCAGATCCGGCTATCTGATCAATCCATCCATTTTGCCGCATAAATTCTATGTAGGCTCTCTGCTTGTTTGCTAGCGTGGCTGAAGCGGAATTTTTAAATTTAGTGCTCATGAAATCAATGACATCTCTGCCTGTGAATTCCTCATGATATTTTTTATAAAAATCTGTAATATATTCTTTAAATATAGGAATGTTATTAACTCTTCCTACTGTTTCAAGTGCACTCTGATATCTTCTTGTCGCCACGGCTTTTTCTTGTTTGTTTCTAAAAGTCATACCAACTGTAGGTTTTGGCACATCACCTTTAATTTTCCTAAGCATTGCTGTTTTCTTAATGTCAAATGCATTAAGAAATGCTTCTGCCGCTTTTATAGGATCTACATTTGTATCCGGTTTAACTGCAAAAATAGCTCCTTGAATTTTTAGCTCAGTTATACGTCCTGCAATTACCTGTTCAATTATTATGTCTTCAGTCTGTTCTTTGAATGTGTTTACATCTACCATAATTTAAACCTCATTCGTGTATATAGAATTAGATGAATATAAAGTTATTGTTGTCGAACTCGCCCAAATGATTACTTACAACTGCATTTAATGTTTCTTCTGATTTTATCTCCAACCTTTGACACCGCAATCATTATACCAGTTTCAAGATTAAATGTATCATATTTTAAATTACATGATGATTTAGCAACACATCCGTTATATCTAACGTAAACATACTTTTCGTTATCAGTTCTATACTCAATGAATCCAGATTTAATCCAAGGTGTCCATTGTCTTACTTTGATAAAATGAGTTCCTACTTCATCTGAAGATAAAAATCCTATACCACTACTAGATTGTACGGCAATAATATTTTCGTTGATTCCTATAATTTCAAACATTATGCCCATAAAATCTTTAATATCATAATCAAAGTTTTTAATTTCTGGAATCTGCACCATCTTAATTTTGTCACCAATTTTTAACATGTTATCATTTCTCCTTCTGTTACTAGCTTACTTTGTTTCATTCTTTTTATTAAATAATTATTATATTTATCAATAACTTCTTGTTCTTCTACAGTTACATCTCTATTATATCTACCTTTAGCCTGTACAACCTCATTGTTTCTAACTTCAATTGTTACAAGGCTCTCCTCTTCTGTGTCAGCGTGTCTTAAAAATAGAATATGACATTTACCATTAATCACATCTCTAATATAACTGGCTACACAATTACTCTGCTGTGTAGCTTCATCTTTAATATCCTGTGAATTCTTAGGATAGATGAACTTGAAGTTTCCATATTTCCATTCCAATGTAGGATCTATACGATTTATGAATACTTGTTCATCATATTTTTCCATAAGTCTTTGATAATTTCGACTTGCTATTTTATGTGTTGTAAGAAAATGCTTTGGATATTTTTCATATTTAGGACTAATACATTTCATCATTCTGGCATAATCGTACAACTCTCTTGAAATATTTCTAATATCCAATGCTTCATATGTAATTAGATTATCTATATATTTTAACAGTGAAACTGGATTATAATTATATTCTTTAATTAAAAGATAGAACGGCTGATAACTATATGAATATGGTTCTCTAAGTATTTCATACCTAATTTCTTTAGTAAAATTTCTTAATTCTGTTTTCATTAATATATCAAACATATTTGGATTTTCTTTATAATATTTAACAATTTTATTATCCAATGGTAAATTATATTCTTTTACAAATTTAATCAAAGGTTTAGGAATATCACTTAATTTATAAGACAACATATGATCAACGTTATCTATACCCGCTGCAAAATACTGTTCAAAATGTGAATACTGATTTATCTTAGTAAGAAAAGTTCCTACATTCTTAACTCTATCAACCTCATCTCCAGTTCTCCAACCTGAACGTTTATCATTTACAAAGTATCTTAATAGAAATCTAAGATACTTCTTGTATTGTTCGTTTTCAAACTGATCAATTACATCATAAACATTATATCCTTTTAATTGTGTTTGTAAATTTTTAACAGGCTTACCAAGTTTACCTATAGCTTCGCCTGTAGCAAGATCGTATTTTACTGTTTTCTTATCTGGGAACTCAAAGATTAGGAATTTGTGCTCTTTATATACATTTAATCCTTCTATTTTATTTTCTGTCATTTACTTTTTATTTCTCCTTTAAAAATATTTACTCATTTCTTCTAACTCATTATCCCAAGGAATAAATGTCTGTGTATCATCGTGTATTCCAAAATATCGTTTACATCTGGTACAATAGACCTTTCTGTTACCAGGATTGAATACTTTTATAATTTTAAGTTTATGAAAAAATATCAAACATATTAATTTTGAAAAATTGTATCTCCTCCAAACCGTTACTGAACTGTGAGTGAGTTACGTACACTTTACAAAAAGATTCTGTCATATTGTATACTTTGCTTATTCTCTTTGCTTATATAGAACAGAGCTACGACTATTCATGAACAACTATTATAATACTTCAGAAAAGTACAGACCAAATTTAGAAAGGTCTTTCTTTTCTATTATCTTGTTTTATTATATCTTGTCTGAATCTTATATACTATATTACTTTGCTCAGATATCTTTCCTGATAGCGTCCGTTATCCAGTAACGCATTGATTACGGTTTATCGGTATGTCTATCTGTTGTGCAAATATCAATCTGGTTTCTTTGTTTCCATACCACGCTTTATCAATCATTGTTACATCCTTATATCTAGCAACCGCATTTTCAAAAAGATCTTTTTTCAGCTTTCGTAAATTCTTAAATGATTTTGGTCGCAAAGCTTCTGGAAGAACAGATGTTACAAAAGTTTTGAATACTTTGCTATTCATACACTTACATTTCAGATTTACGAAACCACTGTCTACTTCTGGAATCTCTTCATTGGATTCCATATATGTAACCAGATGATCGGTACGAATATCTGTTATTGTAGTAGGAGTATCATTAAGAAGGCACTCTACCTGCCCTGACTCAGATATTTTATCGTATACTTTCTCTATCTTAGATTGTAACTTCTCTTTGAGTTCAGCGTTTTCTTCCTGTAACGCTTCGACTCGATCCTCCAAGTCAGCTATACGTTTCAGGATTTTAAGCTCTGATGATGCACAGAAATTCTCGAAATAACGTAAAAGAGCCTTTTGTATATCTGTGGTTTCGAGTATTGTAGTTAACTGCTGTGCAGATTCGTTCGTTTGACCGAAAACTATAAAATCTAAGATATCGTTGTTATTATTAGACATTGGTATTGTCTCCTATACGAGTTGGGTACTAGGTCTTAGGCAGCTTAGTACCCCAATATTACTCTTTTAAGATTAAATGACCTGATGTAATTTAACTCTTCTGCTCAAATAACACCGACATATCGCAACGCTGTAATTAAAATAACTGCAATTATAAATAAGCCTATAAAATTGAATATTAAGCCTAATAATAACTTAAATATCTCCCATATTGCAATGCATACTATATAGAGTGTAATTATAAAGCCAGATATTAGATATGCTGAAAGTTCTTTTAAACCCATCATATTACACTCCAGCCAAAACTTTATCAATATTCACCTTATTATAATAATAAGTTTCTAATTAAATTGCTTCAGCCCACATAGGACATCGATATTTCTGTTCTATCATACCATCACAGGTGCATCCATACTTAACACATTTCTTTAAATATCCATCTGACTTTGATAATATACATCCTTCTTGCATATCAAATCGCCATCCTTAAATACTATAAACACTTACACAGTACTGGTACATGCTATTGCTTCACCCCGATTACACCTGAATACTCATAGAATGTACTATCTACCCATCAAAATATTTTATTATCAATTTCGTTTATTTTATCTCTTAATTCGTCATATACAAGCTCTATTAAACATTCTTGTATATCTAATCTATATTGTATTTCATTATCAGCATTTGGCTCAAAATATTTGCAGGAACTATCATTACTGATACATTCTTTATTACTCATTTCACAAATATGATAATAGCAAAATTTTGGAGTATCTTTAACTGCAGGTTTAATTTCTTTACACTCCTGTATATTATGTATACATTGTCCACATTTATAGTTACACATAAGCATTCTTTTAGCTTTATTCTGCAATTCAAAAAACAGTTCCATAATATCACCTATATCCTTTTAAAATATCTGTAAAATCCTTTTCACTCATGGTATCAATATTTATTAAACAAAAGTCTCCATGCTTTGCCCAGAAATGAAATGTTGCGTGCGGGTTTAGCACATATTTAAATTTTATTTGTATATACATAGCATGTATTTTTCCAGAATATCTACCATAATTTATTTTATATGTCATTTAATCACCTTCTTTAAAACACCCAATTCACTTGCCCATTCGCGTTGTTTAGTTTTTGGTTTATATGTACACTTAGTACACACAATATGCATCACTGTTTGCGGCAACACCTGTACAGATTCTCCTGCAACTATCCAATTGTCATCAATAACTTTAGAATCTATAACAGCATCGAGTGTCCTATGTGCGTTTGCAGTAAATAACTCAAGATACTCGTCCAAAATTTCATGACGTTGTTTACGCCATTCTTGTGTTCTTTGTATTGATATTTTCCCCACTCCTTTATATTATTTTAAATTTTGATGCACGAAGGGAAATTTGAATTCCCGAATTCCTACGAAAATGGTTCTTAAGACCATCGCCTTTGACCGCTTGGCTATCCGTGCAAAATGTTAAGGAGGCACTCTGCTCGTATGATAAATTTTATATCATGGTGAGTGCCTACTTATATTTATTTATTGTCATGCTCGATCTTTTTCTTAGCATCTTCTGGATATTGTTCCATTAACGTAAACATGAGCAATTTATCTTCGTATTTTTTAGCTTCTTCTTTTTCAGTTTGTCTAATAATCCTTTGTTTTTCTTCTTCTAATTTTCTCAATCGCTTAACCTCTAGTTCATCTTTTAACCTTGATTCCATTTTATCTTTGAAATCTACATCAAATAATATATCTAATGGTAGTGTGACAGCAAAATATTCGTCATCTTCATAACTGCTACGTCCATATTTCATAAAACAAATTTCAATAATATTTTCACATAGTTCAAAATAATCATAATTTTCTAATAAATCGTAATTATATTTTATCCAATAACATCCTATAATATCATATTTAATTTTAATTTGTCTATATTCTTCACATTTCTGACATAAAAATATTTTAATACGCTGTTCAAGATTATTATATAATTCAATATCCTTCAATGTTATCATACTTACATCACCAACTTTCCATCTTTCTCATCATATGTTAAATCAATAATATGTAGCGTTTTCTTTTTCTTATCTTCTACTTCAAATACAGTAGCAGTCGATTCAGGATCTCTCATAATTTCAAGAGCCTGCTTAGCAGCTTCTTTTGGATTACTCGCTTCTATATCTATTTTCCATGTTACAAGATATTCAGGCATTTCAGTCACCTTATATCAAGCATATCTTTTACTGTTCGTAATACTTTTCTATATTGTTCTTCTGTTACAGCAAACAATCAACATTTTGATCTTTCAGATAATCACCTTGCCAATATTCTGTAACAAAATGTATGTTATATAGTGGCATAATATCTCTCCTTTATTTTCTCTATTATATCAAACCCTTCTTCAATTAATTCATCTTCTCTTCTGTATAAATTATCTAATTCATTTCTATTTTTAATATAGTCGGATATATCAATGCCTTTACAATCTGGGCATAAATATACTTCTGTATGGTATCCAATTTTAATTAACTCTCTACAGTTTAAACAAATATTTCTACCACATATTTTACATTCACATGTATATTGGAACGAATCAACTTCTTTTCCGCAGAAATCACATATTTCTATTTCATGCTCAACTGTTATGATTTTTTTCATCTATATCACATCTCAATCTTTAATTATATCGTTATAGAAATCACCATAAATTTGCTTACACACATCTTCATATCCATCTTTGGTACTTCTTGCAATCCACTCAGCTTCACAAAATATTTCATGAAATAAATTATCAAGCATTTGCTCATTGTTAATAATCGTTCCTATATCTTTTCCAGAATAACCTAATGATTTATACTCTCTTCTTTTATTTAACACATAAAAAGTAGATCCATCTTCTTGTGAAGTTAGCTTATGATCTGTAAAATAAATAAACATATTTTTCAAAATAAATTTAGTTACATGTGAATATGATTTGATATATGAACATTTTTGAATTCGACTATCTGAATACTCTAAAAAATCGTTTAACATATTGCATGATAAAACTATTTTTTGAATTTTATTCACCTCACATCTCACATTCCTTTATATATTTTACTTGCTTACCAGAGTACTTACAATATTCTACTAAACTATTATCATCTTCACTATATTCCTCATCATAGTGAGCGCAATCACCATTCCACGCAAGTTTAAAGTGTTTACATGACATTGAGTACCTCCTTAAAAATCTTTAAATAGATCTTCTTCATCTTCAAATTCAGGTTCTTCTTTTAAATGATTTATAACATGTCGTATTAAATCGTCATCGTCAATTGTAACATAATCATAACATTTATTACAATAGTATCCTACAAATCGTGTTTCAACATATTCGTCTTTTATATCATCTGAGTGATATATTTTTTCGTTCGTTCGTCATATACAGAATCAATATTTTTTTCTATAAATTCCTTAACTCTTTCTTTCTGTTTATCTGTTAGATCTTTATATATTTTCATTTAACTTCACCTCTTTTATCTATTTAAATATAATATCACAAAGTTTTATGAAAAGCTTACGATCAATGTCTTCTTGCCAACGTTGCATAGTAGTACCAATTGGAGTAAAATTATCACATGCTTTCTGATATAATGTCTTAATCTCATTCCCTGTATGATTGCATATATAATGTTCATTATCGAATCGTAGACTTCCTTTATCATCACAAAATGCGCAAAGACTACAATTTGATTTATCTATTTTCTCTTGAAATAATTTATTAAATTCCTCATTATATCCCATATTATTCCACCTCAAAAAAATAAGATGAGTTGTTATTCTCGACTCATCTCAATAAATCCTGAAGCAATACCACTTCGCAAATCACCATAAGCAGTTTTAACCGAAGCATTTATATTAAAACACCCCAATTCTGCAAAAAACGCAAATTGACATGTGTTTGTAGCACTAAGAAAGCGACATGTTGA
>Ga0116192_1003308_pt1 | contig 10128 bp, 11 predicted proteins | sample AD_UKC113_MetaG_FD_89876 | JGI IMG/M metagenome (GOLD analysis project Ga0116192, IMG submission 89876) | Active sludge microbial communities of municipal wastewater-treating anaerobic digesters from Hong Kong - AD_UKC113_MetaG | ecosystem: Engineered > Bioreactor > Anaerobic > Digestate...
AGTACACTTGTTGCTCCGCCAGCCTCTCCAGGTTGTCTTTCTGCATGAAAAACCCGTGCTCGATGGAGTGACATCCCGCTTTGAGGGCCATGGACACCGGCCCTTTGCCGTTTGCGTGAACCATGGTCTTCCGTCCCAATTCCTCACCCCGTCGAACGGCCATCCGGAGTTCGTCCAGGTTAAATTGCGGCAAGGTCTCTTTCCCAAATTCCCGAAGACTGTTCAGTCCCGAGTTCACGATCTTCACGTGATCGGCGCTTCGAGCATACCGTGCGACACAATCGGCCAGAGAACTTCCCTCGGGGGGAGGATCGCCGATAAGTCTTCCGTATCTGCCGGGAGACCGCCAGGCCTTGCCCGGGGACTTCAGACGGACGGGGACACAATCCTCTTTCATCCATCGCTTCTTATACCAAAGAGTATGCCCGTGAGCGTCCCCGCCGTCTCTGACCGCCACGATGCCTCGGGAGGCATGGTGCCGGAGGTGTTCCTCGATGACCGGCTTGACTTCCTCGAAGGTACGGGAAAGTTGGTGCTCTCGTTCCCCGCGGTCCGGGGTCCCGGACATGCTCAAATGAACATGACAATCGATCAGCCCCGGAATCAGAGTGCAGTCGGACAGGTCCCACACCCTGCGGTGAGACTTGTCTTCATAGGGATCGTGCCCTCTCGATCCGTTCCATCCCAGTTCAGTGACGAAACCGTTTTCCATCTCGAGAAAGACGTCCCGGCGGATGGAACCCGAAGATCCGTCCATGAGCCACCCGGCCCGAACCATGTCTTTGGATTTCAAGAACTTTCGCCTCGCGTCAAAAGGGTTTCCGGATCCCGTTTGTCGTCGCCGTTGGGAAGGTTCGAGGGGGCCGTTGTCCCCCCCGGGCTACAACTCCCGACCCCGCACCTGGAAGAAGGTCCGTGAGAACATTTGCATCATTTCATCGAGGATCTTCCGAATGGCCCCCGGAGCCGTCTTGCTGGATCCGTGTCCCAGGATTTCCTCGGACCAGATGGCAGGATCGCTGAAATTTCCGGCGTCAAAACGGACATGATAAGCCACGGGGTATTCGTTCCCAATTACCCATATGCGGACCGTAACGTTGCCGATCGTCCTGTCCCTGTCGGCAACGAGGCGGAGGAATCGATCCGTGTTCTCGGCCACGTCTTCCAGCCGCACTCCCGGCAGATAGGTCCGGAACTTCGTCCTCAGGTAGTCCGTAAGCTCCTTTTGGTCGAGCCCGATCCCGACGGCGTCGCCGACCAGGGAAACGGCAATCAAGCCGAAGCTCTGGATCTGCCGGAATTCTCCGTAAAGGATCAAAGCTTCCTTGTCCGTAAGATCCCCGGTTTTCCCGGGGCTGCAGAAACCAAACCCAGGAAATGGACAGCCCAAAAACACAAGAAGGAGAAGCACGCTCCCTGCCGGCCCAGGGAACCGCAGGAACGAGCAACCCCCGTGGGGGCGAAAGCCTGCGTCCGGGCAATTGGCCGGGGTTGCGGTTTCCACCGCAACGGCCCGTCCTTTGAGAGCCCTCGATCTCACCCGCTCGGAGTGTGGCGAGGTGCTTTGCAGGTCCCGGATACAACGGCCGAAAGAACCTTCTTCCCGTCTCATGACTGCATGCCGTGGCTACTCGATGTGGGAAAGAAGGCGGAGAAGATTCTCCCCCCGCTGATCAGCCCCCTCGGCTGTGGTTCCGGAGGGGAGAACACGCCCGGAACATTCCGGGGGACCTCCTTGGGCCGAGGATGCCCACGGCGAAACCCCTGGAACCTTTGAGCCGATTGGAGACTTGACGGGTCGTGAGGCCCGCCTCCGTCACGATTCCGTGGAAAGAAATCTCTCCGGAGAGCTGGGGAAGTCTCGAAGATTGCGTGAAACCATCATTGGGCTGGAGGATGCACTCTATTCCTTCACCGCTACTTCTTCTTTCCTTCCATCAAGCTTTGAAGATTATGCTCCGCAACAAACCACGATTTTTCCTGTTCGGAAAAGATCCAATGCTGTTGGAGGTTTTTGGTCCTCATGTTCGGACTGTCCATATGATAATAACGATACCGGAGGATGACGGTCCCCCTGTTCTTCTTCTGGGGAACGGACACCTCCCGGATCTGGAAATCCATGATACGAACCGTGTTGCTCATTTCGTCCATTTGATCCCAAAACGCCTGTTTCCGGGGGGGCAAAACGAAACCGCAGGCGGTCTTGAAGTCCGACCACCGAACGGCCGAATTGAAAGCGTCCGCGATCTCCTGAAGGTCCTCCTGTTCCCCCTTCTGCTTGCTGACGCTGGAGCAGGAAAGCGGGATCATGACGGCAAGAGCGAAAAAGACAAACAGCGACGCCTTCCTGAAATCATTCTTCAAAACCATGCCGCGATTCTCCTTATTCGGTCTCTCGAATCCGGGGATAAACCCAGCTCAATCGTTCCCGCATTGTCAACCATGCGGAATTTTGAATCAAGCCCCAATTGTGTACGAGTTCGGCGGGGTCCGTTGCCGAAGGCGCAGTCTGTTCGGTCACCGCCGCTTCTTCTTTCCTTCCATCAGACCTTGAGAAGATCGTGCTCCGGAACAAACCGCAATTCTTCCTGTTTGGGGAAGGTCCGCGGTCTTTCCGGGGTCAAAGGTGGGAGGGCCTGACCACGAGCACGGGACAGGCTGGTTGAGAAACGGGCATCCGGGTCCCTCCGGGCGAGTTCCGGACGTCTGTCGGGGTTGTTTGACGGACCTTGCGGTCCCAGAGCGTTTGGAGAACGGGCCGACACGACTCTGTCCAGAGGTTTGTCGCAAAGGTCCCCCACAACCTCTGCTTCGGGATGATTTGAAAAGACAGGGGGTTCCGGCTAAAATACCCGATGTAGGCTTTCAAAGGCGAGTCTTTGCTCGAATTGGGTTTCGAAGCTCATCTTCTGCGCAAACCGTGTAAAAGGAAGTAGGGATGGATCAGAAGAGTCTGGCATTCTGGATGAACCACTCCACAAACTTCATCGAAATGGCGCTGCGAACGGACAAGCGTGAGGCCCTCCACCAGGCGGACGGATACGGCAAATGCACCCGTGAGTGCGGAGACACTCTCGAGATCTTTCTGATCGTCCGAGATGGCCGGATCCGGTCGGCATCCTTTCAAACCCACGGCTGCATCTACACGGTTGCATGTGCCAACGCCCTGGTGGATCTGGTGGAGGGAAAAACCACGGAGGAAGCCTGGAAGATTTCTGAGGAAGATATCCGGGATTTTCTCGAGACGCTGCCGGACAACGAAGAGCATTGTGCAGAGCTGGCCGTAAAGACCCTGCGGCTTGCCTTGGTGGACCTGCGGCAAACGGAACGCCAACCCTGGAAGAAGTTCTATCCGCGAAGGTAGAGAAACCCCTCGGCTCTACTCCGCACAAATGTCCTTGAGCCCCCGCAGGGTTTTCTCCTCCTCCGCCCGTTGATCCAGCCAGCGGAGGACTTGGGGGAACTCGTTTTTCAGCTCCGTGAGAGCCTTACCCCGGTGACTCACCCTTGACTTCTCCTCGAGGGTCATTTCTCCGAAGCTCTTTCCCATGGGAGGGTAGTAAAAGAGCGGATCGTACCCGAAACCGCTGGAACCCCGGGGTTCCTCGAGAATGATTCCATCGCAGGTCGCGGTGTAGGTGAGGGCCGGTCCTGTGGGCACAGCCAGGGAAAGCACGCAGCAAAAGCGGGCCGACCGTTCCCGGATCTCGCGCATGTTGAGCAGGAGCTTGCGATTGTTGCTTTCATCATCGGCCCCGGGTCCCGCATAGCGGGCGGAATGCACCCCGGGGGCCCCCCCCAGAGCTTCCACTTCGAGGCCGGAATCGTCGGCAAGGGCGGGCAACCCCAGAACCTTGGCGGTAAACGCCGCTTTCTTGTATGCATTCTCCTCGAAGGTTTCCCCGTCTTCCGTCACTTCCGGAATGGGGCCAAAATCGTTGAGATCCAGGATCTCCACCGGAAAAGCCTCCAGGAAACTGCGAATTTCCTTGGACTTGCCACGGTTTCGAGTCGCCACGACGATGACGTTCTTTCCAATCATTCTTCAGGTCCTCATGGAAACGAGGGGTCTACTTTCCCGCGTCCGATGCGGCCGGTTTTTGCTCTGTGGGTTCCAGGGCCGATTCCTTCCTGGCGGCAAAGTGAACAATCCAAATACTGATTTCATAAAGGATGAGCAAAGGGACCGCCATCAGGATCTGGGAAAAGACGTCGGGACCGGGAGTCAAGGCCGCCGCGACGATGAATATGACCACGATGGCCACTCGGCGCTGGCGTCGCAAAAAGGCGGAGCTGATGAGTCCCAGCTTGGCCAGGAAGAACGCAAAAATCGGCAACTCGAATACGAACCCGAAGGCAAGAAGGAGCCTGGTGGAAAAGGTGAGAAACTCCTTGGTGCTCACCATGGGCGTGATGTATTCGGTAGCAAAAGAGGTAAAGAACTGAAATCCCACCGGAAATACGATGAAATAGCCGAAGAGGGCTCCCCCGAGAAAGAAGAAACTGGAGAAGAACACCACGGGAATGAGGTATCGCTTCTCGTTTTCATAGAGGCCGGGGGCAATGAATCGCCAGAACTCAAAAAGGATTACGGGAACCGCAAGGCCAAAGCCCGCAATGAGGGAAACCTTCAAGTAGGTGAAAAACGCCTCGTGGGGGGCCGTATAGATGAGCTTGGCCGATTGCCCTTTGGGGAGGGCTTCCACCCATGGTTTCATGAGGATTTCGAAGATGCTCTCTTTGAAGGCATAGCTGATGAGGAAACCGACGGCAACCGCAATGGCGCAGACGATCATCCGCTTTCGAAGCTCTTCCAGATGCTGGGTAAAAGGCATCCTGTCATTGGTGGCGGTCATGGTTCGACTCACTGTTGGAACTGAAGGAGAGACGGCACGGGCTGCAGCGACGACGGGGGCTCATGCGCTCTTGGGTCCGTTCGAATCATGGGGAGGACTCTCCGGGGACGCTCCCGCCGCGGTCGGGCCGCCCTCCGAGGGGGGGACCGGTCCTTGGGGCTGTTCGCTGGCCGTTTCCATGAAGTCCTCCAAGGGTACGGGGTCCTCCGTCCGGTCACTCGTCTCCTCGCCGTAGGGCACCTCCGGAGTTGCCTCCGATTCCGGCCCGGGTGAAGGATCAAGGGGGGTCCGCGAGATCTCCGCGGAGGAACTCAAAACTTCTTTGGCCTCATTGGGATCGGGGTAAAGCTTGTCGAACTGGATCTGATGCTGAGCCGCGTGAAACTCCTGCTTGATTTCGCGGACCGTCTCGTCCTGCTCGAACGTCTCCTTGAGTTCGTTGGTCGCTCTTCGAAATTCGGCGTAGCCTCGCCCCAAGGCGCGTGCCAGGTCGGGAAGCTTGCTCGGCCCCACCACGATCAGGGCGATGGCCATGATCAGTAACAGTTCCGGGAACCCGATGCCGAACATGGTTGGTTGGCTCCTTGTTGTTTGAGAACAGACCGGCGAACGGGCCGCAGGCCGTCTCTCCTAAGGGCTCTTGGGATTGCTCCGGCCGGTTTCCTGCCGACTTTGCTCCGAGGGGGTCTTTGGGGCGGCGGAACGGCCTCGGATTCCCTTCTTGAATTCCGTAATGCTCCTGCCCAAATCCTGCCCGATTTGGGGAAACTTCTTTCCCCCGTAGCAAAAAAGCACCAGGATGAGCACGATCAACAAGAACTCGAACATTCCAAACCCGAACACCACTCACCTCCCCGCTCACTTAGTAGCGTAACTGTGCAACCCGCTCAACAGGAAATTGACTCCAAAGTAGGTGAAGAGCACACACCCAAAACCCAGCAGAGAGAGCCACGCCACGCGTCTTCCCCGCCAGCCCTGCATGGAACGGGCATGCAATAAGGCTGCGTAGACCAGCCAGGTAATGAGCGACCACGTCTCTTTCGGGTCCCAGCTCCAATAGGTCCCCCAGGCGGAATTAGCCCAGACGGAACCCGTGATGATCCCGATGGACAGCCAGAGGAAGCCGAACAGGACCATCTGGTAGTTGAGTTCGTCCAGTTGCCGCGGCTCGGGCAATGCGGCCAGGATTCCCCGGGGATGGGGATTCGCCGCTCGGGACTTGCGAACGAGGTAGAGGATGCTGATGCCGGTGGCAACGGCAAAACCCGCGTAACCTAGAAAACACGCAATGACGTGGGCGATGAGCCAGTTGCTCTTGAGAGCGGGCACCAGGGGTTGAATTCTCGAGTCCACCTGGGTGGAAAAAGACGCATAAGCCATGGCCAGGAAGGCAAAGAGGGCGGGAAAGATCCCCAGGACCCGGTGCTTGGAACGATGCTCGAGGACCAGGTAGATGAGCATGATGGCCCAGGCGGCGAACACCAGGGACTCGTAGAGGTTGGAGAGGGGAGCATGTCCGTACCCTATCTGGTAGGATTCGACCCAACGCAACACTATTCCTGCGGTCTGAATTCCCAGGGTCCCCAAGCCCACCAGGCTGCCCACTCTCAGGAGAGGGTTGTGGCGGAACACTACCCCGGCCAGGTAAAACACCGCACAGAACAGGTAGGCGAAAGTCGTTATGCTGAGAAGGATGGAACTGTTGATCATCGTTTCGTTCCCTCATCCCCCGATCCGGTTGCGAGCTCAAGTTGCAGACGGCCGCACAGGTGTTTGAATTCCTCTTCGAACGTCACGGCATTCTTGTTTGTTCTTCCGGCCACGACAATCCTGACGGGAGAAGACTCGGGGCCGCCTGCATCGGCCCAGATCCAGAGTTTGCGGTGCCGAGTGTAGAAAGTGATTCCGATCCCCGCCAACAGCAAAATAAACCCGGCATAGACAATCCAGACCCCCGGATCCTGTTTCACCTGGAGGCCGGTGTAGTAGCCTTCCTCGGTCTTGGTGATCTTCACCTGGTAGTTCTGGACGCGGTTGCCGTGAAACTCCGGCATCTTCACCAAGATCCACGATCCCATGGGTTCGGTTTGTCCTTCCCTCAAGAGCACGATGCCCACTGCAGGTCCGAAACGGCTGAAATTCTGTTGAAACTGAATTGCCTCGATTTGATCCTGGGTGCCGGGAATCCGGACCATCTCCCTGTACGGAAGGCTCAGAGTATAGGTCTTCCCGGTTTCCTTGTCCGTCAACTCGACGTCCGCCGATTTCAGGATCAACCCGTAGGAGGCCTGGTAAAAGGTCACCCCGCGGTAAGTCAGAGGGTCGTTCACCCGGATGGTTTGCCGAAGGGCCTCTTTCCCTTCGTCGAGGATGACCAAGTCCGAACGGTACTCCTTGGGGGCCCCGGTGTCGTAGAGAGAGACGTCAAAGTCGTCGCAGCGCACCTGGAACGGAAGGAGCAGAGACTGGCGACGCTGATAGAGAAGAACTTCGTCGGAGAGCTGTCCTTCCGGGATGTTCATCATCCCTTTGAATCCGAAAAAGGAGCCGATGAGAGCGCCCGACAGGATCAGCAATACGCTGAAGTGCACCCCGTAGACCATGAGGGGGCTCCATCGACCCTTTTCGGCAACGGCCGCAAACCCGTTCTTTCCCGGCGCGAGTCTCAAGGGAGCCAGCTCACCCGGGATGATTCCCTCGAGCCGGGCCTGCGCTTCCCGCCAGGGGAGCCTGGTGGTGATCTCGAAACTGGAACCAAACTTCAAAAGCTTGGCGGGGTCCACGGGGTCGTCCCGGGTTTGAAGGAGCTTCAGGGTCTTGGGAAAGCGCTGGATGGAGCATACCAGGAGGTTGACGCAAAGGAGAACCAACAGGATCTGAAACCATCCCGAATGGTACAAGTCGTGAAGACTCAGGGTCTCCATCCACCAGACAACGGACGGCTTATAGCGGTGCTGAAGCTCTTCGACGCTGAGCCCTTGAGGCAGAAGAGTTCCCAAGATGGAACAAACGGCCAGAAGGAGAAAAAGGAATACGCTCAGTTTCACGGAAGCCAGCGCTTCATAAAACGTTCGCCAGGCTGAATTCTTCTGCTGCATGAGGCTCTCTTCTTTGAAAGGCTCTCGGGTGGCGGCTTCCCGTCCCGGAAGGGCGCGCTCTGCCCTGTCCGATCTGGAGAAAAAACCGTCCATTCTTAACCTTTTATAGGTCGCCTTGACAAGACGAAGGAACAAAAGAGCTCCGTCTTCCCGGCGGTTTGGCGGATCATCGGGACCGGGGTTCCCTCGAAAGAATGCGGGACCCATTCCCGGCAAGAAAAATACTCCCCGGTTCTACGATCAACCCGGATTCATCGCCGGGAAGGCATCTTTGGACCAAGAGACCCGCGGGATCCCGTCGCGAGTACCTCGGCCAGCTCCTGGTCCGCCCGGGTAAACAGGAAATGACGAAATTCCTCGGGATAGGCCCAATAGAAGGAGAGGTGTTCCCGCAAGAAAAGGTCCCCGCCCCGGATGCGACACCAGTAGGCGTAAAGCTCGATGTGAAGGTCGCCCACCCGGCAGGCGACCGTGTGGAAAGGCCTCTCCACGTCGATGTCCCAACAGAGTTCTTCCCGAATTTCTCTTTGCAAAGACTCTTCGAGGCTTTCCCCCGGCTCCACCTTGCCTCCGGGAAATTCCCAGAAGAGCCCGAAGCTCTTTTCCGGGGGTCTCTGTACGAGGAAGAATCTGCCCGTACGCCGAATGATGGCCGCCGTGACCCGGGCCGCCCGCCCGATCGGGTCTCCAAGACCCATGGGCCTCTTCGCTGAAACACTCATGATCCCGGGCCCCCTCCTTCCCCTCCGCCAGCCTCTTCGGCCCTTGTCGAACAAACCCCAAAGTAATCCCGAATGCGCGAAAAAGGTACCCCGGATTTCCTCCGGCCCTTATATTGATGGAATCCTGGAACGAGGAATGGTCCCCAAGATCAATGGGACAGCTAAATCTTTGGCGCGGTCGGAGGTTGACGAATCGTGGGTCCGAGGAGGTGGACGAGGTGGATGACAATCGCATAAACTACGACGTGGTGATCCTGGGGAGCGGGCCTGCGGGACTGCAGGCAGCCATCCATGCTTCCCGGGCAAAGGTGAAGGTTGCGGTCCTGGGCCGCATCCACAAAAGCTCGCTCTACAGGGCTCATGTGGAGAATTACTGCTGTACGGCCCATTCCACGGGGGAAGAAATCCTGGTGCAGGGAAGGGAGCAAGCCCGGGCCTTCGGTGCCGAACTCCTGGACGAGGACGTGTTGGGCCTGAGCCGAGGTCAAGGTGGGGAGTTCCTCATTGACCTAGAGTCGGGAAAGAGGCTTGCAGCCCGGGCCATGATCCTTGCCATGGGCATTTCCCGAAACCGGCTCAACGTGCCCGGGGAGAAGGAGTTTCTGGGCAAGGGGGTCAGCTATTGCGTGGAGTGTGACGGCAACTTCTTTCGCAACCAATCGGTGGCGGTGGTGGGAAACGAAAGCGCCGCCTGTTCCGGGGCACTGACCATGCTGCTTCTGGCAAAGGAAGTCCACTTGGTTTATGAAAAACTCCAGGTGAGCGAACATCTTCGGTACCAAGTGGAAAACAGCGGCATCGTCCTGCATCCGGGCCGCCGGGTCCGGGAGATTCAGGGGACCCAAGGGGTCGAAGCGATCCTCCTGGATGACGGACAAAGGATCGAGGTCTACGGGGTGTTTATCGAACTGGGGGCCAAGGGTGCCCTGGAGCTTGCCGCCGGGTTGGATGTGGCTCTGGATTCTGAAAACATGCGCTATATCGCGGTGAACAGGAAGCAGGAGACCAACGTGGCGGGCGTGTATGCCGCCGGAGACATCTGCGGGCCTCCGTGGCAAATGGCCAAGGCGGTTGGGGAAGGCTGTGTGGCGGGTTTGGAGGCCGCATCCTACGCCAAGCGGGTGCGGCCGAAACCCTGATGTTTTTTTTCTTGACTCCGGGCCGCAAATGAGTAGAATCCCGCTTCGCTTCAGGGCGCGCGGTGCACCAAAAAAAAGATGTTGACAGAGGAAACGCACCGCAGTATAAAGAGCGTCTGCCCGCAAGGAAGGAGGGTCCCGAAGGAAAAAGATGGACCCCCGGGAAGCGGAAAAGGGAATGAAAAATTTCCCCTGTTCTTTGGAAACTAAATAGTGGGTCGAAGGTGCTGGGCCTTTTAGGGAAGGTTTGGGAGAACTGGAGAGTTTGATCCTGGCTCAGAATAAACGCTGGCGGCGTGCCTAACACATGCAA
>Ga0116192_1003310_pt1 | contig 10126 bp, 9 predicted proteins | sample AD_UKC113_MetaG_FD_89876 | JGI IMG/M metagenome (GOLD analysis project Ga0116192, IMG submission 89876) | Active sludge microbial communities of municipal wastewater-treating anaerobic digesters from Hong Kong - AD_UKC113_MetaG | ecosystem: Engineered > Bioreactor > Anaerobic > Digestate | place...
ACTTGTACGTATCCCTGGAGAACGCCGAACTCGACGAGGAACGGGTGTCCCCCTTCAATCTCAAAGCGGGGAAATACGTGCGGTTGACGATCACCGACACCGGGGTGGGGATGGATGAGGCCACGCAGGCGCGCATTTTCGAGCCGTTCTTCACCACCAAGGAGCTCGGCCGGGGGACCGGTCTGGGGCTGGCGTCCGTGTACGGCATCGTCCGTAACCACGGCGGTTTCATCCTGGTGGAGAGCGAGCAGGGCATCGGAACGACGTTCACGATCCACCTGCCGGCCTCCGCCAAACCGTGCGAGATCGAAACCCGTGCGGAAGCCGACGTGCAAACGGGGCGGGAGACCATCCTCCTGATCGATGACGAGGAGATGATCCTCGACATCGGATCGGAAATGCTCGCCACCCTGGGATATACCGTCCTGACCGCCGCCGGAGGCAGAACCGGGCTGCATATCTACGATCAGCACAAGGATGAGATCGACCTGGTCATCCTCGACATGGTCATGCCCGATCTGGGGGGGAAGGACACCTTTGAGGCGCTCAAACGCAGGGACCGTTCGGTCAAGGTCATGCTCTCCAGCGGTTACAGCCTCGACGGACAGGCCAAGGAAATCATGCGCGGCGGGTGCAAGGGCTTTATCCAGAAGCCGTTCAACCTGGCCGAACTGTCCCGCAAGATCAGAGAGATTCTGGACGGGGCAACCTCTTAGTCCGAGTCCTGAAGCCTGGTGATGACGACCTCGCAGCACTCGTCGCCGTGATTGAGATTCCTGGTATGGGCCACCTGGGCCCTCACGCCCCGGTCGAACAGGCCCGCTATGATCCCCTCGTAGGTTTCCTTGGTCACGATGCCGCAATCCGCTACCCCGGCCTTGGCGATGGCCTTCTGCGTTTCGCAGTCGGTGATGCGGATGACGATCTTCTCATCCTGCACTGAGATCTCCCGGCCCTCGATCCTCAACACCCGGCTGAAGATGTCCAGGGTTTCGAGAAAACTCTCCGGCCAACGGGGGTCGGGGATGTGTTTTTTCCGGATATTCTTTCCGAAGATATAGGCGAACTGTTTCCAGGCCTCAACATCCATTTCCCAGGCGGTCTGGATGCCGAACCTTTTTGCCAGGGCCAGGAACCAGGCGCCGTCCATCCTGATAAACGCATGCTGCGCGATAGCCATCATCTCTTCATGCGATAAGTTCACTGCCGCTCCATCCATGATGTGATGCATTCCACCATCCAGGACGTCGGGTGTTTTGTCAAGAGGCCACGATCCCATTGCGCATCCTTTTTTTGCGGATGAACGGACAAGTCATTGACAAGTGCATGATAAAAGTTCCCTTCTGGAAAGGGCGTGGAACACATAGCTGCATCTGGATGGGCATACCGGCCGATCATGATGCCTGGGACGAACAGCGGCAGCGTGATAGTCAGCTTCCTGGGGCCACCCCTCGTCAATTGCCGGTGAATAGCAACCAGGGTAACTTTCATTTCATCTCCTTTCCGAGCGCTTTGGTGTGGTTGTCCAACGGATGGGCAACGAAAATGGGCCTGCGATGTGGTGCTCTGTGGCGGAAGCGCATGGGAATCGAACCCACCAAGGACGCTCGTCGCGCCCCACACCGGATTTGAAGTCCGGGGGACCCACCAGGACCCGTCCGCTTCCATCAGAGTCCATAGCACAGGCGTATCGATCAGGAAAGGGTTTTGATCGGGTCAATCTCAGGGCATGAAACGATAGCCCCGGCCACGGATACTGACGATATGCGACGGGTTGGAGGGATCCTCCTCGAGGTAGCGGCGGATGCGCGAGATGAAGGTGTCCACGGTGCGCGTCTCGATATCGGGGTCGAGCCCCCAGACATGCTTTAAAAGTTCGGCGCGCGAGACGATGCGTTCCTGGTGCTCGGCCAGGTACTGGATGAGATTGGCCTCATGCGGGGTGATGCGCACGACGCCCTCTCCAGCGCGCGTCACCTCGAGCGTGTTGAAGTTGATCGTCATCCGACCGACGACAAGGACATCCTCGGGCTTGTACCATTCATAGCGGTCCAGGATGCGGCCCACCCTGAGGTGGAACTCCTCCAGGTGGAACGGTTTGGTCAGGTAATCGTCCGCCCCGGCCTTGAGTCCGTCCACCTTGTCTTCGATCATCGATTTGGCGGTCAGGATCAGGACCGGGATCTTGGGATCATCCTTGCGTATGCGCTTCAGGGCTTCCAGGCCGTCCATGCCCGGCAGCATCAGATCCAGCACGATCAGGTCGACCGATGTGTCGTCGAGGAGGTCGAGGCCCTCCTCGGCGCTGGTGGCGTGGATCACCGTATAGCCCTCGGCCTCCAGGTTGACCCGCAGACCCAAGGCCAGTGCCTGGTCGTCCTCGATCACCAGAACACGCCACTTGACGATCATGGGTTCACCTTGGCCAAGGGCATGGTGATGACAAAGCATGATCCGTTATCCGGCGCGATGCGTTTCAGCCGGATCTTGCCTCCATGCGCCCTGATGATGGCGCGGGTGACGTATAATCCCATACCGGTTCCTTTCGCCCGCAAGGCAACCCCTTCCGGAAGCCTTTTGAACAGATGAAAGATGTCTTTCTGTCTCTCCTTGGGTATGCCGATGCCGTGATCCGAAAATTCTATATGGGCCTTCTTCTTGTCCTTCCATATCTTGATGCCGATGTGCGGGCGCTCCAGGGAGTAATAGACGGCATTTTCGGCCAGGTTGGAAAAGGCCATGTCGAAGGCGTCGCTGTCGATAGTGAGGTAAATGTCCGGGTCGATCTCCTGGTGGATATCCGCACCGGCCAGCAGGGCGGAATGACGGCCGAGGAAGCTTTGAATGAATGACTCCGCGCTCTGCGTTTTGAGCTGATACGGCCGTTTGTGATATTTGATGCGCGAACTTTCGAGGAATTTTTCCACCATGGATTTCAGGCGCTGGTTTTCTTCCAGCATGCCCGAGATGAACTGATCGCGGGTTTCGCAGGGCAGATCCCTCTTTTGCATGGTTTCCAGATAGAGCTGCATCGTGGTCAGCGGTGTCTTGAACTCATGGGTGATGGAAGAGATCAGGTAAATCTGGGTCTTCATGAGGGTCAATTGCTTCTGGTAGAGGATGAACAGGATATACGCGCAGGCCAGAATCAGGGTCAGGAGCACCGATCCCTCGACCAGGATGAGGATATCCCAGGTTCCGATACGCTGGATCAGGGCATAGTGGTTGCGCACGTACCAGATGATCCACAAGACGACCATGGTCAACCAGGCCACCTGCATGATGACGAAGATCAGAATGGACGGCCAGCGCCTTGGATTCCTCATCAGACTCCCTTTACCACCCCGCGCACGGATGTTCCAGAGAGAAATACGCCGACCATGCCCGTATTGGCCGTCTCCGGACCACAGGACAATCGGCGCGGGGCAGCCCCGATAGAATCCCGTAAAGATGATGGAGATCGAAAGCCGATATAGTCGTTTGAATTCAGTACGCAAGAGAAGAAGGAGGACCGCTATGGAGAACAAACCTCGGCGTATGGGCGAGGTCCTGGTCGAACTGGGTTTGATCGATGATTACCGTTTGAAACATGCCCTGGATATCTCCACCAAGGAGGGCATGCGGCTGGGGGAATCGCTGATCAAGCTGGGGTACCTCTCCGAGGACCAGGTGCTCGGTATCCTGAAGAATCTCACGGGCGCGACGGTCTTGGACATGCAGGCCGATGAAATCAAGAAAGACGTCCAGAAGCTGATCCCTCCCGAACGCATGTTGGAATTATGGGCCGTCCCCATGGAGATCGTGGAAGGCAAGGTCAAGGTGGCCTTCGCCGAGCCCATGAACTATGTCGGGGTGGAGAACGTCAAGTTCATCCTCAACAAGGACGTCATACCGATACTGGCATCCCGCGCGCAGATTCAGGACATCGTCGATGCGCTGAATCAGGCGGGATACGGCAAGGAAGATCTCAAGCTCAAGGACATCAAACGCTCGACGCTGATCATTTCCATGCTGGACACGAGTCCCAGTTCCATCCTGCGACTCCTGAACGACTCCGATCATACCGATCTGCACATCTCCATCGGGACTTCGCCGGCCGTACGTTCCAGCGGCGTCTTTACCCGCAGCAATCTGCCCATCATCACGGGCGACGTCATGAACCGGCTCATCCGGGAAATCCTGCCCGACGATTCGCTGCGTGATTTGAAGGAGAACAAGGAGGTCGAATACACCTATATCAAGCCGGGGATCGGCCGGTACCGGATCAACGTCTACTATCAGCGGGACGGCGAGCTTGCCATAGCGGCCCGCCGGCTGGTCGAGGAGATCCCCAGCCATTCCTCCCTGGGGCTGCCGGATATTCTGATCTCCATGCTCGACAAGATCGGACTGCTGGTGGTGGCTTCGCCCGGCGGGCAAGGCAAGGATGCCACCATCGCCAGCCTGATCGATTACATCAATACCAAGCGCAGCTGTAACATCATCACCTTCGAGGATCCCATCGAGTACATACACGAGCACAAGCTCTCCAATGTCAACCAGCGGGAAATCGGACGCGATACCCTCAAGGACACGGCCCTGGTCTTCGAGAATGTCTTCAAGCACGATCCCGACATCATCGTATTCTCGCACCTGCGTGACGCGGCCATGGTCTCAACCGCCATACGCGCCACGCAAAAAGGCATCCTGGTGATTGCCGGGATCAATGCCATGGATGCCATTACGGCCGTCGACCAGATCCTCACCACCATGACCGACGAATACATCAAAGCCCTGTTCGCGCACTCGTTGTTGGGGGTCTTCGCGCAACGCATCGTGGGCGTCAAGGAAAAGAAAGGGGGTACGCTTGTCTGGGAGATGCTGCTCGGCAAACCCAGGATCCAGAAGTACATCCGGGACAACAAGCTCTTCTTCATCAAGGGCCAGGCCCAGTCGTTGCAGGGTGAATACTTCCCCATGGAGGAGAGCCTGGCGAACGCCATCAAACATGGGAAGGTCGACCGGCGCGCGGTCGAAAACGAGCCCCAGATCAACAGGGAGATGTTGATCGCCTATCTCGACCGGCAATAAGGCTTTTCCACGATACGGACATCTTGAACGGCCGATGCTCGCGTGCGAGCATTAGCCGTTCATTTTTTTTCAGGGGCGCGACTATGGCGCGAATGCAGGAGAATACTGGTTTTGACGGACATGGACGCCCTGCGCCGGGCGTCCGAGCGGTGAAGAATTTTCTTGCAACCCCGGTTTCTATCGTGTATAAAATGAATCATGATTCAGAGTAATGCTCTGAATTCAATATTAAAATGTATGTGAAGAACAAAATTTAAATAAGGAGTACGCTGATGGGCAAAACAAGGGTTTTCATTTTCACGGCATTTATGTTGTTGGCGCTTTCCACTATGGCAATGGGGGCTGATGTGGCTACGGCCGGCTATACGGATTGGGCGAAGGTTATCTTCGTCGCGTCGTCGGTTCTGGCCGGCGGTCTGTGCATGGGTATCGGTGCCTTGGGGACGGGTATCGGCATGGGCAACGCCACGGCCGGTGCGAGCGATGCGGTGGGCCGGAATCCGGGATCGCAGGGCAAGATCATGTTGACCATGATGGTCGGTCTGGCCATGACCGAATCCATTGCCATCTATGCTCTGGTTGTCACGCTCATTCTTCTCTATGCCAATCCATTCAAGGCCATCATCATCGGTGGATGATCGATCGATGATGAGTGATTTCGCGGGAGCGGATCCCGGAAGTCACGCGCCATTCAGAATGGGGGGGATATGAGAGCGGTTCGTGCCCCGGGGTTTTCGGTTGCCTCCGGCGGGATGAGACCGCGGTCATGATCACTTTTATCATATGATGGAATGGGTTGTATAACCGGGTCAGGAGATGGTTATGGAGCAGGAAGAAAAGAACAAATTAAGCTTTGCGAGTATTGCGATCAGCTTTTTTATCCTCATTGTGCTTCCTCTCACCATAACAGGCGTTATTATCAGCAAAGGGGTGGTAAAAGTAGGTGAGGAGGCAACGCAGGCCAACCTGAGGGTGCTCGACGAACCAGAAAAGCAGGGTATCGTCGCCCAGGCCAAAACGCTTGCCGAGGCAGTGGCGCAGTTTTACGCCGAACGCGAGAAGGATATCCGGATCGCCTCCATACTTCCCAGGGATGAGAGGGCCTATGCCACCTTCCTCAATTCCAACACGATGGGGGTTGTCAAGACTTCCAATGTCGGTGTCATCAAGATACCGGAAATGATCTATCGCGAGATAGCGTTCATCGGAAAAGACGGCAAGGAAGTGCTCAAGGTGACAAAGAGCGGCAAGGCGCCTGACGATCAGTTGCGCGATATGTCGAATCCCGAAAACGGCGAATACGGCTCGGAAGATTATTTCCTGAAGGCCAAGCTTCTGCAGCCGGGCGATTTCTACATCGGGCCGGTGGTGGGACAGCATGTGACAAAAGCCGAATTCGAGGCCGGAAAGCGTTTTGACGGCATTCAACGCATTGCGGCTCCGGTATTCGATTCGTCGGGATTCGCCGGCGTGGTGGTGCTGTCTCTGAATTTCGTGCATACCATGGAATTCACCGACCATATCCAGCCGACGGATCCGGGGAGGATCTTTGCGGAAATCAAGGCCGACGACAGCAACTACACCTTCATGGTGGATCGCGACGGCAATGTGATTTCGCATCCCTCCGATTATCTATTGGGCGGTTACGGCGCGGACAAGAAACCGGTCCCGGTCATGGACGCCGACAATTACCAGAAGCTGATGGAGACCGGCGAAGGCTCGTTGAACATGGCCACCATCGGATTCAAGGACGAGAATCTGTCCAAGATCAACGCCATGGTCTATGAAACCAAGAACGGTTCGCTGACATACAATCTGGGGGATACGCGCTACTTCGTCGCCTATGCGCAGATCCCCTATTACGGAGACGGTTTCACGAAGCCCAAGGGTATGGGCTGGATCGGCATGCTGGTCGATATCGACAAGTATCATCAGTTGAGCCAGGAAAAGGTCAAGGATATTCAGCAGAAGGTGGCGCGTTGGCAGAAATCCAGCATCACGGTGGTGATCGTCTCGCTGATCCTGCTGTTCATGATCGCCCTGATCCTTTCCAGGGGCATCTATCGTCAGATCCGCAGGGCAACCGAAGGCGAGCACCCGGCGCCGGACGACAACGAAAGGGCTTGACGGTACACGGAGGGGCGCCCAAGGGCGCCCCTCTTCATTCAGATACGCACCTCTTCTGCGGTCAGGTGTCGGGTGAACCGAGTCGATAAACTCAGGGAAAGATGTGTTCGTCGGTTCACCCCTACGGTCTTGTTGCTATCCGTGTGGGACCATGCGAGATGTTCTTGCCCATCAGAATATTTTCCTATATTGAGGTACGCATTGCGAGAAGAACGGAGGTACGATGGCGGCCAGAATAGTTGACAAGCGACAGCTTTCGGAAAACGTATTCAGCATGGTTTTCGAGGCTCCCAAGATCGCGCGGAAACGCAAACCCGGACAATTCGTCGTGGTCAGGATACACGAACAAGGCGAGCGCATCCCGCTGACGATCGCCGACGCCGATGCCGAACGCGGCACGGTGCGGCTCATCTTTCAGGTAGTCGGGAAATCCACCGCCCACATGTCAGACTTGAGCGTTGGAGATGAAATCCTCGATCTGGTCGGTCCGCTGGGCACGCCCACACATATCGAGAAGGTCGGGACGGTGGCCTGTATCGGAGGCGGGGTGGGCATCGCCCCGGTTTTCCCCATTACGCAGGGTCTGAAGAACGTCGGGAACCATATCATTTCGATCATCGGGGCGCGCACCAAGGACCTCATCATCATGGAAAAGGAAATGCAGTCCGTCTCGGATGAATTCGTGGTGACGACGGACGACGGGTCGTATGGTTTCCACGGTTTTGTCAGCCAGGCGCTGGAAAACCTCTACCTGTTGCCGGGCAAAAAGATCGACCAGGTCGTGGCCATCGGACCGGTACCCATGATGCGGGCGGTCTGCGACGTAACCAAAAAATACCGACTCCCTACCATTGTTTCGCTCAATTCCATCATGGTGGACGCGACGGGCATGTGCGGTGCCTGCCGGGTGAGCGTGGGCGGCAAGACCCGTTTCGTCTGCGTCGACGGACCGGAGTTCGACGGGCATCAGGTGGATTTCAAGGAGCTCATCGATCGTCAGCGCATCTATCTGAATGAAGAGAAGGAGTCCTACGATCATTTCTGTTCCTGCAGACAGCAAGCGGTGAGGAGATAGACCATGGACATGAAGGAACGGATGAAAATCGAACGGCAGGCCATGCCGGAGCAGGAACCCAAGGTGCGCGCCCGCAACTTCGACGAGGTCCCTCTGGGATACACCCCGGAATTGGCCAAGCTGGAAGCCCAGCGCTGTATCCAATGCAAGAACCGGCCCTGTATGGAAGGGTGTCCGGTCGAGATCGACATCCCGGGGTTCATCGCCAGAATCGCCGAGGGCGATTTCATCGGATCGATCAAAAAGATCAAGGAGACCAATGCGTTGCCCGCCGTCTGTGGACGGGTCTGTCCGCAGGAAGTCCAGTGCGAGGAGAAATGCGTGCGCGGCAAAAAGGGACAGCCGGTCGCCATCGGCCGTCTGGAACGTTTCGTGGCCGATTACGAACGCGCCATGGGCGCCGTCAGCATTCCGGAAAAGGCCGCGCCTACCGGCAGGCGCATCGCCGTGGTGGGTTCCGGTCCGGCCGGCCTGACCGTGGCCGGGGATCTCATCAAGCTGGGGCACAGCGTCACCATCTTCGAGGCCCTGCATGTGCCGGGCGGCGTGCTGGTCTACGGCATTCCCGAGTTCCGTCTGCCCAAGGCCATCGTGGCCGCCGAGATCGATTACCTGAAAAAGCTCGGGGTCGATGTGCAGACCTCGAATGTCATCGGCAAGATCGAGACCGTCGACGAACTGTTGAACGCGGGCTACGATGCCGTCTTTTTGGGCACCGGCGCCGGTCTGCCGACCTTCATGAACATCCCCGGCGAGAACTTGAACGGCGTGTATTCGGCCAACGAGTATCTGACGCGTTCCAATCTCATGAAGGCCTACCGTTTCCCTGAATACGATACGCCCATCGTGAAGGGCCGGAATGTCGCGGTGATCGGCGGCGGCAACGTGGCCATGGACGCGGCGCGCACCGCCATGCGGCTGGGCGCGGATCACGTGTACCTGGTATACCGTCGGTCGCGCGTCGAAATGCCGGCCCGCATCGAGGAGATCCACCATGCCGAAGAAGAGGGCATCGAACTCCATCTGCTCACCACGCCGGTGAGGTACATCGGGAACGAAAAGGGGTGGGTCGTGGGCATGGAATGCCAGCGCATGGAGCTCGGCGAACCGGATTCATCGGGCCGGCGCCGTCCGGTACCCATGCCCGGCAGCGAATTCATCAAGGATGTCGATACCGTGGTGGTGGCCATCGGCACCAGCGCCAACCCCCTCATCCAGAGCACGACCCCCGGGCTCGATACGAACAAATGGGGGTATATCATCGCCGATGAAGAGACTGGACAGACAACCAAGAAAGGGGTATATGCCGGTGGTGACATCGTCACTGGTTCCGCGACTGTAATCCTGGCGATGGGCGCCGGGCGCAAGGCAGCCCGCGCCATTCACGATTATGTAATGTCGAAATAGCTTTTGTACGATAGGAGATGGTATGACCCTGGGGGAGATCAAGGAACTATTGGACGCGGATGTCATTGTCGGAGAAGATAAGCTCGCCATGGAGGTCAAGGCCGCCTTTGCCGCCGATCTCATGAGCGATGTGCTCTCATTCGCCAAACCGGGATCCATTCTGCTCACAGGGCTTACCAACCCCCTCGTGATCCGCACCGCCGATACCATGGACCTGCTGGCCATCGTCTTCGTGCGCGGCAAGCGCCCGTTGGCCGAGGCCGTCGAACTCGCCACCCAGAAGGGCATCCCTTTGCTGGCCACGCGTTTCATCATGTTCGAGACCTGCGGCCGCCTGTATAAGAACGGTATCCGGGGATCCATCACCAAGGCCGGCGAGTCCGCCGCATAGTCTGGTTCAGCCACCCTCCAGGGCCAGCCGCAGCTTGGAGAGGAAATCATGCAGTG
>Ga0116192_1003314_pt1 | contig 10120 bp, 11 predicted proteins | sample AD_UKC113_MetaG_FD_89876 | JGI IMG/M metagenome (GOLD analysis project Ga0116192, IMG submission 89876) | Active sludge microbial communities of municipal wastewater-treating anaerobic digesters from Hong Kong - AD_UKC113_MetaG | ecosystem: Engineered > Bioreactor > Anaerobic > Digestate...
TCAATAACTCCCTGGTAAGCTCTTCCAGTGTGTCATTGACGGTTTTTACGGTGGCAAAGACCCTATGCCTTCCCCTCCTGTCAAGAAAGCTCTCCTTAGAAAAGCGTCCAAAACCTCTTACGGCTTCATCCAGGAACTCCATGACCATGCGCTTGTAGGTCTTGAGCTCTGAGATATCAATGCGCTGGGCAAGATGCTCACCCTGCTTCTCAATATCCTTTGCCATCTGCTTCAGGGTCTCTTCCTGGGCATCACCAAAATGCCGGCCTAAATGGGAGCCGAACTGTGCCGAGCTCTTATCCTGGACCCTGGTTGTATCCTTCCCGATTTTGCTCCCGATTGTCTGGGGCTTTCTGCCGGAGCCTCCGCCATCGATCTTAAGTCCCATGTGATCATCCTTTATTTATTCTGTAGTGATTGACATTAATCATGTTATATCATAGCCCTTCAACAGGATGTCCACGTACCCCTTGATTTCTTCGAAGACTTCATCGGGGCTTCTCATGACATCTATGCGTTTGATCCTGTCAGAATAAATATCGGCAAGCTTGAGATAGCCATCATAGACCCTTCGATGAAAATCCATGCGTTCAATCTCAATACGGTCGGCTTCTTCGCCCTTGGAGTTGCGGCGTGCCATGGCGCTGTCAGCATCGATATCCATAAAGAAGGTGATATCAGGCATGCAATCGCCCACCGCCGGCTGGTTTGCCTGGATGACGGTTTCAAGGCCAAGAGCACGTCCGATTCCCTGATAGGCGTAGGATGAGTCTACAAACCGATCGCAAATCACAGCCTTGCATGCCTGCAAGCCGGGCTTGATCACTGTGGCAACCAGCTGGGCGCGGGAGGCTGCGTAAAGGAGCATTTCGGTGACATCGCACATGCCCATGTTCTCTTTGTCCAGCACGATATTCCGGATCTTCTCTCCTATTGGTGTGCCGCCCGGTTCCCGGAGCCATAAAACCTCAATGCCAAGTTCGGTCAAATAGTCCTTCAAGCGCGTGATCTGAGTGGTCTTCCCAGATCCGTCGTTGCCTTCAAAGGTAATGAAAATGCCTTTATTCATCAATCCATACTCCATTGCTTTTTCATTTGATATCATCGACTATTTTGATCTTATCTCCTATTATACCATACACTGTTCCGCCTGCATGAAGGATTTCGGTAACATATGCCGCCAGCTCCGATGAAATAACCTCACCCGGATAAACCAAAGGGATGCCGGGCGGATAAGGCACGATGGCTGATCCGGAGATATGCCCGGCTGCTTCCTTAAGACTTAGTTCCCTGTGCTTGCCAAAGAGTGCTGCTCTCACACCTATCTGCTTTTGGGGAAGCGCCATTGGCGGCTTTTGACAGACCCTAACACCCCTATGCGCCTGAGAGCTTTGTACCAGCGCCATCAATCCCTCCAACAGCGCGCTTAAGTCCTCGTCGGTGTGATAGGGCGTCACAATGAGCACGATATGGTATAAATCGGCCATCTCCACAACAATGTTTTTCCGGGTCCTCAGAAACGCCTCGGCTTCAAACCCGGAAATGCCATCAAAGCTTAAAACCAGGCGTGTAAAGTCGCAGCACGGTCCATTCCCATGAGGTTCAAGCGGGTTATCACCGGCAGGTACGCAAACCCGATGTATGCCTGGAAGGTGGCTTAAGCGCTCATAAAAGCGAGAAAGGCGATCATAAAGACTGCTGTATAGCACCCTTCCTTCCCTTTCCATGGTTTCCCGCATGAAATCAATAGAGGCCATGAGGACATAGGACGGGCTGGTGGTTTGCAGCATGGAGAGATACGTAAAAACCTTATCGGCATCAATCAGGGATTTCTTCCCCACATGAAGCAGGGCTGTTTGCGTCATGGCCGGAAGGGTCTTGTGAAGGCTCTGCACACAGAGATCGGCACCCATGTCAAGGGCTGTTTTGGGCAGCTTGTCATGGAAAATGAAATGCGCCCCATGGGCTTCATCAATCAGAAGCGGAATTCTCTTTTTATGGACAAGATCGGCGATTTCGGCCAGTGGAGAAGCAAAACCGTAATAGTTGGGTCTGGTAAGCAGAACAGCAGAGATATCAGGATAATGATCCAGCAGAGAAGCGATATCCTCTGCCCGATACCCGGTGGGCATTTTAAGATCGGTATCATATAGAGGCATAACAAACACCGGCTCTACGTCTAGCAGCGCAATGGCATTGAGCACAGACCGATGGCAGTCTCTTCCTATGAGGATTCTCCCACCCGGTTTGCAGGCCGCATGGATCATGGCATGGATACCCACCGTGGAGCCGTTGACCAGGAAATATGTCTTCTTCGCGCCAAAAAAGCCGGCAGCCAGATCCTGAGCTTCCCGTATCACGCCCTCCGGGGCATGGAGATTGTCGGAGCCCGGTATCTCGGTGATATCAAGTGTTCCTGCCTGCTTCAAAATGTCAGAAAGGCCCTTCCCCATAAGATGGCCTGGCATATGAAAGGGGAAGGGCTTCTCGTTTCGGTAGCTTTTCAGAAAATCGTAAAGCGGTGCACTCATCTTGCTTATTCTACCCTGATCTGTGTAAAGATATCATTATAGATGGTTTTATAGTCGCCAAGATCAACGTAAACCTCACTCTTGCTGAGAACATCGTCATCTGGCCAGTAGGCCGGCAGCTCGAATACCTCGGGATATTCCTCACGCATTCTCTTGATGGCCTCGGTGTTGGGAGAGGTATAGCCTACGGCATTGGAGTTCTGATAGGCCACATCCGGGTCCATCATAAAGTTGATGAACATCTCGGCTTCCTTCTTATACCGGCAGCTCTTGGGAATGACCATGGCATCAAACCAGAGATTGGTGCCCTCCTTGGGAACGCCAAAGCCGACATAGCTGAAATCCACCGATTCATCCCAATACAGATCCATAAAATCGCCTGAATAGGTGACACCAAGGGCAGCGTCGCCGTTGGAGATCATATCCTTGATCTGGTCACCGTAATAACCGTTGACAAGAGGCTTTTGATCCAGCAGGAGCTGTTTTGCCAGCTGAAGCTCAGAGTCATTGGTGGAGTTCACAGAAAAGCCCAGCTTCTTCAGGGCAACGCCCATAGTGTCCCGGACATCCTTCTTCATCAGAATCTTTCCGGCATATTTTTCGTTCCAGAGAATGTCCCAGCTGTCAACGGGATCGTCCACCATTTCCTTGTTATACAGGATGCCAACAGTTCCCCAGAAATAGGGCACCGAGTACTTGTTCTCGGGATCGTATTCCCTATTCTTGCATCTTTCGTCTACATACTTGAAGTTGGGAACATTATTGAAATCGATGGGCAGAAGCATGTCTCTTTTAATCATCTCCGAGATGGCATAGTCCGACGGGAAAACAACATCATAGCTGCTTCCGCCTGCCTCCATCTTGGATAACAGCGCTTCATTAGTTTCATAAAGCTTGTAGTTTACGCTAATGCCCGTTTCCTTCTCAAACTGATCGATGAGGGTTTCATCCATGTATTCGCCCCAGTTAAACACGTTGAGCACAACCTTGTTGCTGCTGCAGCCGGATATGGGCATTGCTACCACTATGGCAGCCAGCAAAACAAGCAAAACCAAAAGCCTTTTTTTCATAGATAGAGTTCCTCTCCTTTTTCACTTTTTTTATTGACTATCAACAGTAATGTGACAACCACAATAAACAACATCGTACTTAAGGCATTGATAGAGGGTTTTACACCTCTTTTGGCCATGGAGTAGATCAGGATGGACAGGTTTGTGGCCTCTGTGCCTGCCGTAAAGAAGCTGATAACAAAATCGTCTATGGAAAGGGTGAACGCAAGAAGCGCTCCGCTTATAATACCCGGTGTAATCTCGGGTAGAATGACCTTTCTCAGTGCGACCCAGGGCGTTGCCCCAAGATCCATAGCGGCCTCGGCCAAATGCCGGTTAAGCTGCTTAAGCTTTGGCAGCACCGCCAGGATGACATATGGGATACAGAACACGATATGGGCGATGAGCATGGTGCCAAAACCCAGAGGTATGGACGTGGAGATAAATAAGGTCATCAGCGATACACCGGTCACAATATCGGGATTGAGCACCGGCAGATTGTTCACATTCAAGGAAAAGGCCTTGGGAAAGCGCTTAAAGTTGTGTATGCCTATGGCTGCAATGGTGCCCACAATGGTTGAGATTACTGTTGCCAGCACAGCCACGAGGATGGTGTAGAAAAGGGCTTCCTTGATCTGCCTGTCCTTGAAGACCTCAAGATACCAATCAAAGGTGAATCCGCCCCACTGTCCCCTGGATTTGGACTTGTTAAAGGAAAAAACGATGAGCAATATGATGGGTGCATACAGAAAGATGTATATAAGACCCATATAGATCCTGACAGCCGTTTTTTTCATGATGTACGCCCCTCCTCCCTGTCGTTGTTCCTTTCAATACGGGACATAATGGCCATTGAGATTAATATCATAACCATCAGTATGATGGATAGGGATGACCCGAAGTGCCAATTCCTGTTGGTCATGAACTGTTGTTCGATAAGGTCACCGATAAGCGGTGTTTTGTCGCCGCCTAAAAGCCCTGAGATCACGAAGGTACTCACGGCAGGCATAAACACCATGGTAATACCCGAAACCACTCCGGGTATGCTTAAGGGAAATATGACCTTAATAAAGGTGACAAACTTGTTTCCGCCCAAATCGCTTGATGCTTCCAGCAGATTCTTGTCTATCTTGCTCAGTACGGTATAGATAGGCAGGATCATAAAGGGCAGGAAGTTATATATCATACCCAGCAAAACAGCGGTCTGGCCGGGCATGATCTCAAGCCTCGGCAGGCCTATCCATTCCAAAAACCGGTTCAGGATGCCGTTGGGTGACAGGATGGACATCCAGGCATAGGTTCTTAACAGGAAGTTCATCCACATGGGCACCAGCAGAAAAGTAAGCAGTATGCTGCGGTATTTGGGATTGGTATTGGCTATAATCATGGCCACCGGGTAGCCCAGGATCAGGCAAAAAAACGTGGAAATCAATGCAAGCCAGAAGGAGTTCATGATGACCTTCAGGTACATGGGTTCAAGCACTCTTAAATAGCCATCGGCCGAGAACTCCAGGCTGAACAGGTTATGGATATCGCCCTTGGTGAAGCTGTAGATCAGTACCAAAAGCAGCGGAACAATGATAAATATGACCATCCAAATCACATAGGGATAGCCAAGAACCCTTAAATACCTTGTAGAGGTTGGCGCATGCTTCTTGTAATGATGATGATCGGAAGCGCTGCTATTCATGCTCGGATTCTTCTTCTTCACTGATGTTCCCCCTCTTCATGACTTGGATATCAAAAGGCTGCACGTTCATGCCAACTCGGCTTCCCACAGGAAACATCATGGTCCTGTGAACGAGGAACTCTCTTCTGTCGCTTTCTATCAGCATTTCATAGTGAACGCCCTTAAACACCACAGAGGTGACTGTTCCCTGAAGCATGCCCTCCTCAGGATTAGTGACAATGCGGATGTCCTCGGGGCGGATGACCACATCCACCGGCTCGTCCTTAGCAAAGCCCTTGTCGGTGCAATCCAGAACCACGCCGTCAATCTCCACCTTGTAGTCTTCCCGCATAATGGCCTCGATAATATTGCTTTCACCGATGAAGTCGGCAACAAATCGGTTAATGGGTTCATTGTATATATCCTGGGGCGTGCCGATCTGCTGAATGACACCCTTGTTCATGACCACAATGGTGTCCGACATGGTGAGGGCTTCCTCCTGATCGTGGGTGACATAGATAAAGGTAATGCCTACCCTTCGCTGCATGTCCAAAAGCTCAATCTGCATTTCTTTGCGGAGCTTTAAGTCCAGTGCGCCCAGAGGCTCGTCCAACAGCAATACCTTCGGTTGATTAACCAGAGCGCGGGCAATGGCAACACGCTGCTGCTGACCGCCGCTTAAGGAGTCTACATTTCTTTTCTCGAAGCCTTCCAGATCCACCAGCTTGAGCATTCTGCTGACGCTTGACGCGATAACATCGGACGGCATCTTCTTGATCTTCAGGCCGAAGGCGATGTTTTCGAAAACGTTCATATGTGGAAATAACGCGTATCTCTGAAATACGGTATTGATATTCCGCTTATAAGGAGGTACGGGATTCAGGAGCTGTCCCTCAAAGAGGATCTCTCCCTCGTCCGGTTCCTCAAACCCGCCGATCATGCGCAGGGTTGTGGTTTTGCCGCATCCGCTGGGACCTAACAGGGTCACGAACTCGTTCTCTTTAATAGTCAGGTTGATAGAATCCACGGCTTTCACACCGTTGTATATTTTTGTGAGCTGTTTGAGCTCAATCAGTACTTTTCCCATAGTCGGTCCCCCTGTCATCAAAATTTGCTAGAAGTTGGGTGGTGACGAAATCCACAGAACTCTTGCTGTGGACTTGCCGGTATTTCTCAGGCAATGATTCCTGTTGGGCTTAAAGTAAAAGCAATCGCCCTTTTTCAGCTTGTGGCGGTCCTTTCCCAGCTGCAGTTGAAGATTGCCGCTTAACACCATTCCGAACTCTTCCCCGTTATGCGGCTCCTCCTCACCTGTGGCGCAGTCGGGATTGATTTCCATGATGATAGGCTCCATGCTGCGATTGGCTGCATTGGGAACAATCCAGTTTATACGGTAACCCTCTTCCTCAAAAGACTTGATAAAAAAGTCGTTTTCGGTAAAAACAACCTGATCACCGGCTTTTTCTTCGTTGAAGAACTCCTGAAGGCTTGAGCCCAGGCAACTGAGCAAATCCTGCAGGGTTGAGATGGCCGGAGATGTCAGATCCCTCTCCAACTGAGAGATGTATCCCTTTGTCACCTCACAGCGGTCAGCAAGCTCTTCCTGGGTTAAACCGTTTTCAAGCCTCAGCCGCTTCAGCTTTTTGCCTATTTTCACAACCTAGCCCTCCCTGTCATGACCATCATTTGACTGCCAAAATGCCATTACCGGAAAGTTTTTTATTTCGTTACAATAAGTTTAATATTACTAAACAACAGTACCAATTATTACACGCAAAAAATAAAAAGTCAATATTTCTGTGCAAAATATCGACTTCCTATTTTTATTGACGTAAACCTTTTATTCATGCGGGATTTTGGAAAATCGTCACAGCGGGAAATGTTAAGCTTGCTATAAAAAGTGAGGGATACTTTTATTGAATCGAACCGAACTTGCTCAAGGGTGAAACTCTGAAGATGGCCTTGCCCTCCACCCATTCCATATCGATTGCTCCAAAGCTTCTGCTGTCCAGGCTTTCTCCCCTGTTGTCGCCCATAACGAACAGCTTGCCCTCAGGCACAACATAAGGATTAGGATTCAAGCGGCCGTTATCTACCATGCCCAGATAGGGATCGACTCTGGCGTAAGGCTCATCCAGCGCAACACCATTGACGTAAAGGACGTTGTCACGAATCTCGATGGTGTCCCCGGGAACACCAATAACCCGCTTAATGAGCCTGTTCCTCCGGAAATCCCCCTTCAGCTTCAATGACACATCCTGTATGTAGATGCCGACCCGCCCGATAACACCATTAACCGGCTCATCGCGTAAAAAGATGATGATATCGCCTCTTTGGGGTTCGCTGAAGGTATAGGCAAGCTTGCTCATGATAAGCTTATCTCCCTGGACAAGGGTATCCATCATGGAGGTCATATTCACCTCAGTGAGTGCAAACAGCTCGCTTTGAATAGTCGAGGCAATTAAAAAGGCGGCGATGATCAATATGATCCATTCCGACACCTCACGAAGAAAGCTCTTCTTTTTCGGGGTTTCCTTTTGTACATTCTCCATTTGTGTATTTTCCATAATTTTATAGCTCCTTGTCCATTATAATGTGACGCGAACAACGCCTTTAATATGCATGATCTTCCTGACAATATCCTCCATGCCCGTAGGTGATGCTGATTTTTTCTGCTTGCAGGTGAGACGCTGCAGGATGATATTGTCAGTTTTCGTTACATCCATGCTTCTCACATCCAGGCCTAAATCCTTTAACGCCTGCTCCACAGAAAGATCCTCTGAAGAAGTGTATTGAACCTCCACGGTGATATTCATCAAATGCTCCTTGGTTTGGAACTTCATCTCGAAGGCTTTTAAATACATCAATACCGCCCAGACCAGCAAGGTGGCGAGAACCGCAGCTGCATAGAATCCGGCACCGCAGGCAAGCCCCAGGCAGGCAACAGCCCATATGCTGGCAGCTGTGGTGATTCCCTTTACCGACACACCATGCCTAATAATAGCACCTGCCCCCAAAAAGCCGATGCCGCTGACCACCTGTGCCCCTAAACGGGTTGGATCAATATTGGCGGAACCTTGAAAGGCTGTTATGGCAAACTGGGAAATCAGCATAACCAGACAGGAGCCGAGACTCACAAGGATATGGGTTCTGAATCCCGCCGGCTTGTGATTGGACAGCTCCCGCTCAAAACCGATAATGCCCCCCAGTACGCATGCGGCCAGAAGCCTTGTGGCTATCATCAGCATATATTGTGGTTCAAACTGAAAGGTATGCCAACTCATTTAATCACCCGTGTGCTATGTTCTAGGCTCTAGTGCTCTCCTCTGCTTTTAAATTCAAAAGACTGTAATTTCTCGTCTCGACTGTTTTAGGGTGCAGCAGAGCACCCTTTTTCAGGATAAACGCGATGGTGCTGTCGGAACAGATCACAATACATCTATCCAAATCATTGTAAGCTACTTTGCGCATTTCTTCAATACCGTCAAGCTGACGTGCAGGTTCGATATAATCGGCGATGTAGATAATCTTTTCAAGAAGTGTCATCCCACCTCTTCCCGTGGTGTGCCAGCGGATAGCCGATAAAACCGCGGGATCGGTCACACCGTATTTCTCTCTGGCCAGATGCTCGCCAATGATGCCATGGAGCAGCTTAGTCTGCTTGCATTCAATTTCATCGGGTATATAGCCGATGCTTCTGACATACTCCCTGGCCCTGTCTCCCTTATAATTCTTACCACAGTCATGGAGCAAGCCGGCCCATGCAGCTTTATCCTCGTCTACTCCGTAATGGTGCGCCAGCTTTATGGATTCCTCCATAACGTTAACCGAATGGATAAAACGGGCTTCATCCAGTTCCCCGGAAAGCTCTTTTTTTATATGATCTAAGTTCATGCTATTGATTCCACCATTCTATCTGTATAATCTGTGTTCCTGTATGTAATGCTCAACACATGGCGGTACGCGGTATCGAATGGATAATCCACTGGATACGCGCTCCCTTATCTCGGTTGAGGAATAGGGCATGGCTACTGCCTTGGATTTTTTGATGACAGCACCATAATCACTTACCAAATGATCTATAGCCTTATCCAGTACATCGTCACTAGTATCAGGTCGCCTTGCCACGATAAAGCGGCATAGCCGTATGATTTCTTCAAACCTTCTCCAGGAGGTCAACTGAACGATGGAATCAGCGCCAACGATCAGGCTCAGTTGTGTTTCGGGTCCATACAATGCTTTAAAGGCTAAAAGGGTGTCCACCGTATAGGATGCACCCTCTCGCTTCATTTCAATATCGCTTACTTCAAAAAAAGGATTGTCCATGATGGCCAGTCTTGTCATTTCCAGCCGATGCTCAGCCTCTGCGACCCTGTTGATGTCCTTATGGGGCGGGATTTGCGCAGGAACAAAGAGGATTCTATCAAGTCCGAACTCTTCCCTGATGGCTTCACAAATCATAAGGTGTCCGTAATGGATCGGGCTAAAGGTTCCTCCAAAAACACCCAGCAATCGGTATCCCTCCCTTAAATCCAGCTCTTGGTGTATATCCTTGCGCCGAAGGGCACCAGAGCCAGCTTGGCAAGCTTAAAATGCTGTTTGCCAAAGGGTATGCCGATGATGGTGATGCAGAAAATCAGACCAACAACCAAATGGGTGATGCAAAGCTCCCAACCCAAAAACAGAATCCATATGAGATTTCCCAATAGGCCCCCAACGCCAAACTGACCAACCTCAACATCCCTACCAAAGGGCCACAGGATAAAAGCAGCAAGCTTAAAGCACTGGATGCCGAAGGGAATGCCGACGATGGTAATACAGCAGATAAACCCGGCAACTGCCCACAGGACTGAGGACACAAATCCGCCGAA
>Ga0116192_1003317_pt1 | contig 10117 bp, 8 predicted proteins | sample AD_UKC113_MetaG_FD_89876 | JGI IMG/M metagenome (GOLD analysis project Ga0116192, IMG submission 89876) | Active sludge microbial communities of municipal wastewater-treating anaerobic digesters from Hong Kong - AD_UKC113_MetaG | ecosystem: Engineered > Bioreactor > Anaerobic > Digestate | place...
CTTCTTTTGCTTCAAGCATGGCTGCCTCCGTTTTTTTTCGTTCGGTAATGTCCCGCGATATTGTACAGATGCCTACTATCTTGCCGTCCTTGTCCCTCAAGGGAACCTTGATGTAATCAAAAATGTGCAAATTGCCTCTCATCTTTATTTCTATTTCCTCGGACACAACCTCGCCTGACAGCACCCGCTGATCTACTGCGGCGGCATGTTTCGCCACTTCTTCATCATAAAAATCACTGTCCTTTTTCCCTATGATAAAATCTTGGGACCTGCCAAGGAAATTTTCCAGAACCGGATTGACAAATGAATATTTTAAATCGGCATCTTTTACGTAAATTAAATCCTTGGCGCTCTGTAAGATAGTCCTTACAAGCTCCGTAGACTCGTAAAGGGCCTCTTCGGCCCGCTTCCTCTCATCAATTTCCTGTTTCAACGCGGTAACCAGCCTGGCGTTGTCCAGAGCAATCGAAGCCAATGAGGCAAACCTGCTCAGCAGCAGCACTTCTTCATTACTAAAGGTCCGATTCTCATCATCCGAAGAGATGGTAATCACCCCAGTTACCTTGTTACCCGATTTCAACGGTATCCCCATCGCCGCCCGCAAGCCTCTGAAAACACTGTCAGGCAAGCTTTCCGGCCACTGGCTATAATTTTCCAGTACTATCGGTTGCCCCATTCTCCAGACTTTGCCTCCAAAACCCTCGTCGATACGCACTTGGAACATTTTGGCCTTCTCATATCTGCCTACTCCGATTTTCATTTCCATCGCATCTTTTTCTTCATTGAGGATGTAGATGTATCCGTCTCTCGCCCGGGCCAGTTTTACGGCCCGTTTTACTATGGCCTCCAGAAGATCCATATAATCCAAGCGGTTCATAATTCCAAGCGCCGTGTCATGTAAAGAAGAAACCACCGCATTCAGGTGGCGGACCTCGGCTTCCGCTTCTTTTTGCCTGGTAATATCGGTGACCAGGGCTACAATAAATTCCTGTTTCCGCGAGCGAACAATCATCATATAAATTCTGCTCCAGAAAAAACTGCCGTCTTTGCGGAGCAATCTCGTTTCAATGCTTGACTCGCTCGTTTTGCCGTGAAGCATATCTTCAAGGTGCTTCTGGTTTAACTGAGCATCAAAAGGATGAACGAGATCAAGATAATTGGTTTTGTGGGAAAGAGCCTTATCATAACCAATCATCCGCTTAAACGATTGATTGGCTTCATTGATGTAACCCCCGTTATCCATCAGTATTACACCAAGATACAAGCTGTTAAAAACAAAATGAAATAGCGGCTGATTCCCGAGCAACTCTTCATACCTGTCTGTACTGTTCCTGGACAGCGAAGAGACTGGAAATCCGCACATTGAACAGAAACGCCAACTCTCCTGTAAGTGTTCGCCGCATTGTTTGCAATTTCGCAAAGTCTTACCCAGCTTGTATCACCCCTTTATTTTTAGGAGCTTAAATTATGATGTTTTTCGACAAAATATTATCATTTCCTTTGCGTTTGGTGATGGTTAAAACAGGATAGCAAAAAACCGCCTCCCGCGAGGGAGCGCGGCTTCACAAATCAATTCGTGATAAGCTTCCTGGTTAATGCAAGCACCTTTTCCGAGTCTTCCTTCAGGCCGCGTGTCGCTTCACCTATTTCCCCGCTGGCCGCCGCCTGCTCCTCCGAGGTTACCGCCAGTTGATGTATGTTCCGGGCGATGTCTTCAACATTTTCCAATACCACTTTAATTTCACTGTTAATATGCTTGACAGAATCTTTGGTCCTGCTTGCCAGTTTTCTGATTTCTTCAGCAACCACGTTAAAACCGCGGCCCAGATCGCCGGAGCGGGCGGCCTCGATAGCCGCGTTCAATCCGAGCAGGTGGGTTTGCTCCGATATCTCACGTATTAATTCAATGATAGAGTTCACCACCTCCATTTTCGATTTTATGCCGTCCGCATTTTGGGCCAGAACGTTCACCGTCGCCGCAAATTCCTGAGAAGATGCGGCGACACTGGAAGTTGAAAGCTCCAGTTTTTCTATTTTCTGATTAATTTTAAAGGTGGTTTCGTTAATTTCCTCCTGCAGTGTAACAGGTATGGCTGCGGTTATCGTACCGATAACCTGTCCTGCTTCATTTTTTAAAGGTATGCCAAGACCTATGTATGGGAAACCATACACTTCACGGCTTATTTGCCTGGCAAAACGGCGCCCTCTTATTATCGCCGCTTCTGCCGCAGAGCCTTTTTTTACAGGTTCACCGGCAGTAGCCGTATGTATCTCCGAACCATCCACAACTGCAAGAAATTTCTCGGTATCCGTAATACCCAGCGCGCAGTCGGTACCTATTAGCTCTTGCAGTTGGGGCAGCCAGGCAATTAAAGATTTTAAACTTTCATCCTCCATTATATTATCTCCTTTCCAGGAATCGCCGGCCAACTGCGCCGGGCTCACTCCGCTCTCTCTCACCCGGCTCAGCACCTTGCCGAGCAGGTGCGCCGGCGCACTCCCGTCTACCGTGAAAACTTCGCTGGCAATGCTTGCGGCCAACTGCGGGTACGCTGTGAACATGCGGGGGTTTTCCATGAATGCGGGGGCTTTGCGGTATGCCTTAAGGTCTCTGAATACGAAACTCTGCCTCAGCAACTGTTCGTACCAGCTCAGCCCCCTCCCCGCGGCTGAAGTCGTTGCTCTCCCGCGCCCGCAGCACTGCTTCTGCCCCGGCTTCGCCGGACGCTACGGCAAAGTCCATGCCGCGACGTTCTTTAATTCTTTGCAATGCCGTAATCGGCAGCTCTTACTTTTGAATAGTCGGAACCGGCCCCGCCGTATTCCGCGGGATAGGATATGCCCGTCCATTCGCGGGCTATCTCCTTTCGTGATTCTGCAGGGATGTTCTGCTGTCTTGTTCCCTATCGTCAACGGCTTTTTTATGCTGACCGGGGGCTTTTGACCCCCGGCCTTAAAACCTTTCCACCCTTGTCAACAGCTCTAAAATTTTAAGCTTTGGCAGTTTGCGCCATTGATTTCATCTCCCTGGCTGTAGCTACAAGGACAGCGCCAATTACAGCAAGCGCCGCTATGAAGATCCAAGCCCAGGTATACGATGCGCCCACGTCGGTCTTTATAACCAGCCGGCTCATAACCAGCGGCGCGCCGGCCGCGCCGACAAAGTAGCCGAAAGCGTTGATAATACCCAGCGCCTTTGCGTGCACTTCCGCGCTAAAGATCTCCGCAGGCCAGGCAAACCAGGCGCCCCAGCAACAGTTTGCGAAAAATCCGCAGGCTGACAGGGTTAAAAGCAACGCTATCGGGCTAACACCTTCCTTGAAAAAAGCAAAGAGCAGTAAAAACGGGATGACGCCGATATACGAAACAAGTATTACGGGCTTGCGTTTCCCTTTGAACAGCTTATCGCTCAGTGTTGATCCCAGTAATGACCCGATTACCCCACCTGCGAAATAGGTGCACGACCACAATCCCATCGCATTCAGGTTGAAACCGAATGTTTCTTTCAAATACAGCGGGATCCAACTGAAGGCGGCCCAGGCCAGCGCCTGGATGACAATATATGCGATGCACAGTTGAAGCCATCCCGGATAAGTCATGATTTTTCCAACAGAGATTCTTTGTGCTTCAATTTTTTCCTGACTTATGTTTCCTTTTCGAACTTCCTCCAAAGTGTAGACACCGCTCGCAATTTCGTCTTCGTAGCTTTCGCTGATTTCTTCCGGCGACAGGCCTTTCTTTTGCTCGGGTCTATCGTACACAAACGCCAGTATTAACAGGAACGGCAGTATGCCGACCAATGCAGCGATAGTAAATATCGGACGCCAGCTTCCCAGCGCGGTAATCAGCGCCGTAACAATAATAGGGGTAAATGACGGGGTTAATATCCAGGCGTAGGATAAGGCTGCTTGCGCCTGCGCTCTTTGGCGCTTGGCAAACCAGCGAACAAGAATTCTCGAACTCGGTACAAATTCAGTCGCGCAAAGTATGCCGAAAATTATTTGCCTGATATACCATTCATTTACACTGTGAATATGGGCCAACCACCATGTTGCCAGGCTCCACGCAATAATTGAAAAAAGCAGAACCCGTCTTGCGCCAAACTTGTCAGTAATAAAACCCACCACAGCCTGCATCGGCCCATAAAACGCAAGCATCAAGAACGTGCCATTGCCGTACTGGGCGTAGGTCATGTTCAGTTCTTTCAACATCGGCGCCGCCACTACACCCATTGATACCCTGTCAAAATACTGAACACTGTAACCAATCATGAGTATAGCAGCAATCCAGTACCTGTACCTCCACCAAGTTTCCTTAATAGCTGCGGCTGTCATATAACTTTGTCTGCCTCCTTTTCCTCAGGGGATCTTAATTTTTTCAGATTGTTTCCTGCCATGCTCGCTGTAAAATGCAGGCGTTTTCATAAAAAAGCATTCAAAAGGGGCGTGTGTGAATAATCATTCATTAATATCCAACGTTAAATATTCCGCATCTTGCATTTTCCCTAACGTGGGCCCCTCATTTTATGCCAATCGCACACTATTTCAACGCTTATTGCTCTTACGCCAGATACCCATTTCCAGAGCGCTCTTAATCAGCTCTTCTCGAAAATCCGGATGCGCAATGTTTATCAAGGCTTCCGCTCTTTCCCACAAAGACTTGCCTTTCAAGGTAGCGATTCCGTATTCGGTCACTATGCTGGGCGCCATGCCGCGATGGATGGTTACGGCGGAGCCGGGTTCGAGGGTCGGCCGGATCCGGGAGAACACCTGACCGCCTTTGCTGTAAGTCGAGGTCATACAGATAAAACCCTTTCCGCCTTTGGATCTGAAAGCGCCCAGGGCAAAACAAATGGAACCGCCCGTGCCGCTGATCTGCCTGGTGCCGGACGACTCCGAATTTATTTGCCCGAACAGGTCCACATCGATACAGTTGTTGATGGACACAAACTTGTCCAGCCGCCCGATCACGGCGGGGTCGTTGGTATAGTTAACCGGCATCAAAAGAACCATAGGGTTGCAGTTGATAAAGTCGTAAGTTTTCTTGGTTCCAAGCGCGAAAGTGGCAACTATTTTATACTTGTCTATATTCTTTCTCGCTCCGGTTACCCGTCCTTTTTCCACCATCTCCACCATCGAGTCGACAAACATTTCGGTGTGAATTCCAAGATCTTTCAGATCGGAATCCGCAATCATTTCTCCCACCGCGTTGGGCATGCCGCCGATGCCCAGTTGCAGGCAGCAGCCGTCTTCAAGTTGCCCCATTATTATCGACGCGATCTTTTTGTCAATTTCATCAGGCTTGGCGCCGGGCACCTCGGCAATCGGGTAGTCGGTTTCCACGACATAGTCAACCTTTGAAATGTGAATTGCTTCCTCCTGACCAAAACAGCGTGGAATATTGGGGTTGACTTCGAGGATGATTTTTTTGGCCTTTTCACATATAGCCATGGTGTGAGAGACCTGGGGTCCGAAATTAAAAAACCCGAACCTGTCCATAGGCGCCACCGGAATCATTGCCACGTCCACTTCCATATATTCACGATAATACTTGGGCAATTCGTGATAGACCAGCGGCATATACGAGCAAAGTCCCTGATCGCTCAGTTTACGCTCATAACCGCTGAACTGCAATCCGATATAGGCAAAATGTTCTCCGGTGGGGTCTGCTTTCGCCACTTCCGGGGTTCCGGTAGAACGGGTACAGTTGCGGATCTTTACATCCCACAGTTCGTCTTTTCGCGCAGCCAAAGCCTTGTCCAATACGACCGCCGAGCCGGAAAACGATCCGTACTCAACCCAGTCACCTGATTTGACTACTTTGACCGCTTCTTCCGGCGTAACCAGTTTCCGTTTATATTCCTCCGTGTAATCCATGATTTGTCCTTCTTTCCGTTAAAAAATCCTTATCCGAAGCAACCTTCTACTTACTGAGGAATAGAAAATCTTCAGATTTTCCTCACAAAAAGCAAATTACATTTACTTATAAGCTCACCCGCTATTTCTTCAATTACACGCTTGCCTTAACATAACCATAAGTTACGGCTACTTTTCCAGTTGACTCGTTCAGAAGCTGCCAGTACAGTTCCACAGCATCGTTTGATACCTTGCGATCAAACAATTGAACTCTCAAGTTGTCATTGGGAAATACCATGGACGTGAATTTGCCAGCGATAGTTTTTACGCGCCTGGCGTCCCCGCCAAGCTCACGATTGATCACCTCTTTAACGCCGATTGCCAAGTTGGCCGTACCGTGCAAAACATTGGTTTTCAGACCAACCGAACGGGCAAACTTCGGCGAAGTATGGATGGCAAAGACCAGATCTCCGCAACCGTCATAAATATACGGCAATGCCTGGCTGCAGAAAGCAGGAGATTCCCATAACGCGTTCCCGACGTATTTCGTTTTTTGATATTCCGGCAATGAGCCTTTTCCGCCGTCGGCACATTCCACCCCGCGCAGCATCGAACCGACGTATTCAGTGTAGTATGGTTTGCCGTCCTCAAAATCCTCAACGTCAAACCTGTTTACAATTTGAGTCCCGGCCCTTTGCGGAATCATGGCGGAAATCTGGGATTTAATACGAACTTTGACGTCTGGTTTAAGCGGGCGTTTTATGTCAATGTACTCGGTGTAATGCATCAGTGTATCCCATACTTCTTGCGGATAAGGCAGGCCGGCAGGCGCGTATTTCGCCCGGTCGGCTAGAATAATACGCCAGCACAGGGTAACCGGAAACATTGGCGAAGCATAAAGTCCGCCTTCCTGCTCCTCATCAAAATACAAGGGGTTCATATCATTGAGGGATGCGGCATAGTTTGTAGTTTGGCGCCAGGTAATCTCCCTGATGTCTTCCTTCCAGGGCACTCCAACAAATTTAGAGTCAATTGCCAATTTACTCATTGGTATAACCCTCCTCATAAATTAGAAACGGTATTTTTTTAACTTATATTGTCGGGTACAGCCTTGCCAATTCCTTACTTGCCGCGTGGTTGCAAACTGAAATACTGCTTTTTGACATATATATTTTATTACTCATTCTCACCTCCGTTTTTATAGACGCCTCACTTTTGCCAAAGCCGGGCCGAAGCCTTTTCTCCCCTTGAAGTGGGCGCACTGCCGTTTTTTCCGCTCTCACCCCCCAAACTAAATAGCCCGGAACGCAAAAGGATCGTTAACCTTCTTGCGTCCGGGCTCCGGTAATTATATTGCTACAGGCCCTCTTTATTCTGTTTTATGTGAAAGTAGTTTTCAGTCCTGCACAGCTTGTTTTGACAGCGCTGATGAAAAGCCGCATTTTTTGGTTTTTCGTTTTGTATAAATACTACAGGGTTTATTATTACAGCAAGCTTACTTCGGCATTTTATGCAGCGGGGCGGCGATTCCGTAGCGATAGCGAATCAACTCCTTTTTCCCCTGTCTCATGTCAAAGCGGCCGGCCCGTCCTTCATTTTCACCCCTAAAACAAGCACGCCGAACATTTCGGGCAAAGAAACACATCATTTCTTTTACCCACTGGAGTTGGTGCGGTAAGAGTAAACTTCAATTATGAATTATTTAATAGTTTTTAGCAAATTGCGTGCCAGCCAAAAAAATAATGAACCGCATGAAAAATCAAAAGGGAGACTGAATATCCCCTTGAAAATTGTTTAATTTTGTGCAACAAAATAAACAACATGTCCATATTCCTTCAACAGAGAATATGCTTGATCCGCCTATTACCATTAAAGCTTATAACCGCACATGCCCAACAATCTGGATCTCCAGTGCGATTCCAAATCCCAGTTATTGACAACTTCTTGGCTTAGTGTTATTATTCTTTTGAGCTATAAACTTGAAAAAGATTATTTTATTTGCGCTGTGGGTGTTTAAAAATGCCGGAAAGAAGCAGGGACTGGATGCGGCAAGCGGAGGCAGACTTAAGGCATGCTGTCAATTCGCACAAGGCCGGGGATTTTGAATGGTCCTGTTTTGCCGCCCAGCAGGCTGCTGAAAAGGCGGTTAAAGCCTTGTTCCAAAAACTTCATCTGGACGCCTGGGGCCATACGGTGTCAATCCTGCTGTCAAATCTGCCGGTGGAAATCAGTGTGCCCGGGTGTTTGATTGACAAGGCCAAAATCATAGACAAGCACTATATCCCGGCCCGCTATCCCAACGGTTTTGAGGTGGGCGCACCGGTAGATTTTTACACTTCCGGGGAGGCGGAAACAGCCGTAAGAATTGCGAGTGAGATTATTGAATTCTGTAAAAATCATCTCGACAGATGAGAGCGCGGTCAGAAGCGCCCTGAAAACGCTGGCGGACAGCTTGAAGAAAAGGCCGGAAGTGCTGGCGGTATATCTGTGCGGATCGTGGGCAAAAGGGAATTATACCCCTTACAGCGACGTTGACCTCCTGGTCCTGGTCGCGGAGGACGGCAGAAAGCCGCACGACAGAATACCGCTCTACCTGCCGGACAGCTTCCCTGTCGGACTGGATATTTTCGCGTACACGCCGGACGAGCTTGAAAAGAGCCGCTTCGCCCGCAGGCTTTTAAAAGGCGCACTTCTGCTCTAGGTAATGCTGCCCCGCTGATTAAACTGTAGACGCGGGATGTTTTTGTTTGCTTTCCAGTAAAAAAGTCTTAAAAAATTCATTTATATCAAGGACTCGGACCTAAATATTAAATGTTATGTGAAAAAGTCGAGTTAATTTCCTATAAATCGCTCTCTGCCGGCCCAATCCAAATGACTTCTACGCCGACTTTTTTGCCTGTGGCTTTAATTTCGGGATCCCCGGTAACCACTGGTGCCCTCAGTTCTTTGCCTAACGCCAGGACAAAGGAATCGGCGTAAGATAATCCGCCTGTTGCTTTAATCCTGGCTGCGTCTTTTACTCTTGGCCAGGTGGCGTCGACAACTGCCAACGACGGTTCATCCAGGGTGTTCTGCACTACTTCTTCTGCCGCTTGCTCGCCCAGCCTTCGCAGGATTATGTAATAAATTTCTCCCAAGCTGACAATGCTCAAATAAATCATTATATTTTGGGCAGTTATGATTTCAGCAACAGTCTGAGCGCCGGGCTCATCCTCAATTACGGCCAGGACGGCGTAGGTATCGAGAACGTATCTATTCTCGTTCAATATTTTTCCCGCCCCCTTTCTGCCCTGCGCTCTTTGAGTAAAAGCTCCGTCACTTTCTCATACCCCTCACTCCTGTATATGCCCCTCATGCTTAAAAGAGGATTCCTTGGAAGAGGCCGCAATATTATCGCTCCGTCATTTTCTTCCACAGCTAATTTGTCCCCCTTTTTTAAACCGTATCGTTTGCGTATTAGAGCGGGGATAGCAATTTGTCCCTTTTCAGATATTGTAACCTTCAGCATAAATCCTACCTCCGGCCATATATATATTTGTATAATTATATCATATTACCCGCTTTATTGTTAAGGCAAGCACTACTTTCCTTACCTATTAATTAAGTAAGATTTATGCCGCATTTACTTTACATTAAAATGAAATTCACCAGAATCAGGTCTTAGCCGCGGCCTGTACGCAAGTTTACCGCAAATTCTTTTGTCAAACCCGCAGCTTCGACGGCTCTCGCCACACTCTCTATGTCATACCGGACTTTATGGGAATTTACCCACACCTTCCTATTTATCTCCAACAAGACATAGACGGCCTGCGGGTCACCATGCCTGGGCTTGCCCACACTGCCTGCGTTAATAACGTGCTTGTCATCACTGAGTTTTTTATAGTAAGGGATATGCGTATGTCCACAAACAAGCACGTCTGAGTTTGATTCAACCAAGAGTTCCATTAAATACTCGTCGGCGACGTCCTCACAGAGATATTCATTTAAACGACGCGGGCTGCCATGCACAATTTTAACGCAGTATTTCCCCGCCATAAAATGGATCCCCATGGGAAGACTCCGCAAAAATTCCTTATTTTCTTCAGTAACATTTTTTCTGGTCCAGGCAATCCACTCTTTCATTTGCTTCATCCGCAACCGCCGCCGAATCCACTCCATTAACTGCGTAAATAACTTTTTGCAATCTGGATAACACAGCCCCTTCGCTCCACTCCCATTACGGGGCTTCGTCACTACTACAGGCTGTTCCGCCCCTGCACTCC
>Ga0116192_1003318_pt1 | contig 10116 bp, 23 predicted proteins | sample AD_UKC113_MetaG_FD_89876 | JGI IMG/M metagenome (GOLD analysis project Ga0116192, IMG submission 89876) | Active sludge microbial communities of municipal wastewater-treating anaerobic digesters from Hong Kong - AD_UKC113_MetaG | ecosystem: Engineered > Bioreactor > Anaerobic > Digestate...
AGTTCTTTGAAATATTTTGTTCGTGTCGCCATAGTGACGATTGGTTACGGCTGTTAACCGTATGAGGAAACTCCATCGAAGGTTTGAGTCCTTCCGCGAACGTTTTGGTTCCATGGTGAAATGGTATCACGCCTGACTGTAAATAATTGCAGCATGTAATAGTAATATTACATTGATAATTGGATGAAAACGGTGAAGCCTTCCAGCACACAAAAGCTAAAGGTAATACCGTGGCAAGCAATCAGTACACTGATTGAAGCTGTAGAGACTACCTGAGAAGTATAGTCTTCTTAATAACAGGAAATAGCGTCCAACATCTTTACTAAAAAAAGATGATGAGATAGTCCACGCTGGTAGAAATATCAGATAAAGTGTAATCAGTGATTCCAGGTTCGAGCCCTGGTGGGACCGCAAAGCCGATACATTAATTTGTGTCGGCTTTTTTATTTTCCATAAAAAGCAAATAATCTTTGTAGGTAATTCGTGTTACTACTCCTTTATAATTTTCTGGATTTTGTAATATTTCTTTTACTTTGCCTATACAGTAATTTATATTCTTTAAAACCAAACGAGCTTCAAACCGGACTACTGACCAACCATTATTTAAAGAAAATTCATCGCACTTAAAGGTAATAAAGAAGACCCTAACAATCCACGCCTTATTGCCATGGCTTCATGTGGAATAATTAATTATTGAAAAAACTTAATAACAAAAAAATAATGAGCAGTACATCAGATAAAAAAGTTGTAGCAGTTGGATTAACCAATCTACCAAACATGACCGCAAAAGGTTTTTGGAATAATGATGAAGTGGAAATTCCTGGAATGGAAACTATTAAGGTAAATAGAAATATATATGAAAATGGAGGAGGAGGCAATTGTCGTTGTTGGGTAAACATTTGGAATAATATCGCTACAGTGGTTTCATGTTGTCATGCCGATAGTCCAGGTAATGAAGATAAAAGTTTAAAAGCTGAATACGATATTGGATTATAAAAATTAAAATTATGAAATATTACTTACTTACCCAGAGAACAAATTGGGCAGACGAAATTAATTTTGAACGGTTCTTAATTGTTGAAGCAGAGAATGAAGAAGATGCATTTAAGGCTATAATAAGTCGAAATCAAAAATTTCCTTGCATAGTATCTGTCGGAAGCAATGAAGAAATAGAATTTAAAACAAAGGAAGCTTACTTAAGGACTTTTAGAGTTAAAGAAATTTCAGAAGAAGAATATGATGTAATAGGAAAAGTTCTTGGTGGTTCTTTTGGAAAGCTGTTAACATTAGATTGTGATGAAGAAGAGGAAGAAGTTTAAAAATAATTACTATGAAAATATACTTTATTGATAAGCCGTATTATGGAAAAGGTGAATTTCAATATCCAGACGGAACCTATAACAACAGAGAAATTGTAGTAAAAACGATGAGCAAAATTACTGCAGATAATTTTACTAATTATCTCAAAGAATGTAATCCGAGTGAAGTTTTTATTTATGAATATACCTATAAAAACACAAAACTTTACCAGGGACCAAATTTACCAACAAGAATGTCTTTGAATGAATTGTGGGTCAGATTTGATTTGAAAAAATGATTATCTAATACCTAACATTCCAACCAAATCAAACATTGACCAATTATCATGTCTGTGATTAAAAACAAATTTAATTGCTCGCTTTTGTTTTGGGTATAAATCACTCCATCCACTATTCATATTCCAGCAATAATTTGGTGTAATTAAATGAAAGTGCAAAGCCGCACTGCCAACTTCAAATCTTCTATCTTTACCTAAAGAGTTCCACCAAGTATCAGGTTTTCTTTTTTGAGTTTTTAGTGCCGGGTATTTCTCTTTTAGTTTAATCTTTGAAAAAAATAAATCTGGCGCTTGTGTTACTGCTAATGCTGCAGCTTGTATTGTTTCAAACATTGTTATTATTATTTATTGTTGTATTGCAAATTTAATCTATTTTTTCTACTTTTACTTTATGAGCAAGTTAAAAAACTGGCACCAAAGTCATAATGATTCATTAGAATTTGGAGCAAAATTAGCCGATAAGGTAGCCAGCTACATGGGTAGTTGGAAATTTATAATTATACAAACAGCTTTTATCATGTTATGGATGATGCTTAATGTTGTAGGTTATTTTAAACATTGGGACCCATATCCTTTCATTCTTCTAAATTTATTATTTTCAACTCAAGCTGCTTATGCAGCGCCAATTATTATGATGGCGCAGAATCGCCAGAATGAACGTGACCGCGCTCATGCTCAGGCGGATTATCAAACTAATATTGAGGCAAAATTGGAAATTGAAGCGTTTCAAAAACAATTAAGCAGTATTGAAATTGAAAAACTTGATAAAATTATCTTAATTTTAAATAATAATGGCAAAGTCTAAAAAAGAACTTAATAAGGAAGAATTAATAGAACGGTTTAAGGAGTATATGCAATATGAAGTTTATATTGAATGTACTGCGTGTGGTATTGTGGAAGGTGACTTTGAAGATGATGGATTAGCAAATGATTTAATTCAGAACGGATGGAAATTAACAAAAAAGAATTGTTACTGTCCTAAATGTGCAAAGAAGTATTTGAACAGAAGTGTGAAAACTAAACAAAATGGAAATTAAATACGACCAACCCATCACTGTTTCTTCAAGACAATATGACTATTTCATGAAAAAATTCTGTGGAATAGTTGCCGGTAGATTTAATGAAGAAAAAAAGACATACGAAATAAAGGTCTGGGGAATGCGTTATGCAGATGAAGTAAAAAAAGTATTAGAAAATTGGAAGGAATAAAACTATGTTTATTACAAACGAAGAACTAAAAACAATATTAAATTGGTATTATACACATGACCACGAATCGCTTAGTGTTGAACAAGATAAAAAACTTGCAGAAAAAATAGAAATGCATCTTGCTCCTGAAACTAAAACAGAAGATAACACTTCTATTTGTTGTTACCCAGGTCAATGTACTTGCGGAGCTAATTTTCCAGTAGAATGATACCAATAAAAAAAGAACCAAAGGAATTTTATTTTGAATTTAAAGTTTATGAAAGGTGTAGGTTTTGTCAAAAAGAAACTGATACCTGGCACAAGAAAACAAACACTCCAATCTGTAAAGATTGTTCAAGGTCACATAAAGTATCTGAAATTTAATTAGCCTATGGCAACTGTTTATAAAGTGGAAGTAGTATCTCACTGGATTAGCTACTCAAAAGAAGAACTTGAGAAAATTTTAACAGAAGCTCTCAAGAAGATTGAGCGAGAAAAAGGAAACGAAATGCAATTTAAAGTAGAAGACAAAAAATAAATCAATCGACTTGATGGTAAACGTGTGCTTTAACTATGTTAGCTCCTTGTATAATCTGATTAGCAACACGGTGATGACCATCTAAGATGTAATATAATCCGTTAGCTTCAACTAAATAAGCGCCGGTATTTATGCCACCATGTTTTACTTTTTCTAAGTTGCCAATGGTTACAAATCTTTGTGTTGGAACAATTTTATCGACCGGTATATTTTCAACCGGCAATTTCAAATAAGCATCATTATTGAAATAGTGGTCAGCTTCCTTTCGAATGATTGAAAGAGTAGCCATTTCCTCTGGAGGAGAATGTTTAAAAATTTTAGAAGTATGAACCTTCGGGTAAGTCGTTTTGTGCGTCTGAGCTAATTGCTTTATGAATTTATGCTCGGACAACTGCTGAAGAATTAAATCTCGAATAACCTGTCTTATTTTCATGAATATAAATAGGACAGTAAAGATAAAGTGATAATATTATTTATTTTTATCCTCGTCAATTTTTGCTCTAACCTCATCAATTTTATTTTGAATCCGGCGCATCCCTTCATAATTTTGCTCTTGACGAGCATTTTCTAAATCATTTTCAAGAATTTCCAACTCCCATTCTTTAAGGTCTAACTCAACAGTTTCCATTTCACCACTTTCAACCGCTTCACTAATAGCATTTAAGTGGTCACAGTGTCTTTGAGCATCTTCAGGACTTCCATACCAAGTTAGTTCATAAAAAAATGCTTTAATAATATCATAAAAAGACCATTCTTTGTTAGCTGTAAAAAGTGTTTTCATTTTTTTTTCTTCTTTATTAAAGAAGGTGCATGAAAATTCAGTTTTTATTTTTAATTCATAATGTTTCCAATCGCAAAGTGGGCTTAAGCTAAAGCTAGAATAAAAACCTTTATCATCTTTTGGAACACCATGATAACTGCCATACATATAAAAGCTTTTATCTACAGTGTCATTAGCTAAATTTTCATATTCATCATATTCTGCTCCCCAATAAAACTCAATGTGTGAAACATCATCATTTTGTTCTATTTTACCTTCTCTCTTCATTACGTCATAGTATTGTTGTAAAGGAAATCCTCCTGTATAAGCAACAAAATGAGATTCTATAACATCAAAAAAAGGATGCATAGCATTCATAAAACCTTCCACAGTTAAACCTTCCTCAAACTTAACTTCTCTTGAATAAAAACGTGCAAATTCTTCTTTAGTTATTTCTTTTTCTTGATAAATACCAAGATTGTCGTTATAACTATTTTCAAAAATTTTACCGTTTCTAATAATGATTAATTCGTTCATATTGATGTTTAACTAATGTAAAGCAAATTTATGAATAAGCATTCAAACTATGATATTTTTTTTAATGCAAATTTGACAATAAATCGATGTTTTAAAATTCATCCTCATCCCAGCCTTCCGGGTTGTAGTCATATTCTACACAAGGATATTCACGCCCTTTACTATCAATAACAGCCCAAACTTTATTTTGCTCAATCCATTTCCAATTTGGTGTACCAGATTCTACCACAGAAGGCTTTTCATCGGCATTTAAAGGCGGCTGGTAAGCGTTTTTATACACAGGTCGATGATGACATGAACACCCACGAGGAACACAGTTATCACAAAAGGAAACATCTGTTCTACTCGTGGATGGCATGTATAGCCAAACGGCCATTTCAACACATTTACTACAAGATACTTTTGTCATTCTATTTTTTAATTGGAAGTACCAAATGTATGAAGAAATTAGATTTTATCCCAATTATTTGGATTCTTCAAAAACATCCGGCGCTTACTTTTATAGAAGTCTTTTAAAAAGCGTTTACTACAATTGCGAAACCATTTTCTACGAATACTTCTATCACTACTCATTTTATCTGCGCGATAATTTCTACTTTCACCATTATGAGAAGTTAAGTTATTGGTGTATTTACGATTGTATACCTGCTTCTTATGGTCTTCATAATATTGTTCAGCATATTGTTTCAAACGCTGAACGAGCCAATAAGTATCCGGACGATTTGCTTCCCATTCCTGGTTTTGTTCAGACATAGGTAGTCGGTGAACTTTGGGCCCTAGATGGTAACTTTCCATGTGGTGACAATTATCATAATTGGTAAATATTTTATTTCTCATCGTTGTTATTTTTGTTTTTGTAATATTCCTCTAATAAATCATCAGTTTCGCGCTTTAATAATTGGCGATAACCTTTCTTTAAGCTACGATTAGCATTTTTGCATTCAAGTTTTTCCCATGCAGTTCTGCCATTTTCGCTCGGTTTAAATTTAGAGCTCATTTCGGAGAGTTTATCTCCGTCCTTAATATACGGTCTTATGCGCATATACTTAATTTTTAAATTGTTTATTAACCCAACGAAGATTGGCTATAAAGCAAAAGCCTCGAAGGTGTATTAAATACCTCCGAGGCTTACATTAAGTATGTTATATCGCAATTAAATGCGTCAGGACATAACAATCACAGCCAGGGAAGTAAATCTTCCTGAAAAAGTACTGTATGATTGTGAAGTGCGCATTTTATCCTTTCTTTCTTTTTTATAAATAGTTTCGAAATGCAAATATACGATGAATTTATTTAATATCAACAAAAAATTTTGATTGAATTGCCGGTAAATGTGTTTTTCCTTCTAAATTTTCTAAAAAAGTAATAAAAATATATTGAGAAGTCCCTGGGTCAAGCTTTCTGCTCATATCATTTTCGTAAAATGATAAAAGAAATTTCCACCAACACTTGGCTGGGCAATCTGAATAAATCATTTCACCATTGCCTTTAGGGTCTGGTACTCCGTATTTTTCAGCTTTAATGTTATCTGGAAATTTTCTAACGCAATCAGTCCAAGTTTTCCATGGTATCGGAAAAACTTCAGAACTGGTTTTACCTCTTAACATTTGCCAAAGTATTCTATCAAGCCTTGCTTTTTCCATCCAAAGTTAATTTTTCACATCTTTGATATGATGTTTTTTAATTTGCTTTATCATATCTTTAATTGCGGCTTTTGCAGTTTTGCCTTCACCATGACAGTGCCATTGGTCATATTCAATAGAAGTGGTGACCCAAGCTTTTTTTGACTCTTTTACCAATCCATGTAATGAATTTGGATATTTGGAATTACATAGAAATTTTACAGCCCTATGAATTTGATTTGCATCATCCATAGAAAGTTGTATTTCCGGCAATGATAAATTTAAAGAAACTTTTTTAGCTTTTCTTTTAACAGCCTTTTTTTTGACTGTTTTTTTATTTACTCTTTTGTATTTTTCTAACATTATTCTTCTTTTTTATTGGGTGTCTTATCCATAAAATCATGGGCCCAGTCTTGTTTATATTCACCACAAGGACAAACCCAACCATCAACAGTTGCTATTAAAACACCTTCTGATGTCCCAGCATTTCTTTGACAATTCGGAGTATTTTTATCTCCTCCACAGCAAGTAAATGGATGAAATTTTCCTTCATTTTGATAGTGATTAAGGTTATCAACTTGCTCTTGAGTAAATGGTTTTTTTATTGTTTCCATGTTCAAATATACAATTAAATATTAATTCCAGCAATCAACATTTTCTTATCGATGTATTTTTTAAGCTCCCGATAATTATTTTCTCCACTAAACATAGTTGGATTTGCATCTATGACAGCTTGAGGAAAAACATAGTCAGGATTTTCTTTAACCTTACTAATAGCTGCAGGATAAAATATTAAAAGGTATAATAAATATACATCATCACACTGTTCAATTTTGCTGCCATATAAACCCAAATATTTATCAACCAACTTTAATTGACGTTTACCATTCATTAATTTAATTTTTGAATGGTCTTCATTCATTGCTTTTGCGGTTGATGGCAGGAATTGTAATAATCCAGAAGCTTGAGAAGATGAGTTTACTGCTGATGGATTAAGCCCAGATTCTAACCACATCACAAAAAGCAAATGATTTGTACTGATGTTGTATTTATAACAAACATCTTCTAAAGCATAAAGAAATTCTTTTTTATCACATCTTAATTTTCTGGCAGTTAATTTATCTTCCATAACCGATGATACCTGGTCAATAGTTTCTGTTTTTTGAGGAGTTGATTTAATCTCGCTCACAAAAGTATAGCTCATAATAAGTGAGTTGAGAATAAATAACAATACTACCATTGAAGCACTAAGACGAGCGCGATAAATAGCAATAGCAGAATACACAACAATAATCCAAAATGTGTAGGGACGAATGAAACTTGCTATATCAGTAGCCATAGTCCAATTAACTATAATAGCTGAAAGATAAATTAGAAAATCAGATTCAAAGTAACTATATAATCCAATCAGGATTGTGCCGACAATTCCATAATGAATTACTTCCGGTGTAAATATTTCATTGGCATGATGATTTATTACTTGGAATATCACAATAGAAGCCCAGAAGAATAAAAAGTGCTTGATGAAGTTTCGTATTCGTTGTATAGTCATATCAATTTAAACGAAAAAAATAATAAAAGTTACAAAATAAAAAATCCTGGAAGTTTCCAGGATTTGTATTGCTTTATGCCTCTTGATGATTCCACTCTTCCATGTCTTCCATGATAAGGTGTTGAAATTCTTTAAGACTTAAATCGTATTCCCTTGTAAAAATTCCAGGTGAAATATAATTTGCGCCCACTTATAAAAATAAGAACATAAATACTTATCGTAATTGAGATTACCTTCAAAAGGTGTTTCAAATTCAATTATAATTTCAAGCTCATGGAGGTATTGTATTTTGATTGAATTGTATTGTTCCATAATGTTGATTGTTTATATGATTAACAGCATACCTTGTTGATATATTTATTTTAGGTCTAAATGTTGGGGTGGTATCAGATTCATTACTCCACACTTCTTTATCTATTGAATAATATGGCATATAAATATAACCTGTAGAAAAAATTGGAAAGTGAAATCGTTTTAAATACTTTTTATCTAAAAATACATCTACATCAAATTCAATTAAGAGCTCTGGCTCAATAAAATCCTCATCCGTTTCTGCTTCATAATTATAAATATCAATGTCCATATATCTATAAAAATATAGACTGGGCATGAAAAAAACAAGGCATCAGTAATAATACCAATGCCTTGTTTTCTAATTTTTTTAAAAATTAGATTTTATGCCGGAAGCAAACTTTGAATGTAATTCTCAACCGATTGACCTGATGAATTTTTTACCTCCGGTTTTTCTTCCTTACGAGCATCAAAACGTAAAGTCGTAATTTCATTTTTACCGGAAATGTAATAATTCCAAGCTTTAACCAAAAGTGCCAGCTTATCAATACGCGATAGCTTCTTTTTAGCATTCACATCTTTTTGAAGAATTTCACGCAAAATCAAGATTGGGTGACTGTCAGTAAGCTCTACTCCAGTTGCATACATTTTCATAAACTCACGCGCTTTTGTTTTGTTGGCAATACTGAACAAAATAAAATATCCACCTAAAGCGGCTTTATCAATATTACGTTGAGTGAGGTATGTTTTATTAGTAACCTCAGCTGCTTCCTGAAGAATTTTTTCATTCTTTTTCACAAACTGGAGCACATCTTCGTTAGTAATACGATTAGTGCGATTGGAACCACCAGTCATTGCAACTCCTTTGCGCTTTTGAGCCATATTCAAAAGGAAAGAAGTAATGGTTGACATAACCATATGTTGTTTTTTATAACCGCTTATATAAAGCGTATCTGATGGACGACGAGCACGGTTAGTATCAAGAGTCATGAAATTGGCAAGCGGCATGTTTTGGAAAACATAAAAGTACTGCGGCATTCCTGAATCTAATACTGCTTGCAAACGATGTTGACCATCTTGTAAATTACCTTTTTCATCAAAAGCAATTGTTTGATGTGTTAAACGCCACTGCCCACGAAGCATCAAATCTGCGTAGTAACGAACTGTTTGTTTGTTTAACTCACGATTATTAACATTTTTAGTTAACCATTCATGAGCAATAGTTGGCGTAATAAGCTTAACAAAGAACTTGCAATTTTTTGCTTGTTGATTTTGCTCCTTAAGATAAGGAAAATCTTTAAGACTTTTTGGTTCTGCAGCTGCAGCTTTAGCCATCGTTATTTGTGGCGCTTTTTCTTTAATGAGTTCTGACATAATAATTAGTTTTGTGATTAGTTATTGCGAATATATAGATTTTCATCTATATCTTGTCAAAAATCATCTATTTAAAGTCAACAATAGTCTGTTAATAACTATAAAATACTAAAAATCAGAATTTTATATTTTGTCTATCTATGCTTTAAAACAGCTTTTGAGTCCTTAATTCGATGGTAAGCAATAAGCAGCCCAAACATAATAACAGGAATTGAGATAGAAGCAAAAATTGCAGCAGTAACATTAACATAACACCACGTATAAGTGAAAGTATACATGGTTAAAAGGCCCATAGTCAGACCAAAAAGAAAGATGTTAATAATAGATTTTGTTAGGTAATTTTTCATAATTATAAGTATGGGTACAAATATAAAAAAGTCGGTAGAATTTACCGACTTTTATTTTTATTGATGATAAAACAAATGGTCTTGATATTCAGCTTTAGCTGTTTTCTTTTTTGACAAGACATGCGAAACCTTTTCGGTCTTGTTTTTCTTTGCGGCAAAATATTTCAATGCTGCTTTAAGCTTAGTTCTTTGCAAGTAGGTAAGTGACATTGTTACTTTAGTTTAATTAGTGAATTGCTGTTTAAAGCTTTATAAATATAGCGCATCAGCGTGATGGCTTTTATTTGATTAGGAAATGTAGCAGTTCCCA
>Ga0116192_1003319_pt1 | contig 10116 bp, 7 predicted proteins | sample AD_UKC113_MetaG_FD_89876 | JGI IMG/M metagenome (GOLD analysis project Ga0116192, IMG submission 89876) | Active sludge microbial communities of municipal wastewater-treating anaerobic digesters from Hong Kong - AD_UKC113_MetaG | ecosystem: Engineered > Bioreactor > Anaerobic > Digestate | place...
AACGGCCATTTTCAGCCATGGATTTTGGGATTTGGGGCAGTTACCACGATAATTACGCTAATTATCGGACTGGCATTATTCAACCATATTGAAAAAACGGTAATTGATACGGTATAACGGGTGGATGGTATGACAGAATGTGTAATTCGTGTTGAGAATGTCAGTAAAATGTATCAGCTGGGCCTGATTAATCATGGAACCCTGCGACATGATCTGCAGAGCTGGTGGGCTCACCTGATGGGAAGAGAAGATCCGAATCGCCTGGTGGATATTTACTCAGAAGAGCGGAACCGGCTGAGGGGTGACCAGTTTTATGCACTGGATAATGTCTCTTTTGAAGTGAAAAAGGGAGAAAAGGTAGGGATTATCGGTAAAAACGGGGCAGGAAAGTCCACCCTTCTGAAAATTCTGTCCCGGATAACCCGTCCGACAGAGGGGAGAGTTAGGATTAACGGAAGAATTGCAAGTCTGCTTGAGGTCGGGACAGGTTTTCATCCCGAACTCACCGGGAGAGAAAATGTATACCTCAATGGTTCGATTCTTGGGATGACACGGGCAGAGATCACCGAAAAGTTTGATGAGATTGTTGATTTTGCTGAAGTCCGTGAATTTATCGACACTCCGGTCAAGCGATATTCAAGCGGGATGTATGTCCGGCTTGCATTTGCTGTGGCTGCCCACCTTGAGCCAGAAATTCTGATTGTCGACGAGGTTCTGGCTGTTGGTGATACCGCTTTTCAAAAAAAGTGTATTGGAAAGATGAGTGATGTCTCCTCAGAAGGTAAAACCGTACTTTTCGTCAGCCACAGTATGGCGGCAGTCAAGCAGTTATGCCCGAGAAGTCTTTTGATACGTGATGGGAAGATAATCGCTGACGGACCTTCTGAAAACATTATTGAGGAGTACCTCCTGCAGTCCGGATCGGTTGACGGGATAACGGAAGCCGCTTTTGATGAAGATCGGGAGAAAGAAGCACAATTACGGAAGATCCGGGTTGTATCACAGGAAGGGAAGGTGAAGTACAGGTTTTCCTGTGATGAACCAGTCGTTTTAGAATTGGAAATGCAGTTTCACAAAAAGATACCTGGTCTCTATGGATATATTACAATCTCACGATCTGACGGAACGTTGGCCATGCAGTCTGACTCTTTTGATTCTCCTCCAAATCCCCTTGACGATGTAGAAGTCGGTACCCATTATTTCACGATAACCATCCCTGCACGATCTCTTGCTCCGAATAAATATTCGGTGTACCTCAATTTTACCAGTAACCGGGCGAGGAGCTGGAATGTTGATTCACCAAGGACGGTCTGTTCGTTTGAACTTCATGATCATACTTCCCGGCGGGGGAATGCGAGACAGGGCTTTTTTAGTACGATGCTGGAATGGAAAGAAATTTAAGATCTAAATAATTATCTTTTTGTTAAACCGCGAAAATATTTTTTTAATCCTTTTAAGACACATAATTGGACCTTCATAGTAAAGAACTCCCGACCAGAATATGAAAGAATCGAGAAATACTTTTCTTATTGTCCCGTCAGGACAGTATTGTAGCAAAAATTGTATACTTTTTTTGAAAATTCTAATTAATATTTTTGAATTTTTCAATTGCATTTCTAGAACAAAAATATCGTTCTCTTTTATTTGTATATCTTCTTTTAACAAAATGTTATCGTGAGCTAGTATTGCATTATTCTCTAATGCATTAGCTAATTCGAACCTCAAATCTAATTTAGACTCTTCGATTAATTGGTTAAAAATTAGGGAAATATCTGGTTCATTTACTAAATGAAGGTTAATTTCAGCTTTTGGGTGAGCGGTAAAAACATATTGGTACACATTGGAATCTGAAAGTTTCGTTATAAACTCTAATAATACCGGATGAATTTTTTCTTTCTCAACTTTTAATTCTGTAGAACCTACTTCAAATTCTACTTTGTGAAGATTTTGTATTTCATACCCATATTCATAAAAATCTGAATAAATATTTTTTAATCCAAAAAAATGAAGGTGTGTGTGGTCTAGCAATCCCTGTTGAGAATAATGAAAATCACCTAAAAGAATATTTAAAATGACATCCCCGTGGCATACATTCGGTAAAGATACTACAAGGTACCCATCAGGTTTTAAATATTTTTTAATTTTTTTCAATAAATTTGGTATATTTTTTAAATGCTCTATTACATCTCCACATAAGATGACATCAAAAAAGCAAGATTTAAATACATCATCCAGATCAAGGGTTTCCACATCCCCGATGATCATCTTTTGACAATATTCACTCGCAATTTCTCCTGCCTCAGCATCTATTTCAATTCCAAAAACCACGTTTCCATGTTCTTTGAGAATCTTACTGACATATCCTGTTGATGTTCCTATTTCAAGTACTGTCTTTTGAGTTCCCGTAAGTTTGACTGCAAGAGCTTGACTGGTATTATCATTCAAATTTATCAAATTGGGCTCATATCTTTTAGATGAAAGAGTATTATCCATATAAAATTACCTGATTATGCTAGAGTACAGAGATGTTCCAAAGATAAAATTTAGATTTTAATGAGAGTTTAATTCCTATTGAATAAATCATTATGGATCGCCAATCTATTCAAAAAAAATTATGAATTGTTTGCTCATTGTTATTTAGTAAATTTTCTTTAAGAATTAAATTATTGTTCCTCGTAATCATTTAATTATCAGATCTTTTGATACATTAAAATTACTGATTATAGCACTAATGGGCAGAAAATTCTGATTATTTACATATTTTTCTGAAAATAGGGTAATGTTTACTTTCATTTCTTCTAAAATAAATGGATTATATAGAATTTTCATAATAAAACTTTTCAACTCTTCTTTTGAATGAAGGATCATAATGTGGGCTTTTAGAATTTCTAAAATATTACTACTTCTTTCCATATCTGATTGAAAATATTCATCATTAATATAATTAACAATAGGCTTTTTGCTTTTTATTATATTAATCAGTGCAGAACTATAGAAATTAACTCCGATTATTAAATTTGATTCTTGTATGATGGGTTCCAATTCAGCATCAACTGGTAATAAATAATCAGATAAATCTTTATTTGTTACATTAAATAATTCTAATTCTGAGAATCCAGGATGTACTTTAAATTTAATATCAATTTTCTCTGCAAAATCTTTTGAAATTTCATAAAAATGAATAATTGACTCAATCTGTTTTCGTGGATTTTTATTGGGATAAATGAGTCTGCTTTGAGTTGTTGGGTAAATATACAATGATGTTGGAGAGAATAGAACTAATATTTTTATCACATCTTTTCGATAATTTGGTGATAAACATCGCATTTTATGTGAATTGATATCTGTACAATTATTACACGGTAAAAATTTATTTTCAGGTATCGATATGGTTTTTTTGATAACTTCGCGCGATAATTTATCTATATGAAGATGAAAATCAAATCGAAAAATCAGATCTGATTTTATTACATGTTTTGAAGGATTGACACTTATGCTGTGTGGGATTGATAGAGTTTTAATTCCCAATTGTTGGGCAGAGAGAATGGGAATGTGCCATTCTGTCATATTTAGGATTGCTCCAATAATCAATCTTGGTGGATATTTAGAGAAATTAATGAAATAATGCTGAAACTCATAATTTAACTTGGGCCAACGATAATTACAATAATATTCAAAATGAAATGGAAGAATTGCAAGAATTTTTTCCCATATTTTACCTTTACTCTTATACATCAATTGTTGATAATTATTGAAAAAATTCTTAGCAATTAATGCATCTTCTGAATATGGGATTAAAGGACTGATAACTGGAATTGACCCCCGATTCATTAAGGAAATAAGATCCATATCATTGATATTATTTGGCATTATCACAACTTGTTTTGGGAATGAGGATATTAAATCCTGAATTAGGTCTTTTGATCGACCTATCTCAATCCCAGAGGCAAAAAAAACAATTTTATCATTTAAAAATTCTTTTGGGGAATATAGGAGAGGTTTAATATGATTTGGGATAATATATCGGGTTTGGATTGGACTTTCAATTCTTTTAGATTCAATAAATCTTACACGCCCCTTTAATTCATTTAGCCAAATGCTTTTACATACTGAACCCTCAATATAATATACCATTGGGACGGCTCTGTTTTGATCAATTAAGAGTAATTCTTTCACATCGCATCTGATGAAAATTTCTGACAGTCGTAGTGACAATAACGCATCAAGCCAAAAGTAATGCATAGCATTATGATCAATTTCTGGCCAGCATATTTCATTGATCGAAAATCCGTCTCTATTTTCCTGAAACCAGTTTACTTCACAATGCCATGCATTATCCTTTATTTTCAGTAAATCATCCGTATTAATCCAATCTGTGATTATTGTGAAAGGGATCGGGAATTTTGATGCATATTCTATTGCTTTTGAATCGAGTGCAATAATAAAATAATCCTCCAAAAACAACTTATATAACAAATCATCTGGATATCCTTCTATATCCGTACCGAAAAAAGCGAATAGTTTTTGGCCACGAAAATTTTCATCTTGTAACATAATATTGAGACTTCGCATATGAATTTATTGTTGGTTTTTTTTTGAGATTTCTTAAGGTCGACTGCTATGAAATAATGCCGAGTATATGATGAATGTAAGAAATAACTCTATACAATTCCCGATGTGCGGAATATCGAAAATGTATGTTTTTTGTAAATATAAATCCCTCTTGCGATCAATATAAAGGCTTCTTTATTGTGGAATCCTATAAATATTTGATAAACAGACTTATTTCTCAATTTTTTAATATAAATAAATCATACATTTTTAATAAAAAATTCTTCGGAACTCCGATTTTAATAAGAAGGTTGTACATCTGTATCAATCGGTGATTTTTTTCCTGAACTGGTTTATTTTCAGGTAATATTATCTCATATATTTCTCTTCCTTGTTTGGGCTTGGTCAATAAACACTTTTTAAATGCGGGTAACCAACATTCAAGGGCAATCTTATCAATATGTCTTTCATTTTGAATTTCACTTGCATACTCTTTAATTTCTTTCCATCCTTGGTTGTATTGATATTCTAACGCTTCATACCAAGCTGAATAAGTATTTGGTACCAGTTTGCCATATTTTTGAAAAGGTGAATCGGTGTAAGGTGGAGAGTTACTATACACTCCCGGATGGCCATATCCGGTAAATAAAAGCATCTTTAAATCGGATTTACCAGCGATAAAATCTAAAGTCTCTTCATCTGTCTTTGTTTCTAGAGGGGCTATTCCAATACTTGTTGAACAGAATTCAAGGAGTTGTAGATTCGATGTAAAATCAATTTCACCCATGACAATTTGATTAGGTAGAGATTCACCATTAATAACTGACCTACCAATAAGAATAATTGGCAATTCATATTTTTTTGAAATGTCACTTACTGCTTTGACAATATCTTCTCTACTCTCAGTCAAGGCAGAAATATCACTTTGAATCCATAATATTTGATTGGGTTGATTAATATCTAGGTTCTCTTTTTTTGGATATGGTAACGCATTAGGTGTGAGGTGGGATTTATTTTTTAGCGATTTTTGCGAATATTTCTCTAATTGATCTACTAATCGATCATTTGGAGTTGTGAGGATAGAACATCCCGCAAGACCCGGTATTAGGTCCAATTCAGCTTTAATATCTCTGTATGCAGCATTAGCCAATAAATTATCATCAACATCTAAAATATACGGGATGCCATGACTCTCCAATCTTTTATATATATATGTTGGAACTGTTCTTTGAATAATAATTACATCATAATAGTCAAAATCATTCATAATTTGTGATAATGAAAAATCTGTGACTTTATATCCGGTAATAATTTTTTGTCTATGTAGTGAACGAAGGGGATTAATAATTCTCAGTTCTGCAATAGTACCTATATTAGGGGTTATGGCTAGCACTCTCAATTTTTCGCTTCCTTTTGTTTGTTAATTACACAAATTTCTATAAGCAATACATAATTTTTTTTCTTAATTAGAAATTTTAAAATTTTTAAAATTTCTTAATAATAATGCATCTGAATCCCCTGCCAACATAGCGGGAAAAACCATTTACGCAATTCATTTTTAATTTCTGAATCATTTTCCGAATATTTCTTTTTAAGATCGTCTCTCTCATTATAAATAATTGTTAATACCTCCAAAAACTCTGTTACTGATGGAGCATTATCCTTTTTTAAAACAGAAAAGTATTCATTTTGATTCTCATTTCCATACGATTCAAGAAAAAAGTGAGCGTTTATATTGAAACGTTCAAACATCATTTTTAAAAAGCTTTTTATTTGGTTGGTATCCCAAACATGAGGATGTTCATTTCTCGATTTTGTTTTTTCTAATGCAGCAATAAATGTTTCTTTACTATTATAGGCCTCTGGATGTACATGCTCTAATATGTCAAAATAATGACATGAACAAATATCTTGTACCTCTAGATAATAATCTGCTAACAAATGAAAATTCGAAGTAATGTTTCTCTTTTTATCAAAAATGTAATTTTTATCCGGAACAGAGAATATGAGATAACCACCCGGTTTTAATGCATCCCAAATATGTAAAAAAATCTTAATTGGATTTGCTACATGTTCTAATACATGATTAAAAATGATAAAATCAAATTTTTTTTGAGTAATTTCAATAACTGTTTTTTTATTTAGATCTCCAATAAAATCTGGGATAATAAACTTTTTATTTGATAATTCTGGAAATAGGTTTCTCATGACATCCACGTTTTCGAGATCTAAGTATGATATTATGCAGTTCTTGGGGATAGGGAAAGGATGATAGAATGCTCCGATCTCTAATCCTTCTCCCTTTAGGGTTTGAGCTGCAATTATCCTGTGTCTCTGTTGATCCGTTGTGTGAATCAGTTCATTTTTTCTCTCAATAATTTGCTCTTTTGGTATCGTACTCTCTTGATTTATATTTTTTATAAAAAACGGGAAACATAATTTAATCATTTTTTTAAACATAATTATCACAAATGCTCTAACGTTTGAAAATGTTAAAAAAGTTGAAGGAAGTTTCTTTTTTTTCGCATACCCTTTTATCTAAAGGATTGGAGAGTAAATTAACAAGGGGATAAATATTTTTTTCAGAATTTAACTCAGTAATTGCAAAATCCTTAGCCCCCATTGTTTTTTTCATTATACCTATTATCCCTTCATCGTTAATTGTGTTAAGGACTTCAATAAGGGGCTTAATATTATCAGTAGGTAGTGACCAGCCGGCTTTATATTTTACAATCAATTCAGAAAGAGAAGAATAGTCATTATAAATCACGGGTGTTCCGCTTCCTAAAAATTCAATTGTTCTCATGGTAACCGCTAATTCTCTCTCAATATTCTTTTCCATAAGTTCAAGAGCACACCAACATTTTGATAATGCACAGTATAATTCTTCAATGGGTTTGTAACCGTGATAAACTACAGAATTATGCTTATTTTGCAGATTAGCTAACATGGATTTAACATCCATTTCATTTTGTAATCCTTCGTGAGGGCCACCGAAAATGTGTAATTTCCCATGAACTGAGTCCAGATATGTTGCAGTTGCCTCAAGATATCTATCTGGCCGTTGCCAGGGATAAAATCCGCCAGAAAAAATGATACTGATTTTTTCCGATGGCAATCTTTCAATAATTGGAATATCCAATGATAATGGACATACTAGAGGATCAAGATTTGTGAAAGAAAATCCTGCTAGAGAGAGATATGCAGACCAAAAATATTTTTGTCGATCCGAAACTGTAAGGATATAATCAAATTTTTTTAAATTATCGATTGTTTTTGTACATACATTCTCTAATCCACCATTAAACAATAGATAATCCTCGAAATGAATTGGACCATACAAATCAACAATTAGAATAGTATTTGGGTATTCTTTCGTAAGATTTGAAGCGAGATTAAGATTACAATAAATCGCAACATCTGGTTTTAAATGTTCAAGAATTAGGGATTTGTCATGATTATGATGGCAACACCACAATGAAACTTCATCTAGATTTCTCTCAATTTCAATACTAGTTTTTTTTGCCAAATATGTATTCAGATCAAAAGAAAATGTAACCTCAAATCCATTCTCTTTCAATCCAGAGATAATCTGCCAACTTCTGATGCCACCGGCAGACCTTGGGCAACCAGGAAAGGGGATGACATCAGAGGCAAATACGTGAATTTTTTTCGTACTCACGGTTCACCCTCTTAATTACTATCTACATATTTCAGCCATGATGGCGGCATATTCTTTCCGACTTCTATTGCAGTAAATGGTTTAAGTGGGCGAAGAGTCACATCTTTCGCCCATGCTGCCATCTTTGCCAATCCATCATCAAGACTCGTATGTGGATTATCACCAAAAACAGATTTTGCCTTGGAATGATCACTGTATGCAATACCTACTTCGTTTCTGGGAGGAAGGTGTACGATCGGATGATTGGGTTTTCCAAGAGCGGTAGCAACTTTTTTTGCCAGTTCGTTGACGGTGTATGGTTTATCCGCCCCCACGTTAAAAACAGTATTGAGTGCTTTTGGTACCAGGGGTGCTTTCGCTATCAGGGGGATGATATCTCCCACGTAGCTAAATGCCCGTTGTTGTTCCCCATCACCAAAAACGGTCATCGGCTGGTCTTCGAATATCTGCTTCATAAAAATGCCAATCACATTCCGGTAGGGATCGGAGAGGTTCTGGTACTCTCCATACACGTTATGGGGTCTGAATATGACATAGTTCAGACCAAACATGGAATGAGCAGCTTTTAAATCCATTTCCACTGCCAGTTTTGAAATCCCATACGGATCTTCAGGATGAGGAGTTTTCTCCTCGGTCATGGGTGGTTCTATTGCCCCATACACCGCAATGGAACTGGTAAACACAAAACACTTTGTTTCTGCTTTAATTGCTTCATTGATGAGATTTATGCTCCCTATCAGATTATTGGAGTAATTGAAACGGCGAATGAAATGTGACAATCCCTCAGCTGCATAGGCACCGAGGTGGTACACATATTCAAATGAATATTGACGGAATAGATCGGAGATGAGGTCAGCATCCGTAATGCTTCCCTGAACAAAAGTTACTCCCTTCGGGATATTTTCAATAAATCCTCCGGATAAGTCATCCAGAGCGACTATAGTATGGGATGGTAAACTATTTTGTAATTCACGAACGACATGGGTACCAATGAATCCTGCTGCACCGGTTACAAGGACACTCATTTTATTTGTATTTGACATGTATTCTCCTAAGTTAAAGAGCTCATTATACTAATTCTTATAGTACTGTAATAATAAAACATATATTTATTGTGTTTTTTGTTGAAATATTCGACTGTAATTATATGATTTTAAAGCTCATAAAAAATATATATAGATCAGTTAATAATTCTGAACATATGCTTGCTTACTATTGTATTGCGAGAAGATAATCATCTCGTTCTTCTCTCTTTTATGCATTGAGGTTTATCTTGAGTTGGTAAAATTCGATCAATGCCAACCGTTTGATCGAAATAATTAAATATCATAAATAATTCGTTGTGCTCATTTTAGTCGTGGTCAAGTCCCTTTGACCGCAAAGGAAATAGACACCTGTGAAGCAGATCTAGGCGAATTTTTAAAGAATAATGGGTATGAGGTATTATTCACAAACCATACAAAGAGTGTATTTCACCATGCGGTGAGTTACATGAAAGGGTTGATCTCACTCCCTCGTGGATCAAACATGAGTAAAATTTCAGAGAATGTAATAGAGAACGGAACATGTCGTGATTTCAGTCATTTTATTACCTCTTCTCCCTGGTCCTCAGAAAAAGTTATGAAATTAACTCGTTCTCATGTTATTGATCTTCTTGGTCCCGGTGGGTCAGTGTTTTTTATGAGACAGGTCAACAAAAGTATGGGCCCGTTTCTGTTGGAACATCCTTCCAGTATCTTGGAAAAACCGGACATACCTGTACCTCACCGTTCGCTGATCTTAAATTCAGATTCCTGAATTGATCCCAATTGAGTATAAACACTAATATCAACATTCATCAGATTTAAAATCTCTCGATGCTTTTGATTTATCCCAGTAATTGT
>Ga0116192_1003320_pt1 | contig 10108 bp, 5 predicted proteins | sample AD_UKC113_MetaG_FD_89876 | JGI IMG/M metagenome (GOLD analysis project Ga0116192, IMG submission 89876) | Active sludge microbial communities of municipal wastewater-treating anaerobic digesters from Hong Kong - AD_UKC113_MetaG | ecosystem: Engineered > Bioreactor > Anaerobic > Digestate | place...
CGGTGGTGAAATCGGTAGACACAGCGGACTTAAAATCCGCCGCTTTCCCGCAAGGGCGCGTGCCGGTTCGACCCCGGCCCGGGGCACCAGGCCACAACACAAGGAATCAACGCCATGAATCACGACGACGCACCCTTCGAGATTCACGTGCATGGCGACGTGAAGCTGCGTCCGGACGTGGGCTTTGACGCCCTGCAGGATGCCCTCAAACCCCTCTGGAAGTACGCCGGCGCGCGCTCGCTGGCCGATGGCGCAGCCAGCCTGTACGAGGACGAGCCAGGCATCCGCTTCGACCCCGCCGAGCACCTGCTGCAAATGTGCTGGACGCTGGCCGGCGACGAGGACTTTCGCCAGCAGCTGGACGACATGTGCATGAACCTGAACGAGGTCAGCGCCGAGGGCGCGGCCATCGAGGTCACGCTCTACGATGCCGAATACGACGAGGATGACGAAGAGGCCGGACGCGAGTCGCGCGATGACTTCGTGCTGCTGTTCGTCGGCCCCACGCCGCAGGCCATCATGCAGGCGCAGCGCGACCTGCTGGTGGAAGACGTCGTCAACCTGATGGAGCGCCACTTCGACGGCGCCGAACTGGGCGGCGTGGTGGGCGAGATCGACAAGCTGTTTTCGGCGCGCTTCGATGCGCTGGTCAATTCGCTGCAGATCAGCAAGCCGCCACGCGGCGCCGGCGGGGGCTCGCCGGGCCACGGCGGCGGCCGGCGGCCGCGCCATCTGCATTGACAACCTGCCTCCGGGCTTTGGCTGGTTGCCTTGGCGGCGCTCTTCAGGCGATTGTCCGGCGTTCGAGCCTGAAAGACTGGGGCGCCATCGCGCTGGCCCCGCGGTCGATATCCATGTTGCCGATGCGAGACGCGCAGTGCGCGCCAAAAGGGCAGAGAAGGCGCGTCATCGCCCCGGCGCGGCCCGCTCGTGCCCCGTCGGGTTGAGGCTCAAGCCCGCCGCGTCCAGCGGCCGAACGGCAGCTTGCCTTCGCGCTTGACCTTGGGGCCGCTGATGGTGGGGGTCTGGTGGTAGCCCAGGTCCTTGAGCTCCCGGCGCACGCCCAGCACCAGTTGCTGGAAGCTCAGGGCCCGGTGCGAGGCCCGCAGGCGCTTGACCAGCGTGAAGGTGAAGGCGCCATAGGCGGTGCTGCCATGGTCGTACTCGGCCGCCAATTCCTGCTCGTCGGCCGCGAACAGCAACAAGGGTACGTAGGGGCCGAAGTGGCCGAGCGCGGTCTTGGCCGCTTCGAAGCTGTCGCGGTCGGTGGACCACAGCGCCTTGGCCTCACCCAGTCCCCGACGGCACAGCTGGGTGGCGTCGGGGAGCTGCCGTTGCGCCTTCTTGTCGGCGCGAAAAGTCCGCCCCGCGCGCGCGGCCTGCTCGACGAAGTCGCGCGGCACCCACATCTGGTGGGCCGCGTCCCAGCGCAGCATGCGGTGGCGCACGTCGTCGGGCGGGTCGATGCCGCGCACGCGCTGCCCGCCGCGGCTCATGCCGCCGGCATGGCAGCAGTCGAAGATGGCCAGGAAGTTGGCGCCATACGGCAGTTGGCTGTAGTACTGCTGGAAGTCCTTGTCGGTGAAGGCGTGCTCGGGCTGCCAGTCGAAGTCCACCGGCACCAGGGTTTCGTCGCTGCGCTCGGGCTGGCCGTCGGCGCCGTAGCGGGGCAGTTGCGCGCCGTGGCCGGAGTAGAAGAACACGCGCTCGTCGTCGGGCCCCACGCCATCGGCCAGCCAGGCCAGGCGCTCCAGCAGGCCGGCACGGGTGGCGCGCGCATCGGTCAGCACGAATGTCATCGGCCGCGAAGCCGCATTCCTGCAGCAGCGCGCTCATCAGATAGACGTCGTTGATGCAGCCGTTCAGGCGCATGTCGGGCTTGGGATATTCGTTGATGCCCATCAGCAGCGCGCGCCGCTTCACGCGTCGCGGCACCGGCAACGGCGCAGCGGGCCGCGGACCCGGACGGATGGCGGACTCGGGCAGCAGGCGCGGCAGGATATCGCTGGCCACGCGCGGCTGCGCCAGGTAGGCCGCGCCATCGTGGTGGACGGGCGGAGCCAGAAAACTCTCGGTGACGGTGTGGGTGCGCGCGTCGTTGCCGGGCAGCGGGCGCGTGAAGACCATGTCCTGGGGGTTGTAGAGCTCGAACCACTGGCCGATGCCCTGGCCCTGGGCGTCGTACAGCGGCTCGATGCGCCCGCCAAAGGCCGAGCGCAGGGCCGGATGTCCGAGCTGCGAGCCGAAGGTGAACAGCCCGCAGCCGCTGAGCAGCGCCCCCTCGTCGGCGGCCACCATGCGCCGGAACAGGTCATAGCAGCCCAGGCTGCCCAGGTTGTGCGCGCACACCAACTGCGGCCGGAAGTCCTGGTATTGCTGGCGCAGGGTGTTCACCAGCGCATCGCGCAGCGGCGGGCTTTCCGACCATTTCAAGGCCATGCCGGCCGTCCAGCGCACTTGCTCGTCGATCGATTCCATCAGGCCGGCGTTGTCCAGGGCGGGCGCCGGGCCCGGGGCCTGGAGACCCAGCCAGACCAGGGCGCGCGTCACCGTCCAGGCGTCGAGCGGATGGTCGTCAAACAGCGCGTCGTAGCGCGCGAAGCGGTACTCCAGCGCGCCCTGATAGCCCGCCTTGCGCGCGCTGGCCTCGAACGCGCCCTGCCACTGCCGCTGCCACCGGGCCTGGGCGGGCTCGTCGCCATGGACCCCGCCGTTAACCATCCACACGCGCAGCGGCGCCGCATCGGCCGGCGAGGGCGTCGGATCTTGTGTCGCCGACACGCGGGCCGACGGCAAGGGTTGCGTGGGCGGCAGCTGGCCTTGGGCGGCCAGGGCCTGGGCGTGCGCCTGGGCGTTGAGGCGCTCCTCGATCTTGTCCAGCGTGCGGCGCATGGTATCGGCCGCCAGGGGCGTGTCCGGCAGCAGGGCGCGGCTGACGGCATCGGATTCGGCGACGCCCAGTTGGTCCGCCAGGTACTGCACCATCCAGGCCAGCGACTGCTGGTTGTCGTTGGGGGGCGTGGTGTCCAGTGCCAGGGTGCGGGTCGTGCTCACCGCGCGTGTCGGCAAGGCGGCGGGCGTGTCCAGGCGCGGTGAGGGCAAGAACAGGCCCTGGAACGGGTTGGTGGCCAGCGCCGCTGCACAGCGTGCGCCCAGCGGCGCCAGGCCCCAGCGCTGGCACATGAAGGCCAACAGGCTGCTGTGGTCGTACACGGTGGAGTCCACCCCCGCGGCCAACCAGGGCGAGGCCAGCACGGCGGGCACCCGCACGCCCAGGCGGTCGAAGCCGAAGCCCAGGTCGCCATCGGGCCCGAGTGGTGCCACCTGGTCGTCGGGCGGCACGGCCGCAGGCGGGGGGACGTGGTCAAAGAAGCCGCCATGCTCGTCGTACAGCACCACGAACAGGGTTTGCTGCCACAAGGCCTCGTTGGCACGCAGCGCGCCATAGACGTCGGCGATGAGCTGGTCACCCAGGCCGATGTCGTGCGGCGGGTGCTGGTCGTTGGGCTTGTCGGCCAGGGGCAGCTTGAAGTAGCGCGGCTCGATGAAGACGAACTCGGGAAAGTCCTCGGGCTTGCACTGGGCCACGTCCTGGGCAAAGCGGTCGGCCGAGCTGCGCAGATCGGGGATGGACCAGGTCCGGGTGAGCAGCAGGGTCAGCGAGACGTCGTGGCTGTAGATGCGTGTGCGCAGCCCCGCGTCGTGAAAGCGGTTGAAGATGGTCGGCAGGTCGTAGTGCCGAAACAGCGGCCCCATGCCCGTCAGGCCCTGGGGCATGCGCAGATTGCCGCGCGTGGTGCCCGCCAGCGCAAAGATGCGGTTGGGCCAGGTGGGCCCCGGAATGGAGGAGAACCAGCGATCGCACGTGGTGAACTGCGTGGCCAGCGTGTGCAGCGCGGGGATGGCGCCGGCGGACGTGGTGTCGGCCGGGAAGTGGCGCATGACCTGGCTGATGCTGCGGTCCAGCGTCGCCGGGTTGAAGACGGACCGGTATTTGTCGTAGGCATCGGCGACGAAGCCGTTCATCACCAGGGCGGACAGGTTGCCACCGAGCTGGCGTTTCACGTCCACGAAGTCGTGGGAGGGGTCGAAGTCCGCGCTTTCCCCCAGGCTCTTGCGGTCCAGGCTGGGCGAAGCGTCGCCGGTGAAGGGCACCGCCGGGCTGCCCGGCCGCGCCGCGTTGGCGTGCGCCGGATCGGCCAGGTAGCGCAGCGCCGCCTGCACGCCTTCCAGCCCCGCAATGCGCTGGTCCAGTGCGCCCAGCAGATGGTCGAAGGAGCGGTTCTCGAGCATGAGCACGACGACGTGCTGAATGGGATGCGCCATGACCGGGTCTCTCCTGCGGCGTGCTCCGCATCCGTCCGCTGCGTGGGGTTCGCGGCGGGGGTGCGGGGCTTGTGCCGTAACAGTAGCGGCGTCCCTCGTGCGCTGCTGTTACAAAAAGTCAGGCGCGCCCAGAGGCGCCGTTTGCCGGCGCGCGGACTGGCTGGGTCGCCGCCGGCCGCGCCACCTGCATTGACGCAACCGGGCAGCGACCGGTTCTTCAGGCCGGCGTGCTCGCCTTGCGCGCGGTGAAGCTCTGCACGCTGGGGAACTCGCCGCTGGCAATGCGCTTTTGCCACTCGGCCGGGCCGGTGTTGTGCACGCTGGTGCCGCTGGCGTCCACGGCCACGGTGACGGGCATGTCCACCACGTCGAACTCGTAGATGGCTTCCATGCCCAGGTCCTCGAACCCCACCACGCGGGCGTGCTTGATGGCCTTGCTGACCAGGTAGGCCGCGCCGCCGACGGCCATCAGATAGGCGCTGCCGTTGTCCTTGATGGCCTCGATCGCCACGGGGCCGCGCTCGGACTTGCCGATCATGGCGATCAGGCCGGTCTGCTCCAGCATCATGCGGGTGAACTTGTCCATGCGCGTGGCGGTGGTGGGGCCGGCGGGGCCGACGACTTCATCGCGCACGGGATCGACCGGGCCCACGTAGTAGATCACGCGGTTGGTGAAGTCCACCGGCAGCTTCTCGCCCTTGGCCAGCATGTCCTGGATGCGCTTGTGCGCGGCGTCGCGGCCCGTCAGCATCTTGCCGCTCAAGAGCAGCGTTTGGCCGGGCTTCCAGCGGGCCACTTCTCCCTTGGTCAAGCTGTCGAGGTTCACGCGCTGGCTGGTCTCGGTGTTGGGCATCCATTGCACCTTGGGCCACAGGTCCAGGCTGGGCGCCTCCAGGTACACCGGACCGCTGCCGTCCATCACGAAGTGCGCGTGGCGCGTGGCGGCGCAGTTGGGGATCATCGCCACGGGCTTGCTGGCCGCGTGCGTGGGGTACATCTTGATCTTGACGTCCAGCACCGTGGACAGGCCGCCCAGGCCCTGCGCGCCGATGCCCAGCGCGTTGACCTTCTCGTACAGCTCCAGGCGCAGTTCCTCGACCTGATCGAGCTTGTCGCCGCGCGCGCTCTTGGCCTGCAGTTCGTACATGTCCAGGTCGTCCATCAGGCTTTCCTTGGCCAGCAGCACGGCCTTTTCGGCCGTGCCGCCGATGCCGATGCCCAGCATGCCCGGCGGGCACCAGCCGGCGCCCATGGTGGGCACGGTTTTCAGCACCCAGTCCACCAGGCTGTCGCTGGGGTTCATCATGATCATCTTGGACTTGTTCTCGCTGCCGCCGCCCTTGGCGGCCACCGTCACGTCGAGCGTGTTGCCGGGCACCAGTTGCACGTTGATGACGGCCGGGGTGTTGTCCCGGGTGTTCTTGCGCGCAAACAGCGGGTCGGCCACCACGCTGGCGCGCAAGGTGTTGTCGGGGTTTTGGTAGCCGCGGCGCACGCCTTCGTTGACCGCATCTTCCAGGCTCTGACCGGCGGCAAAACCCTCGAAGCGCACGTCCATGCCGATCTTGAGAAACACGTTGACGATGCCCGTGTCCTGGCAGATCGGGCGGTGGCCCGTGGCGCTCATCTTGCTGTTGGTGAGGATCTGCGCCATCGCGTCCTTGGCGGCGGGGCTTTGCTCGCGCTCGTAGGCGCGCGCCAGGTGCGCGATGTAGTCCGCCGGGTGGTAGTAGCTGATGTACTGCAGCGCGGCGGCGATGGATTCGATCAGGTCGTCTTGCTTGATGGTGGTGGTCATGGGGCTTTTCCTGGCGCGGGGCGTCGTGGGACAACGGGGGCGGCAGCAAGGTTTTGCAGGCTTGTGCTAACTTGCCAGCCAGACAATCCCTTATTTTGACAGGCCAACCATGACCGAACCTGACAACACCACCCGTGCCGAGCGCGACAGTTTTGGCTTCATCGACGTGGCCGCCGAGCGTCTGTGGGGCGCGCAGACGCAGCGCTCGCTGCAGAACTTCGACATCAGCGGCGAGCGCCAGCCCAAGGAAATCATCCGCGCGCTGGCCTTGGTCAAGCGCGCTGCGGCAGCGGTCAACGAGCGCCTGGGCAAGCTGGACCCGACCAAGGCCGGCGCCATCATCCGCGCCGCCGACGAGGTGCTGGCGGGCGAGCATGACGGCGAATTTCCGCTGGTGGTGTGGCAGACGGGCTCGGGCACGCAGACCAACATGAACGTCAACGAGGTGCTGGCCAACCGCGCCAGCGAGCTGCTGGGCGGCGTGCGTGGCGAGGAGCGCCTGGTGCACCCCAACGACGACGTGAACAAGAGCCAGTCCAGCAACGACACCTATCCCACCGCCATGAACCTGGCCGCGGTCGAGTCGATCGAGCAGCGCCTGCTGCCGGCGCTGGCCGCGCTGCGCGAGACGCTGGCCGCCAAGTCCGCTGCCTTTGCCGACATCGTCAAGATCGGCCGCACGCACTTGCAGGACGCCACGCCGGTCACCCTGGGGCAGGAGCTGTCGGGCTGGGTGGCCCAGCTGCAGCATGCCGAGCAGCACGTGCGCGCCGCGCTGCCGCACCTGTGCGAGCTGGCGCTGGGTGGCACGGCGGTGGGCACGGGCCTGAACGCGCCCAAGGGCTACGCCAAGGCCGTGGCCGACGAGCTGGCGCAACTCACCCGGCTGCCCTTCGTGACGGCGCCCAACAAGTTCGAGGCGCTGGCCAGCTGCGACAGCCTGGTGCAGGCGCACGGTGCGCTCAAGGGCCTGGCCGCCAGCCTGATGAAGATCGCCAACGACGTGCGCTGGCTGGCCAGCGGCCCGCGCAGCGGCCTGGGCGAGATCAGCATCCCCGAGAACGAACCCGGCTCATCGATCATGCCCGGCAAGGTCAACCCGACGCAGTGCGAGGCCATGACCATGCTGTGCGCGCAGGTGCTGGGCAACGACGTGGCCATCAACGTGGGGGGCGCCTCGGGCAATTTCGAGCTGAACGTGTTCCGCCCGATGATCGCCCACAATTTTTTGCAGAGCGTACGTCTGCTGGGCGATGGGATGCGGAGTTTCAACGAGCACTGCGCCGTCGGCATCGAGCCCAACCGTGCGCGCATCGACGAGCTGGTGCAGCGCTCGCTGATGCTGGTGACGGCGCTGAACACCCACATTGGCTACGACAAGGCCGCCACCATCGCCAAGCGCGCGCACCACGAGGGCATCAGCCTGCGCGAAGCGGCCGTGGCCAGCGGTTTCTTGACGGCCGAGCAGTTCGACGCCTGGGTGCGGCCGCAGGACATGGTGTGAAAAAACTATCGAATTGATAGCTGCTTGCGCCCATTGGGTGGGCGCTTTGGCTCAAATCAATTCGAATCAGTGCTTTTCCGACGGCGCGCTCATCAGCCGGTCGGTGTAGGCGATGGCGATGGCCGACAGCAGGAACACCGCGTGGATGACGGTCTGCGCGATGAGCACCTTGTCGGTGTAGTTGTCGGCGTTGATGAAGGTCTTCAGCAGGTGGATCGAACTGATCCCAATGATCGACATCGCCAGCTTGACCTTGAGCACGCTGGCGTTGACGTGGTTGAGCCATTCCGGCTGGTCGGGATGCTCGTCCAGGTTGAGCCGGCTGACGAAGGTCTCGTAGCCGCCCACGATGACCATGATCAGCAGGTTGGAGATCATCACCACATCGATCAGCGCCAGCACCACCAGCATGATCACCGTCTCGTTGAGCTGGGTGACCGGTGCGTCGGACTTGTAGCCGATGCCGGCGACCAGCGCCTCCAGCGCATGCGAATCGCCAAAGGCGGCCTCGACCAAGTGCCACAGCTCGACCAGGAAATGCGCCACGTACACGGCTTGCGCCACGATCAGGCCCAGGTACAGCGGCAGTTGCAGCCAGCGGCTGGCAAAGATGAGCGAAGGCAGGGGGCGCAGCGGGCGGTTGGCGGTGGCTTGGGCGAGGTCGGGCATGGCCGGTTTGGGGGCGGAATCGGAAAAAGGGGGGGACTGAATCGGGCCCGGCATTCTATTCGCACGGATGGGCGGCGGCTGACTCTCACGGCACGGGCGCGCGCCGGGCCGGGGCCACGGGCGTGAGCGCGCGCGGACATCGGCAACCCGGCAAGACCGCGCCGTGAAAATTGGCGTATCGTTCACACTGAGGCCGGTGGGCGCGTGCAGTGGGCGTTTGCGCTGGCCTTGACGCAGGGTTTGCAGGCGCGTCAGAAGTCTGTAAGAGCCTCGCGCGATGATTGCCCGGCCAGGCGCGGCGGTTGTGCCGTGTCGCTCGCAACGAATCAAGGAGACAAAGTCATGAGTGCCATCGAGTCCGTTTTGGTTGAAAACCGCGTGTTCGAACCCAGTGCGCAACTGGTCAAGTCCGCCCGCATTTCCGGCATGGACGCCTACCGTGCGCTGTGCGCCGAGGCCGAGAAGGACTTCAACGGTTTCTGGGGCCGCCTGGCGCGCGAGAACCTGACCTGGGACAAGCCGTTCACGCGCGTGCTCGACGAGTCCAACAAGCCGTTCTACAAGTGGTTCGACGACGGCATGCTCAACGCCAGCGTCAACTGCCTGGACCGGCACATGGGCACGCCGGTCGAGAACAAGACGGCCATCATCTTCGAGGCCGACGACGGCGCCGTCACCAAGGTCACGTACAAGGAGCTGCTGGCGCGGGTGTGCCAGTTTGCCAACGCGCTCAAGGCCCACGGCGTCAAGAAGGGCGACCGCGTGCTGATCTACATGCCCATGACCATCGAGGGCGTGGTGGCCATGCAGGCCTGCGCACGCCTGGGCGCCATCCACAGCGTGGTGTTTGGCGGCTTCTCCGCCAAGGCGCTGCAAGAGCGCATCATCGACGGCGGCGCCGTGGCCGTGGTCACCGCCAACTACCAGATGCGCGGCGGCAAGGAGCTGCCGCTGAAGGCCATCGTCGACGACGCGCTGGCCATGGGTGGCTGCGAGAGCATCCGCAACGTCTTCGTCTATGAGCGCAGCGCCAGCGCCTGCCCGATGACGGCCGGCCGCGACAAGACCTTTGCCGAGGTGCTCAAGGGCCAGCCCACCGAATGCGCGCCGGTCAGCGTCGAGGCCGAGCACCCGCTGTACATCCTCTATACATCCGGCTCCACCGGCAAGCCCAAGGGCGTGCAGCATTCCACCGGCGGCTATCTGCTGCAGTGCAAGCTGACGATGGACTGGAGCTTCGACCTCAAGCCCGATGACGTGTTCTGGTGCACCGCCGACATCGGCTGGGTGACGGGCCACTCCTATGTCACCTACGGGCCGCTCGCCGCGGGCGCGACCGAGATCGTGTTCGAGGGCATTCCCACCTTCCCCGATGCAGGCCGCTTCTGGCAGATGATCGAGCGCCACAAGTGCAGCATCTTCTACACCGCGCCCACGGCCATCCGCTCGCTCATCAAGGCGGCCGAGACCAACGACGCCGTGCACCCCAGGCACAGCAATCTGTCCAGCCTGCGCATCATGGGCAGCGTGGGCGAGCCCATCAACCCCGAAGCATGGATGTGGTACTACAAAAACGTGGGCGGCGAGCGCTGCCCCATCATCGACACCTATTGGCAGACCGAAACCGGCGCCCACATGATCAACCCGCTGCCGGGCGCCACGCCGCTGGTGCCGGGCTCCTGCACGCTGCCGCTGCCGGGCATCTTTCCGGCCATCGTCGACGAGACCGGCCACGAGATGCCCAACGGCACCGGTGGCATGCTGGTCTACAAGAAGCCCTGGCCCAGCATGGTGCGCACCATCTGGGGTGA
>Ga0116192_1003326_pt1 | contig 10098 bp, 8 predicted proteins | sample AD_UKC113_MetaG_FD_89876 | JGI IMG/M metagenome (GOLD analysis project Ga0116192, IMG submission 89876) | Active sludge microbial communities of municipal wastewater-treating anaerobic digesters from Hong Kong - AD_UKC113_MetaG | ecosystem: Engineered > Bioreactor > Anaerobic > Digestate | place...
AGAACTGCATTTAATGACCAGACAGGAGAGTGGAATATAAAAATTATTGATGTATCTACTGGGATTTCTAAAGTTATTAAATTTCAATTGATATAGACTGAACGTAAATCCTAACTAAACTTGAAGAACTTATTTTAAGAGGGTTTTCAGAATTAAGAGAGTTTTTATTTTCTTAGCGAGTTTATTTGGTAGAAGTTCTTCGTATATACTTACTCAATCACACTGACTGAAAGTAGCGAGTAGAGAGTAGAAAGAAGTAAAGAACAAATCCACCCCTCGGGCCATAAGGATAGAGATTACCCATAAATTCCCCCTTTGAAAAATGTTAAGATAGAAGAACCTGGTTTTCTGTAAAAACCGGGTTCTTGAAACAATAAGGTAAGTAAGTTCTCCCTTTAACAAACCGACTGAAGGAGCAGGGCTTAGCAGAGCAGAGTTGGTGCTTTATTTCCCCCTTTAACAAAGGGGGATAAAGGGGGATTTCAGATAGCACAACTGCTCCCGACTAAGGAAGCAAATGGTAGCAGGGCAGAGTTGGTGCGTCATCGTCTCCCAGATAGCACAACGGGGAGGTAGTGTCAAAAAAATAGATGAAAAGAGGGGGAGGGATATAAAGACATATAAAAGCATTAAAAGACAAAGAAAGGCATTATAAAAGATTGGCAGTACCAATAATAAGAAAAGGAGGGAATTATGAAGCAAATGATATTTGTCTGCCTGTTTTTATTATGTTTTGTTTTGCCTATTCAAGCAGAAGAAGTGAAGGTATTTGTATTAACGTATCCTGTATCAAATCAAAGGGTGTTACCAAATGAGCCGGTATTTGTTCCAACCACATCTGAGATTTTAATTATAGCAACACCGGGAGAATATGAACCAGGGAGTTTTGTATTAAACAGCAAAGAAAATCTTCAACAGGTAGAAATAGAAGTAAGTGATTTAAAGAGTAAAGAAGGGGAAATAATAAAATCATCATCAGTAGATATAAAAATAGTAAAGTGTTGGTATCAAGATAAAGGGAGAGGATATATAGAGAAAACACCCGCAAGAGGATATAGTCCCATTGGATATAGTGGCAAGAAGGTATTAGTTCCAGAATTATTGCTTAATGATGATAATTTAATAAAAGTTGACTATGAAAAGGGGAAAAATTATATAAAGATAAAGACAGAAAAAGAAGAGAAATATATTGATATAACACCAGGAAATGATGTAGAAGAAATCGAAAAACAATTACCAGATGGCTATAACAAGTGGAGTGGGATGACACTTGTAAAGGATAGTGAAAAACTCCTTCCTTTTGAATTAAAAGAAAATGAGAATAAACAGGTCTGGTTGACAATAAAAATTCCAGAAGACCAAAAAGCAGGAATATATGAAGGTAATGTAGGAATAAAGAATAAAGGGAAAGAATTGGTGAATATTGTAATGAAGATAAATGTTTTACCATTCAAGTTATGTAGTTACTATCCCATTTCATCTATTTATTGTCAGGGAATGAGCCGGGATTTAAAAAATTTCAAAAAAGAAAATGAAGATTTATATACCCATGGGATTTTAGAACCATATTTTCATGATACTTATGTCGACAAAAATTTTGAAGAAATTAAGGATGATTTCGGGCAGCGACTGAAAATTTTACAGGAAATAGGTCTCTATAAAAGAGGTTTTTACTTTTTTTGTGGGAGAACAAGACATTTTATAGAACCGACTTCTGACAATTTGAACAAACTCAAAGAAAACGTAAAAAAGATTGTAGATTTTGGGAGATCTTACGGGATAAATGATGTATATTTTTATGGTATTGATGAAGCAAGGGAGGAAAGATTAACTGCTCAAAGGCCTGTCTGGGAAGCAATACACGAGGCAGGAGGTAAAGTATTTGTTGCTGGATATAAAGGTGATAATTTTTCTTTAATGGGGGATATACAGGATTTGCTTGTTTGTGCTGGTTATCCATCAAGAGAAGAAGCAGAAAAATGGCATGCAAAAGGGCACAAAATTGTTTGTTATGGAAATCCACAAGGAGGGATAGAAGCACCAGATACATACAGACGAAATTTTGGAATACTTCTCTGGCAATATAACTATGATGGAGCTATGACATACTGTTATCATTGGGAAATACAAGGATTTGGACCGATGTGGTCTGACTGGTGTGAGAGAAAATATAAAGCACATAATATGGTATATCCAACAGGTGATGGAGTAATAGACACATTACAATGGGAGGGATATAGAGAAGGGATAGATGATGTTAGGTATTTGAATGTATTAATTGAAGAGGTAAAAAAGGCAAAGGATAGTCAGATGGTGAAAAAAGAAGCACAGAAATTTTTAGAAGAATTAAAGAAAGGGGATATAAACAGAGATATAGAAGATATGGATACCTTACGACTAAAGATTATTGATTACATAATGAAATTAAAGGGGAAGCAATAGAGAAGAAAGGAGGAATTTCAAATGGGGAAAAATTTTCTTTTATTTATCTTTACATTCTGTTTTATTCCATTTACTTTATTTAGCAAAGAAATATATACTGTTTCTGTTATTTCTGGGAAAATAAAATTAGATGGGAAATTAGATGAGGATGTCTGGAAAAAAGTAAAAGCGATTGACAATTTCTACATACTTGGAGCAGGGAACCCAACTACCTATAAAACAGAAGTGAAAATTGGTATATCAGAGGATAGTTTATATATAGGGGTGATATGTTATGAAGAAAAAATGGACAAGATAAAAGCGAAGTATTCAGATGGTGGGATTTTATGGGAAGAGGATAGTATAGAAATTTTTATATATCCAGAAGGTGCAGAGACATATTATCAGTTCGTTATAAATGCAATTGGTAGTAAATGGAATTCAAGTAGTTCTATTCAACTTTCCGATTGGCAAGCAAAGGTATATAAAGGGAACGATTATTGGTCAATAGAAGTAAGGATACCATTTGAAGTGTTAGGTAGATATCCAGAAGGTGTATGGACAGGGAATATATGTAGAAACAGATGTGTTTCTGATAAACAAGAATTTTGTTCATGGGCAAAGATATTAATTGGAGGATTTCATCAACCAGATATTTTTAATGAGTTGATATTTGAAAAAAACAATGAAATTGCATCAAAACAATTAAGAAAAAAAGTAGGAAATAAAATAAAAGAATTAGAAAAATATATAGTAAAAGGAAATAAAAAAACAATATCTATAAATCAAAAAATTACTGTCTCAGATACTTATCAGATATTAAACATCCTGTATAAATTTGAAGATAAAATAACGAAAGAATCCGAACAACTATCAGAACAACTAAAAAGAAAAATAAATGCAATAGAATATAATAAGTTAAAGCGGGCATTTTTTTAAAATGGTAAGAGAATACTTATTAAAAAAGAAAGGGATGGAGGAAAAGAGGTTTGATTTCTTTTGTGTCAGATAAAGAGAAAAAAGGAAACTTTATGGTCTGTAACCTTGCTTTTGATATTCGGTTAGAGCCATTTGGTTTATTCAAATGGACAAAGCCGTAATTTCCTTTATTTTCAGTAACTACTCCATAAAGTTTTCCGTAGAATGCTCTCATTTTATTCCCTTTTAAAGGGTAAGGAAAACGTGCTACTCTCTTTTCCCTGTTTATTGATATATTAAAACATGAAAAACAAGAAGGAGAAAGAAGCAAACTTCGTCGTGCTTTTATAAATAGCAGGAAAAATATCCGCTTTCTTTCCCCTTCCTTAAAATTAAAACCTTTAAAGGAGGTGATTATTGTATGTGAAGTAATAGAGTTCACAAGGAGTATAATTACTCTAAATAACTCCTCTAAAAACTCTAACTTCATCATACAAGAACAAATGGCTATTGTTTCTCTTGAAAAGATGAAAAAGTTTATTGATATACCTGAAGCAGCAGAAATTTTATTAACAAGGTCAGAAAAAGAAATTGCTTTTAATGTAAATTTGAAAACAGGAAGAGACGAAATTATTTTTTGTGATGCATTTGTTGTTTATCATAATGTTGCCTTAGGCCCTGCAAAAGGTGGTATAAGAATTTCTCCTGATGTAAGTTTAGATGAAACAAGAACTCTCGCTCAAATTATGACTTACAAAAATGCACTTGCAGGAATCCCATTTGGTGGAGGAAAATCAGGAATTAAGATAAATGGAGGAAATATTGATGAATTCAAGAGAGTTGCTATAATTAAAGAATTTGTTCATATGATAAAAGAAGAATTAATTTTTGGATATTATGTACCTGCACCTGACCTTGGCAGTGGCCCTGAGGATATGGCTGTTATTTATGGGGAAACACATATTCCTGAATCAGTTACTGGAAAGCCAGTAAGAATTGGAGGATTACCTGGTAGAAATGAAGCAACTGGTAGAAGTGTCGCTATGTCAACCTATTTAGTTAGTGAAAAGATTTTAAAAGAAAAAATTTCTAATTGCTCAGTTGCTATTCAGGGATTTGGAAATGTTGGAAGAAATACTGCTATATTTTTGTCTGAAATGGGAGCAAAAATTGTTGCTATTAGTGATATATTTGGTGGAACATATAATGGTGAAGGTATAAACATTAAAGAACTTTTAAGTTATGCACCGACTAAAGATAAAAGTGTACTTGATTTTCCAGAGGGTGAAAATATAAAAAATGAAGAATTATTAAACTTAAATGTTGATTTTCTTATTCCTGCAGCAGCAGGAGAAGTAATAAATGAAACAAACGCAGAAGATATAAAAGCAAAAGTAATTATTGAAGGAGCAAATGACCCCGTTAATGAAAAAGCAGATGAAATTCTTGAAAAAAAGGGTGTTATAATTTTACCAGATATATTATGTAATAGTGGAGGAGTAATTGCTTCTTATATTGAGTGGAGGAATGCAAAGTCAGGTAATCAAACAAATAAAAAGGAAGTTTATCAAATCATTGATAGAAAAATATCTGACTCATTTGAGAAAATTTTGAATATTAAAAATAATTTAAGGTCATCTTATAGAATTGCTGCTACTTATATTTCTTTAAATGAACTTATAGAAGCAATGAGAGAAAGAAGATGGCTATAATACTCAGTCAACTGTGTTAACTAAGAAGTACAGAGTATAAATTTAAAATTAAAAGAGCAAAGTGTAAAACTATAACTTAAAGTTCAAAACTTTTTTGTTTTCTTGTTCTTCATTTTCAATTTTTCGTTTTAATTTTACGCTTTGTACTTTACATTTTGCACTTTATTATTTTGAAATAAATTTGTTTCCACTTATAAAAAATCTTAAATTTCTTTTTAAGTCAGTTTTTACTCCTATTCTTTTTGAACTTTTTATTTCAAAATTTTTATTTTCTGTATTTAGAATATAAATTTCATTTTTACTCTTTGTTATATCAATCCCATCAAATTTTTTATCAATACAGAAGCATTTTGTAAATTTTCCTGGACCTGATGATAGGTCCTCTATTTTTTCTTTTCCCCTATTTTTTTTCATTATTTCAATTCCTTCTATTGGTTCAACTGCCCTTATTAAGACAGCACCAACTTTATTTTTTTTGTGAGAGATAATATTTAAAAGGTAATTATTATGAACAACATAAATTAGTAATGTTCCCGCCTTTGATGACATTTTTTTGTGAAATAATTTACTCTTTTTTTTATATGCTCTACTTGCCGGGTCATTTTCACCAAAATATGCCTCTGTTTCTACTATAATCCCGGACAAAATTTTTCCACATATTTTTCTAATAAATTTTTTTCCTAATAATTCTTTTGCTACGATATCTGGATTTCTTTCAAAAAAAAACCTTTTAATAATACTTTCATTTTTTCCTTTCATATTGTAAAATTATAAACTAAACAGGAGAGAAAATGAAAGAAATAACAAAAAAATGGGATTTTATCTGGGAAAATTATTATGAAAAATTGGAGTATCTATCATTGGCAAAAAAAATATCTATTTCTTTGCTTTTTGCACTTATAATAGGTATTTCAGGGCAAATTTACATAAAATTACCTTTTACACCAGTTCCATTGACATTACAGGTATTTTTTGTTTTACTTTCAGGGATTTTGCTTGGAAGTAATTTTTCTGCCCTTTCTAATATTTTTTATTTACTTTTTGGTATTTTAGGGATTAACTGGTTTTTTGCCAGTAGTTCTGGTTTTTTTAGACCTACAACAGGATATATAATTGGTTTTATTTTTTCTTCATATTTTGTTGGGAAATATTTCTTTTTTAGAAAAAGTAAAATTTATTCTTTTTTAATTATGTTTTCTGCTGTTTTAATTATTTATATTTTTGGTTGTCTATTTCTTTCAGTTTTCCTTAAATTTAATTTTAAAAAGACAATACTTCTTGGTGTTTTACCTTTTATTCCTTTTGATTTAGTTAAGGCATATCTGGCAGGTATAATTGGAAATTCCATAATGAGAAATAAAAGGAGAAATTATGAAAGAATATAATGTTGCAGTTATTGGTATTGGAATGGTTGGTAAAAAAATGGTTGAAATACTTTATCAAAGAAATTTTCCATTAAAAAATTTAAAAGTTCTTGCAACAAGAGAAAGAGAAGAAGAAATAGCAGGAAAAATTTTAAAGATTGAAAAAATAAAAGAAAATTCATTTAATGAAATAGATATTGCTTTTTTCGCAGGAACAGAAGGGGAAAAAGGAGCAAGTTCTTTATTTGGATGGGAAGCAGTGAAAAAGGGCTGTATTGTTATTGATAATGGGGCAGATTTTAGAATGGATGAAAAAGTCCCCTTGATAATTCCAGAAGTAAATCCACATCATTTAAAAAAACATCAGGGATTTATTGCAAATCCAAATTGTTCAACTATTCAAATGGTCATGGCAATTTATCCTCTTGATAAAGAATTTTGTTTGAAAAGAGTTATTGTTTCAACATATCAGGCAGTTTCAGGAACAGGAAGAAAGGCAGTTGAAGAATTAAAAAAACAAACAGAGAGTTTTGTAAAAGGAGAGAAAATAAAGAGTGAAGTTTATCCACACCAGATTTTTGGCAATTTAATACCAGAAATTGGCAGTTTATCAGATGAATTTCCTGGCTATTTTACAGAAGAGGTTAAAATGATAAAAGAAACAAGAAAAATTCTTGACAATTATGACCTAAAAATTTCCGCAACATGTGTTAGAGTACCTGTGTTTAATGGTCATTCAGAATGTATTACCTGTGAATTTGAAAAAGAAGTACATGTAAAAAAAGTTAGAGAGATTTTAAGTAATTTTCATGGTATTAAAGTTATGGATAGACCAGAGGAGTCATATTATCCAACACCTTTATTTGCAACCGAAAAAGATGAAGTATTTATTGGAAGAATAAGAAAAAATCCTGCAATTGAAAATGCAATAGATATGTGGGTTGTTTCTGACAATATAAGAAAAGGTGCTGCTTTAAATACAATACAAATTGCTGAAAAAATGATAGAAATGTCCCTTCTATAATATTCAGTAAATATATCTTATGTAAATTAAGCACAATATCTACTCTCTTCATCATACTTTAATTAATTTTTCATTGGATTACTTTCTATTTCAGATTAATTACTGAGTATTTCTGTAGTAAACCTGCTTTAATTGTTAGGTTTAATGTATCTTCTGAAATTTTCACAGGCACCTGATAACTTCCTTCAAAATCAGGAGAGAAAAGTGTGGCTGTCCGGCACGGACAGAAACGCAGAGTTATGTGAATTTCTCCACATGGTTTTGCATTCCACTTTCCGTTTCCTCCAAATGTCTCTCCTTGTCGGCGCAATGTTTTTGATGCGTTAAGAAGGTGAAGAACATATTCTTCACCGTGTTGATATAATCCTGCCAAAATACCCTCAGGTGCTCCTTCAATAAGTAATTGTTGTTTTTCACCAAGCATATTTCTGACTGACTGCACAAGAATCTGTGCCAGACAAGGATCGCTTGCTTTTTTGAGGGCAAGATATTTAGTACTGCGGTCATTACGGTCTTTTTCCGTAGATATAGCATGTCCGAAAGGCATAAATGATTGGCTACCAATATATCCAGAAAAATAAGTAATATTTCCCCTTCCAAAAGAAGTTTTGAAATACACAGGAGAATTTGGCCATAAATCTTCATTTACACTCTCAAGAATTATCTTCCCGTCCCGAGTTGGCTTAACCTGGCGGTATGGTCTGCAGTTATCAATATAAAAAGGAATTTGTACATTTAGGAGAGAAACATCTGGTCCTGCTTTCCAAAAATTCTGCGATGGAATAAGCCCAAGATCCTTAATACCAAAAAGTTCTTGTAAAGCGGGTATTTTTCTATGTTCACCTGTCTGGTTGTAATGACCTGTTTCAAATGTAGCAATAAGTCCACCACCTTCTTTTACAAACTGCGTTATATTATCAGTTTGTACATCACTCATACAGGCAGTATTGGGAAGAATAATAAGGTCATATTTTTTGAGAACTGATATATCTTCAATATCATCATCAAGAATTACATCAAAAAGGATGTTATTTTTAAAGAGTTGTTGACACCACCCTGCATATTCGTTGGTAAAAGATTCTCCACTCGCGGCTTGATAGTTCATCATTGTATTTCGGGAGAAAAACACCGCAACTCTTGCACAAGAAACAGGATGTATATAAAGTTTTGGATGTTGTTGCTGGAAAACATTACCCTGTTTTGAAAGTAATGCTTCTTTATGAGCATTAAAATCGATAGAACTACCTGAACCACCTGAAAGCCAGAGATTCTGACCCAGAATTTTTGATAAAGCCCAGTGGAAATATCCCTGTGACTGATTTGCACTATAAAAAAGTGCCATAGCAGGAATACGGTAGCGTGCAGCAAGAGCAGATTTGTGTTTGAGTTCATGCACTGTCCACGCCCAGCAACTTAGTTGTTCTTCTGAGTGACAGATTTCAGTAAAAACGGTGTTGAAACAGGGTGCAGCACCCTCAAGGTCGTATCCAGTTCCTACAACACCAAATACAGATGTAGAGGCAGAGCAATAGTTTGGTCTAGCCATAATATACCCAAGTTTCTGGAAATGTTCATTGACTCTATGGTGATGGGCAATATGTGAGTTTGACCGGAAGCGGATAAATGCGCGAAAAGCAGGGTTGTCAAAATTGAAGAAAAATGACCTGTCTTCTGTGTCTTTCTCCGGTATTTCATAGCCGTGCTGTTCTGTAAAAAGTTTTCTACACCAGTAGCAACCACAAGAATAAATACAAGGCATGAATTGAATATCATCTGTCATAATACCATCTATACCAGTGCGGTATAAATCTTCAAGATACCTGAAATAAATTCTTTGATAATCAGGGTTATTGAAACAGAAAATATGTCCATGGTAATAACTCCAACTTGGTTCTCCAGTTCTAATATCCACCTGATACATAGAAGAAAATGGAATATTATCTATCACAGGGTCACAGGTCACATCTTTGATATGTTGACTGAACCATGGATAGCGATTAAGATCAAACTTCTTTTTGTATATTTCTAATTCTTCCTTGTTTGGGTAAAAACTTTTCAGTACACTACTGTGGTGTTCAATAACTCTAATGCCATATTTATGACATGCGTTCACTATGCGGACAAGTGCCTGTGTCAGTTCAGGCCAGAGATAATACCAGTCCCATCTGAAATGAAACCCAGCAATAATTACTGTGTTAATACCTCCATTATGAAGTGCCTTTGCTTTTTTCTCAAAATCATTTACAGAATAATTAAAAACCTGGTCATAAGTAAATAGCCACGAACTATAACGGGCATTCCACATCCACTCAAGTTCTTTTGGGAAATAAACATTTTTGTTCATAATAACATTCTCCTTGCTAAAATTACTCTCCATTTTTCTCTGTGTAAATATTTACTCAACCCCATCTTTCTGATGAGAATATTTATCTACTTTTATACTATATTAAAAGGAGAGTTAAAGTTAAAATTATTTTATCAATTAAACTTTAACATATCTCCTATCAATTGACAAGTCAACTTCGCCATTTCATTTTGGGCAATTATGAAAACACTTGTAAATAAAGGGGTTAAAGAGATTTTAATTTGTTCACTACATTTCACTACATATTTGCAGAAACCCGTATGAAATAAGGATTTTTCATTTTTGAGTGGCAAC
>Ga0116192_1003335_pt1 | contig 10079 bp, 7 predicted proteins | sample AD_UKC113_MetaG_FD_89876 | JGI IMG/M metagenome (GOLD analysis project Ga0116192, IMG submission 89876) | Active sludge microbial communities of municipal wastewater-treating anaerobic digesters from Hong Kong - AD_UKC113_MetaG | ecosystem: Engineered > Bioreactor > Anaerobic > Digestate | place...
CGCGCCTGGTAGCCGGGCAGGAGTGGGGCAGCTTTCAGGGCCACATGGAAAGTTTTCGCGATATGAGCCCCGGCGAGCGCGCCGAATTTATCGTCAATTCAAACAGCCCCGCGCGGCTGGTTCTCCTGGGCCTGACGAGCGGGATCTTGCTGATCATCATTTCTGCCATCGTGCCAAAGCTGTTTCCATATTAGGGCGGGCGTTTGAATCGTTTTAAGAGAGGCGCGTTGGTTGAACCTATAAATATATTATTAAGATAAATATACTCTTGATATTCCAATAAAATCTCGTTAGAATACAGGTATGGAAACAACTATCAGTCAACCAAAAATACTTTCGCCTGAACAGGGCGCGGAAATTCTCGGCATTCTCCAATCTCGATTTGAGAAAAACATGGGCCGACACAAAGCGCTGGCCTGGGCGGATGTGCGCAAAAAGCTGGACGCCCAACCCGATAAGCTGTGGTCGCTGCAAGAAATGGAAAGGACCGGCGGCGAACCGGATGTGGTCGGTTTTGACGAACACACGGGCGAGTTTGTGTTTATGGATTGCTCGGCGGAAAGCCCAAAGGAGCGCCGCAACGTGTGTTACGACCGCGCCGCGCTGGACGCCCGCAAAGAATATAAACCTAAAGATTCCGCCGTGGATATGGCGGCCGCCATGGGGATTGAGCTTTTGACCGAGGAACAATACCGGTCGCTGCAGCTGCTCGGCAATTTCGACACTAAAACATCCAGCTGGCTGAAGACGCCCGTGGAAATCCGCAAGTTAGGCGGAGCCATATTTGGCGACCGGCGCTACGACCATGTTTTTGTGTATCACAACGGTGCGGATTCGTACTACGCGGCCAGGGGGTTCCGCGGCTCGCTGCGAGTGTAGCCGAAGGATAAAAATCATCGCGCGGACACAGGCGCCGCGCACGGTCTGGAGACCGGCGCGAACGAGGCTGTTTGATTTTCAGAAACCAGCCCACAAGGTGTCTTACGTTTCGGAGCAATATAACGGGCAGAAGATCTATATTTACCTGAACTATGACTCTACTCATTGTGTTGAAAACGCAAAACACGTATTAGGCCAGGTGCCCGTTGAACACAAAAAGGTTTCACCTGCGGTTTTCATAAAAGAACCGATTCTTTAACCGCCCATTGGCCGGCTATACCAGAAATAAACCATCCTCTGGCGGGGTTGGCATATATTTGTCATGTCAATTTCACCCTTCAGAGGAACCTTATGAAAAAACGGGTTTATAAATCACTTTTAATGATCATTTCTGCCGCTGTCATGCTGGCAGGGCTGGCGGGCTGCGGTGCGGCGGTTTCTACAACTGACGAGGCCGCCGCGGTCGAAGCGACGGTGAGCGCGACAGAGCCCGCCACCGGCTCTGTCCCGGCGGCGCCACCTGACGCGCCAGGCGGAACCCCGCCTGCGGGCAATATGCCCCCGGGCGGGAAGACACCCCCCGATATGCCAGGCGGCGGCTTCGCGAGCGTTGATACCGGCGCCGGCGCGTACGTCCTGTCTGACGGCGAAACGCTAAGCGGCGGCACTTATACTTCCACCAACGCGGACGAGAACGCGATCCGCGCTGAGGGCGAGATCACGGCTTCGCTGGAGGGTGTGACGGTTGAAAAGACCGCCGGGGCGGCTTCCAGCAGCGACGCCAGCAGCTTTTACGGCCTCAACGCGGCTATCCTGGCGCTCGACAACGCCACGCTCAATATCACCGGCGGCACCGTCACCGCCACCGCTGAAGGCGCTAACGGCGTCTTCGCTTACAACGGCGCCACGATCCATATCACCGACACCGTGATCAATGTGTCCGGCGGCAACGCGGGCGGAATCGAAGTCGCGGGCGGCGGCACGCTTTACGCCACCAACCTGACGGTCAATACCACGGTCAAGGCGGCCATCCGCAGCGACCGCGGCGGCGGCACCCTGGTTGTGGATGGCGGAACCTACACCACCAGCGGCAGTTCCGGCGCGCCGGCCGTTTACAGCACGGCCGACATCACGGTCAGCAACGCCACCCTCACCGCCAATGATTCAGAAGCGGTGGTGGTCGAAGGGCTCAACTCGGTGACGCTCACCGACTGCGATGTCACCGGCAACATGGACGGCACGTACGCTGAAACCAACAATGAGAACATCCACAACATCATGCTCTACCAGAGCATGTCGGGCGACGCGGAAGTAGGGACCAGCAGTTTCACCATGACCGGCGGGACGCTCGTTTCATTGAACGGCGATATGTTCTACGTCACCAACACCAACAGCGTGATCAATTTAAGCGGCGTTGATGTGACCCTGGCTGACGGCACCTACCTGCTGCGCGTGTCTGGTAACAGCAGTTCGCGCGGCTGGGGCACGGCGGGAGCCAACGGCGGCAACGCCACGTTCAACCTGTCCGGACAGACGCTCGCCGGCGACATCTATGTTGACGCCATCTCGACCCTGGCAATGAACCTCGCGGACTCCTCGTCGTTCACCGGCGCCATCAACGCCGGCGGCACCCAGGCGGGGGCGCTGTCGGTCACGATTGATGAATCCAGCACCTGGACGCTGACCGGCGATAGTTACATCACCGCTTTCAACGGCAGCCTGGATAACGTGGTGACCAACGGTTTCAAGCTCTATGTGAATGGAAGCGTTGTGAAATAACGCATTTTTGATGGATTGGATCAGGCGCTTCCGGTTTGGGAGCGCCTGAATTTTTGGGTGAATTGGCGGATTCTGTCCGGGCGCTTTCCATATTTATTATTTATCGCGGTGCTATACTATCCTTTCAAGATCGCAAATCCTTCACCAGGGAGATGAGTACCATGGCTATGATTTCGTCGTTTGACGGCACAAAACTGTACTTAAACAAAGAGGTATCTGAAAGTGACGCCGGTGTGGCGGTCATTGTGCATGGGTTGTGCGAACACCAGGGGCGCTATGATTACCTGGCCGACCTGTTCCATCAGAACGGAATTGGCACGTACCGCTTCGATCACCGCGGGCATGGCCGCTCGGAAGGGGAAATCGCGTATTACAATGATTTCAATGAGATGCTGGATGATGTGAACGTGGTGGTGGACATGGCCATCGCCGAAAATCCGCAAAAACCGGTGTTCCTGGTTGGGCACAGCATGGGCGGTTACGCTGTTTCGCTTTTCGGGGCCAAATATCCCGACAAGCGGCTGCGGGGCATCGTGACCAGCGGCGCGGTGGTGCGCGATAACCGCCGCCTGATCTCCGACCTGCCGCGCACGCTCGATCCGCATCTACAGCTGCCCAACGAGCTGGGCAGCGGGGTGTGTTCTGTACCCGAGGTGGTGGATTGGTACGGCAAGGACCCGTACAACCGCAAGACCTTTTCGGCGGGTTTATGCTTCGCGTTGATCGCCGGGCTGGAGTGGTTCAGCGGTAAGATGAAGGATTTCGCTTATCCGGTGCTGATGATGCACGGCGAGAAAGACGGCCTGGTTTCGGTGCAGGATACGTATGATTTCTTCGCTGCCGCGGCGTCTAAAGACCGCCAGATGAAGGTTTACGGCGGACTCTTCCATGAAATTTTCAATGAATACTGCCGCGATGAAGTGATTGGGGACGCCATCCGCTGGATCAAGGTCAGAATTTAGGGTTTTTCGTTAGCTCAATCGCGCCGCCCGCTGGCTGATGGATCCGCCGCCGGGCGGCGTTTTGATTCTCGTGGGGGAATGCGGGCGGGAATGAAGATTTCTCTCGCAAAGCCGCAAAGACCGCAAAGAAAACATGCTGTCATCCTGAGCGCAAGCCTGCGTAATAGGGCGGGTCAGCGTACCCCTTGTGGCATTTCCCCCCTACCCATGTCGAAGGGCGGCGGGGATGCTGCGCTTAACAGGCCGGATATGAAAAACTGGCGGAAATCCTTCCGCCCTTTTGAAAAAATGCCAGGATAAAACCCTACTGCAGGAGCTTTTTCTGCATATTGGTTTGATTTATAGTTAATTCAAGCTCAACCCGTGTACCCAGGAGACGGCTGAATGCAGTTTTCTTTCCGTCGGTTTTTCTTGGTTTTGTCGGTTCTAACGCTGACGCTCCCCTGCGCGCAGCAGTCCGTTCGCGCGGATGTGGGTGTGCAGCCGGTGCTTCCAGGCGGCAGCGACCTTAAACCCGGTGAGGAAACACCCATCCAGATGGCGGCGGAAGTGGTGACGATGAATGTGCGCGCCGCCACCCAGGCGGATAACGCCATCGTCGCACTCAATCCCAAAGCCTACGGCTACGCCGACAACCCCTGGTTCCGCGGCGTGGCTGAGGTGGAAGCCGTGTTCACCATGCGCAACCCGACCACAGACACAATCAGCCTCACGGCCTGGTTCCCGCTGGCATCCGCCCTGGAAAACGCGGATTGGAATTTCAACCCGGACGAAACCGTGCCGCGGATTGTGGGTTTTACGGCAAGTGCAAACGGCGTTCCGCTGGAGATCACGACCAGCGAGCTGCCCAACCCCAAAGGTGAAGACAAACCAGACCTGCCGTGGGCCAGCTTCCCGATGACATTTCCCGCCGGGCAGGACACGGTGGTCAAAGTCAATTACACGCTACCGCTGCAGCCCGCTATTAAGAGCGCGGAAATGGCTCTTTACTACGTTTTTCAAACCGGAGCGGGATGGGCAGGTACGATCGGAAAGGCTGAGTTGATCGTCAACCTGCCTTACCCGGCCTCGACCGCCACCCTGTCCGGCATCGACACGGAGCACTTTTCGCTGCCGTATATGAGCGTCAACCGGAAGGCGGTCAGTTTGCCCGCCGGGGTGAGTTTCAATGGAAACCAGGCGCGCTGGACCTGGACGGATTTTGAGCCAGGACCGGATGATGATTTCGCCATCTGGGTGATGAACCCGGCGGACTGGACGCGGATCGCGGCCGGCCGCGCCGCGGTAAGCGCCAATCCGCAGGATGGGCAGGCCTGGCTCGACCTGGGGAATGAGTACCTCACCCTGTCGTACGGCTACATGCTCTCATCGAAAACATTCACAAATTCTTACGCTCCGCTAGCGGCAGAGGCCTTCCAAAACGCAGCGCGTTTGCTGCCTGAGAACCCCGCCCCGCACGCCGCTTTAGCCGCCCTGGCGCTGGCGCCTTACATGGCCAACCGCGACGCGCCCGCGGATGTGTTGAAAACTGTGCAGGACGAAGTCAAAACCGCGAAAGAATTAAACGAAAAGAATCCCGTCCAGGTGAAAGAAAGCGGGTATTCAGCGACCTTTATAGAGGGGATGGATGAGATCCTGTCTCTGTACGCTTACAACAGCGCCACCGCCACCGTCGAGGCGGCCACCTGGGCGGTGATTGACGCCACTCAAACCGCCGTCGCCACGCGCGATTTCGCCACCATCACCGCGGCAGCAGTTTACCGGGAAACATTCATGGCTTGTTGGCCGACCGCCGGCGAAGATTGTTACCACACCCCTTCGGCGACCCCGCCCAGGCCGTCTAACACGCCCACGCTCGCGCCTACCCGCACCGCCACGCCGCCCGTGCCAACCGCCATGCCGACCCCCGCAGTGGAGAGTGGCGCACCGGTCGCCATCGCCGCCGTTTTCGTTCTGTTAGGATTGGCCGGCGCGGGGCTATGGGCATTATCCCGCTGGAAGAAGCGCACACCATGATCAAATATCCAGAAGACCGCAGCATGAAACCTTATCATCCCACCCCGGCGCAAAAAATTGCCGACCGGCGGGCGTATGTCGCCCGCGCCCTGCTGAACGGCGCCAACCTCGATGAAGCCGCCATCGCTGCCCTGGCGGTCCGTTTTGGCTGCTCGTCAAAAATCATTCACTTTGATATCGTCCTGGCGAAAGCCGCCTTTGACGAACAATCCCTCGAAGAGATCGTGCGCCTCAAGTGGAACGGCTGCAATAAACGCGCGGAATTGGCGGGTGTGGTCAACAACCTGGATTGGAACGCGTTTCTCAAGCTTTTCCAGGACTCGAACGGCGAATGTCATTACTGCCACAAGCGGCTGAGCAATAAAGCGCACCTGATCGCCGATCACGTGATTCCTTTAGCTCAGGGCGGCAGCAACACCATCGATAACATCGTCCTGGCGTGCAGCGAATGCAACACCATCAAGGGCGACCGCCTGCTGGGGGATCTGATGCCGGATTTTTCGGTACGGAGGGGAAGATGAAAACCGGTCAACAGGCCGGAGTCCGTTTACGAACAATGTGCATCCTGGCAGTGGTCGCCGGTGCGGCGGGAATCCTTCTTCAATTCTTCGCCGGATTTGAAATTTTGGCTTTTATGCTTTCGTTGGCCGGGGTCGGCGGGGTCATTGGCGGAAACGCTGGTTATGATGAAGTAGAACGCCAGGCTCTGGAACGCAGTTATAAACCGGCTTTTGAAGGGCTGCTGTTGATCATCATAGCGGGTTACGTTTTTACCGCGCTGGCAAACCCGATATCTGCCCTCGCGGAACCAGCCGCGTTTATCAACAGTCATTGGCCAGGACATCTATTGGCGGCCATGTGTCTTTTGTTGGGGATTTGCGGGTTGCGTAAAGTTCAAACCTGACTCAATTAATGCGTAATTTGATCGGGTGATGCTTCGCGGGTGAAAATTGGAAAAAAAGATGAGCGAACCCGAAGACGAACCCTTTGAAGAGGAAAAACGTCCGCCGTCTGTCATCAAGAACAGCCTGGCGTATAAAATCCTGAAATATCTGACCAAACGTGTCCTGGCTGTGGCGGTGACCCTGGTGATCGGGACCTTCATCATGGTCGTTATCGCCAACGGCGGCGGGATGCTGGACCGGATCAGTATCACGCGGGTTAACTCGATTGTTGTCAGCATGCCTTTCGGCGACGAAGAACAAGCCGAGTGGTTTCGCGCCTGTCTGTCCACTCAATACGGGCTGACCCAGGATTTCTTAACCAAACATATCTCATATACCTTCAAAGCGCTCGCTCTCAACTGGGGAGATGTCCTGGATTTTCGCAAGTTCAACGCCTATATCGAAACCGACGCCGGGATTTTTAACACCGCGGACAGCCGCACCATCATCCTATCCCGCCTGCCGCGCACAATGCTGCTGATCGGCGCGGCGTACCTGATCATGTTGTTGTTCGGCATCCCGCTGGCGCTTTATTTGAGCCAGCATGAGGGCAAGTGGCAGGATCGCCTGGTCGGGATACTCACTCCACTGTCGTCCATTCCAAGCTGGGTCATTGGTGTGCTTTTGGTGATGATCTTCGCGGTGCAGTTCAGGCTGTTGCCCGCCGGGAAGATGTTTGACGCCATCCCTCCGGAGACCACCTGGGATACGATTTTTGTGATCGTCCAACACATGATCTTGCCGGTGGCGGCGATTGTTTTGAGTATGATCTTCCAACTGGTGTACGGCTGGCGAACCTACCTGTTGATTTATTCCAACGAGGACTATGTCAACCTGGCCAGGGCCAAGGGGTTATGGTCCAAGGTAATCAACCGGCAGCATATATTGAGACCCGCTCTGCCGTACCTGGTCACCAACGTGGCGCTGACTCTGGTGGGTTTTTGGCAAATGATCACCGCGCTCGAATTCTTCTTCCAGTGGCCCGGGATTGGAAAGCTATTTGTGGACGCGCTGCCAAATTTCCACGGGGAACACATGTACTCCGGAGAGATGACCATTGTCCTGGGGATTATTGTCGTATTCGCCTATGTGTTGGCGGCGACCATCATCCTGCTGGATTTAATTTACATCCTGGTTGATCCGCGGCTGCGAGTTGAAAAGCAGGACGAACCCACGTTTATCGCTACCCGGCGCGACTCGCGGGATCAGATTGACCGGTTTGAGGATTTTCTGCGCACTTCGCTTCCCACGGCGCGGCAGTCCATTCGTGAACGCTTTACCGATTGGGTTAATTCAATCCGCGCCTTTCAAATCGGGCGCGCGGTTCAATCCTTTTTCCGTGGGGTGGGGAATGGGTTCACCGCTGCCGGCAGGACGATTAAGGCCGCCATGGTTGAGATCTTCCGGCTGCCTATCGCCATGGTCGGATTTGTGCTGGCGATCATCCTGGTGGTGACCGCCATCCTGGTGGTGATCTACATCCCCTATGATCCGGTTGCGAAAAACTGGACTGAATTCAACGTGACCGGTTACCCTACGGTGGCGAAGCTGGCTCAACCGGCCTGGGTAAACTGGTTCCGTGAAAGCAAACTGCCCTCCACCATCATTCTCAACAGCCAGGACGGCAGCGCATCGAAAGAAAGCCATCTCGAATCGGCTGATTTTACCCGGGTGCAGATTGATTACACCTTCGATTACCCCTACACAGAATTTCCAAGCGAGCTGGGGCTTTACCTGACCGTCAAATACCTGGAGAAGACGCCTTTTCTGACGCCAGTATGGATCACCCCCGATGGACGGGAAATCGAGCTGAAAAGCGTTTCTGTCGTGAATGGATACACCTATCCTTTTGAAAAAAATATCCCTGTTAAGGACCTGCTGAGAGAAAACGAAAACTTTAAGTTGTGGTTCAAAGAGAACACAGACCCGTTTATCCGCCTGTTATTCGCAGACCCGGGCGCGGATCATGCCGCCGCGATGCCCGGGCAGTACACCCTGCGCCTGAAAGGGGTCCTCTTTGAAAACAACAACGATATGGACGCGCAGTTTGTGGTTTTTGGGCAGGTGGAAGGATGGGCGGGCACAGACTATATCCGCCGCGATTTGCTGATCCCGCTGTTGTGGGGCTTGCCGATCGCCCTGCTGGTTGGCCTGGTCGGCGCGATTGGTACCAGTCTCATCTCGTTGATCCTGGCGGCGGTCAGCGCCTGGAAGGGCGGCTGGATGGATTATGTGCTGATGCGGGCGACCGAGGCTAACATGCTCCTGCCGGTGATGGCGATTGGCGTGCTGCTCTATTCTTATTACAATCTCAGCTTCTGGCTGATCATCTTGATCATCATCCTGTCCAATATTCTGGGCAGTTCCACCAGGGTGTTTAGAGCAGCTTTTCTGCAGGAAAAGGAAGCGCTTTATATCGAAGCGGCGCGGGCGTACGGCGCCAGCGATTGGCGAATTATCAGCCGCTACCTTGTTCCGCGCATTGTGCCGGTGCTCATCCCGCAGGTGGTGATGCTGATTCCGAATTTCATCTTCATGGAAGCAACCCTGGCGATTTTCAATGTGTTTGACGCACGTTTTCCCACCTGGGGACGCATCCTGTACTCAGCGCTGCGCTACGGAGCGCTTTACGGCTCCGAGTTCTGGGTGCTGCAGCCCATCGCGTTGATGTTGACCACCGGGCTGTCGTTTGTATTGATCAGCTTCGCCCTGAATCGAATGCTCTCCCCGCACTTGCAGAGCTAAAAGGAGTATGCCACCTATTACCAACCGGTCGTTGAACCGTTAATTCGCCGAATTTATTTACATCTTTTCGGCGGCGAACTGTTCGCGCATGCCCAGCCGGCGGCTGCCGATCAGGAACACAACCAGCGCCACGGCGCACACCCCGGCCAGCACGCGGAACATATTGGATGGGCCGAGGTTGTCGTACATCATCCCGCTCAAAGGCACGCCGATCATGCTCGCCAGGTTCAGCAGCGCCAGCAGCAGTCCCTGGCAGGTGGCTTTGAGGTGGGCGGGAGCCAGTTCGTTGGCGATGGTCACGCTGGAGATCCAGAACATGGCGAAAGTGAGACCGTGCATGACTGCGATTGCCAGCGCCCATTCGGCCGCGGGCATGATGGAATACAGCAGCATGCGCAGGATGTAGAATGATAGACCGGCGATCATGATGCGGGTGGCGCCGAATTTGCGCAGCAGCGGCGCGGAAAAATACATCACGGGGGCTTCAGCCAGGGCGGCGAACGCCCAGGCCATGCCGATCAGCCCTTCATTAGCGCCCATGCCCTTCAATGTGATGCTGAGGTAGTTATCCATGCTGTTGCTGGCGCCCCACAGCAGCACCACCGTCACCGCGAATAACAGCCAGGAGGGTTGGCGCAGCATGATTTTCAACCCGGAACCAATGGAAGCGTTGAGTTTCACTTTTTCGGCTGGCAGGCGCAATAAAGCCAGGCTGAAAAGGATCATCATGATTGTGAATCCAATGAAGATCCAC
>Ga0116192_1003337_pt1 | contig 10076 bp, 6 predicted proteins | sample AD_UKC113_MetaG_FD_89876 | JGI IMG/M metagenome (GOLD analysis project Ga0116192, IMG submission 89876) | Active sludge microbial communities of municipal wastewater-treating anaerobic digesters from Hong Kong - AD_UKC113_MetaG | ecosystem: Engineered > Bioreactor > Anaerobic > Digestate | place...
AGTAAATAGCCGACGGCACCTGCTCGTAAACCTTCAAAGATTGTTTCATCATCATCAAATGTTGTCAACACAATGACTTTGATTCCCTTACCTAATTGATTGATCCGGCGGGTCGCCTCGACGCCATCCATAACAGGCATGCGTAAATCCATCAATACCACATCGGGAGAGGTGGAAACCGCCATTCGAAGGGCTTCCTCTCCGTTCGCTGCTTCACCGACCACTGACAGATCGTGATACGAACTTAATAAGGTCCTCAAGGCTTCGCGAAAAAGAGATTGATCGTCGCAAATTAATAGTCTGATCATTGTTTTGTCACCGGCAGCTTAATAATCACGCTAAATCCTGCACCAGGGCGATTTTCGATAAGAACTTCACCATTCAGCAACCGCACTCGTTCTTGTATTCCTATTAAACCATACCCAGTCTTTAGCTCTTCCACGCCAATTCCATTATCGCTGGCACAGAAGACGAATTGATCCGGATTACGATAATCCAACGTCAGTTCAATTAAATCAGCCTGTGAATATTTTTGTGCATTATTAATCGTTTCCTGTGCTGCACGGTAAATCGTAATGTAGGTCTGCGGAGATAATTCATAGGAATCTCCCATGAGGTTAACATTTATTGCTCGCCCAGGTACCCTTGCTCCTTCAGCGAGCTCATTGACTCTTGAAGTCAAATCACTCAATTCAGTCATGTCCTTTCTGAGTGCATAAACAGAATCGCGTACTTCCACCAGGGCTTCGGAGGTTAATTTCTTTGCTTTTTCAAGCATTTCGCCTGCTTTCTGAGGCTCAGAATGAAGTAACGCTTCTGCCGCTTTAATTTGCATATTGATGGTGGTCAAATAATGTCCCAGCCCATCATGAATTTCCCGTGCAAATCGATTCCGTTCCTGCGCTACGGCAAGTTCGTGAACTTGTTCGGCGTATTCGCTCAATTGCTTATTGGCGATCGATAATTCCTCAGCCAGTTTTTCCAACTTTTTTCGCGCCTTTTGCTCTGTCACCGTCATCTGGGTAAAAATCAAGATAAAAACCTGTCCGGCAAAGAATACCGGGAAAGCTTTCCAGATTTGAAAAAAATCATGTGAAAATGCCCATAACGATATTGTAAAAGTAAGGAGAATGCCAAGATTGGCAAGCAAAGACCAGTTATCGTCCAAGACAATCACGGTATGCGCAACAACAGGTAAAAGGATTAATGGAGAAAACCCTGCACCCCGTCCGAAATAGATGATTAATCCTCCGATCAGGAACTGACTGAAAAAATAGAATCCTTTTATAAAGGATGAGTTTACTTTTCTTATATATGAAAACCCATAAATCCCATTGGCAATGTACGCAATGCCTAAAATGACGATCAGCATAATAAGAAACAGCGAGGTAACCGGTGAAGAACTGAAAGCAGAAAAAAAGGAAATAAAAACCACCAACGCAAATGCGAGGTCGATACCAGTGGTTAAATTCAGACCAGATGACGTATTGTTTTCCATCGTTTCGATTATAGCATTACGATTCCAGTCACAAATCCCCATAAAGTCATACTCTGCTATGACCTTCGAGTGAGATTCCATCGAATCTATTTCTAATTTCACATCCCCTATGAAGAATCTTTTTTTATACTCAATTTATTGATGGAGGCAAAATGCGTATTCTCATGATTTATCCGGAATTCCCGGATACCTTTTGGAGTTTCAAACACGCTCTAAAATTTATAAACCGCAAGATCAACAATCCGCCATTAGGATTAATGACAATTAGTGCTTTGTTGCCTAGAGAGTGGGAAAAACGGCTTATTGATACCAACATTGAAAAGCTAAATGACCGGGACGTCGAGTGGGCGGATATGGTCTTTATCAGTGCCATGGATGTCCAACGTACATCTGTCAATCAAATTATCCAGCAAGTAAAACATTTACATAAACCGCTCATAGCGGGCGGGCCATTATTTACGGGTTCGTATGATGACTTCCCTGAGGTGGATACCTTCATCCTAAACGAGGGAGAAATAACGCTCCCCCTCTTTCTTGATGACCTGCAATCTCAGCGCCCACTGCAACGGGTTTATGCTACCTCTGAGTTTGCGGATATACAGAAAACCCCGTTACCCGATCTTACGATCATCAACATGGATCAGTACGACACGATGAGTATTCAACTTTCAAGAGGTTGCCCATTCCATTGTGACTTTTGCAATGTCACTGCAATGCTCGGTCACGTACCACGTCTTAAAACAGTAGAGCAAATCCTTGCTGAATTGGATCAACTTTATCAAGCTGGCTGGCGGCATAATGTATTTTTTGTGGATGATAACTTTATTGGGAACAAAAAATTTATTAAAGAAGAAATTCTTCCAGCTCTAATCCAGTGGCACAAGGATAAGCCTGGTTTCCACTATTCCACCGAAGCCTCCATCAATCTTGCCGATGATTCGGAGTTACTGGATTTAATGGCTGAAGCAGGATTCGTGGATGTATTCATTGGGATTGAAACACCAAATGAAGCCAGCTTAGTTGAGTGCAACAAGAAACAGAATTCACGTCGGGATCTTATTCAAAATATTAAGGTAATCCAAAGACATGGAATTCATGTTATGGCTGGTTTTATTGTCGGATTCGATGAAGATCCCCCTGATATTTTTGATCAAATGATTTCGTTTATCCAGGAATCTGGTATTGTGACGGCGATGGTTGGCTTACTCCAGGCGCCGGCGGGGACGAAGCTATACTCCAGGTTATCCGATGAAGGCCGGATTTTGAAAGAAATGTCGGGTGACAATGCCGATGGGACGACGAATATCAAAACAAAATTGCCGGCAGCAATCTTGCGTGAGGGTTATTTTCGGATCATGAAATCGATTTACTCACCGGAATTGCTTTACCCGAGGATTAAGACGTTTTTGAGGCAGTTTCAACCGGTTCAGCGTGTGGTAACGATTCGTAAAAACGAGATCTTTGCATTCTTCAAGACTTTGGTGGTGATGGGTTTAAATATCAAAGAAAGCCGTTACTATTGGAATTTAATCTTCTGGACCTTACGTCATGACGCAAAAAAGTTCCCAATGGCTATCACTTTGATAATTTACGGTTACCATTTCCGCACCATTACCAATAGGAATATGCAAATGATTGCTGTATCGTAACGGAAAACAATTATGGGAAAGATACATCCGCATAGATTGGATCGTGATCACTAATCTGCGCCGAGTGATCTAATGGCGTATTAATGTGAGGAAGGGTCACGTTTAAGTTTGGTGCGAATCCTTTGGATGCCAATATGTAATCAAGTTGAATGGCATTTCCATCCAGAATGTAAGAAAAACGCTCATTGGTGGGTAACGCCTGACTCCCGTCTGCCAGGATGCTCCCTTTGATGGCTTGAAGGGTTTGAGACCAGGGATAATCATTAAAATCCCCAACCACGAGTATGGGCATATCAGGGTGCTCCTCCTGCCAAGATTCGAGATAGTGATTGATGTATTTTGCTTGTCCTAATCGTTGCATCTCCTCCGGTTTTAGAATTGGCTGCTGATTTCCAAATAACGGAGAATCTCCCGCGCGAGATGTCAAATGAACCGCAACGAGCAAAAATGGATTGCCCTGGAATTCAAGGATTGTAAAAAGAGGCTTTCGTGCTCCTAAAAAGACAGATTCCTCTTCCCCAATGCGAAAGGGATTATTAGGAGCATTTTCATCCGTGATTTGGGTGCTTTTTTGAATTCCTGAATCCAACCTATAAAGGATTACGGATCGAATATTTCCGCCTTTAATCCCGCCATCCTGATTATCTTCTGGAGGAAGATAAATAGATCCATAACGAATTTCACCTGCATTTGCGATTGCTTCCACCAACTTTTCAATGGTTAATTGGCTGGAAACATTTCCATCATCCGCCGTACCTGAATCGTCCATTACCTCATGTAAAACGATGATATCCGGACTATCCAGATCGTTGACGAACATCCTCGCTAACTTCTTAAAACGGCTCTCGTTATCAAATCTGGAGAAATTTTCAACATTCATGGATACCAACCTTAGATCATTCTCCGATTTTTCTAGAGGTAATGAAGTCAAAATCAAAGGTTCAATTTTTACTGGTCCATTTACCAATATCTTATAGTTACCGTATGAATAATCCAGTACCCCGTTTACGGGTTCGACCAATCTTGCTCCTAGCGGGACCGCCTCATCGATTTGGGGATTTAAGCGAATCATAATTCTTTCAGGATTCAAATCATCTTCCTGAAGTAATAGAGCACCTTCCCGGGAAAGAATGTTTTTTGAAAGGAATTGCTCAGGCAAGACGACAATTTCATTGTAGTAGTTTCTTGGACCAACCACGACCCCTGCCGGAATCCGTATTAGCATGGATTCCAAACTTTCATAAAAATCAATTCCATCTTTATCAGGATCGAATAGGAGGTTTTGATCATCTTCAATAATACGATCAGGCATCTGGTAACGATCTTCAGGTAAGATCACAAAATCCGGCAGCATGTTATTCCTGGAGATGATTTTAATTTTTTTTAGTTCAATCTCTGTCCGGCTTAAATTGTGATCTTCAGGATTTCCAGGAAAGAATTCGTTCACTATCCCATCGACTGATACAAAATCTCCCGGCAGGATTTCTTGATACTTTTTGGCGTAAACATAAACCGCTTCAGAAGAACAGTCCTTATCATCCGACTGATTCTCTTGTATGAAAAATCCTTTACCATCTTTCATCGTTACAATTCCGGTCACTCCTGCAACTTGCTGCCCAAGGAATGGTGAAGTATGACTACAGCCTTGAATATCATGGATTCGTAAACTTTGGTTGGATTGAAATGAATCGTTTGCCGCTGTGCAAGCTACCAACAATAAGAAAATAGAAAATAGAATTCCGTTAATAAAGGTAAGACGTGATTGAGAAAACATAGCCTATTGTATAATTTTTTCAGAAGTGAAGGAATGGAGGATTACATGGCAAACTTCCTTGCTGCCATCGATCAGGGAACCACAAGTACTCGATTTATGGTTTTCGATTTCAGTGGGAATGTTGTGGCTGTCAGCCAAAAAGAGCATAAGCAATATTACCCTGCTCCGGGTTTGGTGGAACACGACCCGCAGGAAATTTGGATCAATACGAAAGAGGTTATCCAGAATTCATTGCGTGTCTCGGGATTAACTACGAATGATATCGCTGCCCTGGGAATCACAAACCAGAGGGAAACGACGATTTTATGGGATCGCAGGACTGGTCAAACCATTGGAAACGCCATTGTTTGGCAGGATACAAGAACTTCAGACATTTGCACCCAATTGGAAAAAGCAGGGGTAAAAGAGATCTTCAGTCAAAAAACTGGGCTTCCTCTGGCAACTTATTTTTCTGGACCAAAAATTAAATGGATTCTGGATCAAAACCCTTCAATTCGAGAACAAGCCCAAAATGGCACTATTTTATTCGGTAACATAGATACCTGGCTGATCTGGAATCTTACCGGGGGAGTACACGGTGGAATTCATATTACCGATGTGACGAACGCCTCACGTACGATGCTAATGAATCTCCAAACTTTGCAATGGGACCAGGAATTACTTGGTTTGCTGAATATTCCGCAGGAAATCATGCCCCAAATTCGATCCAGTTCGGAGATTTACGGTTATGCTACTTCTCTTCTGCCAAAAGTGCCGATCGCGGGTGATTTAGGTGACCAACAGGCAGCGCTTTTTGGGCAATGCTGCTTCAACCCGGGTGAGGCGAAAAATACCTATGGCACAGGCTGTTTTATGTTGATGAATACAGGAACCACACCGATAGCGAGTAAAAATGGGTTACTTACTACCGTTGGTTACCAGATAGGTAATTCGCCAGCCGTGTATTGTCTCGAAGGGTCGATCGCTATTGCCGGAGCGCTTGTGCAATGGTTGCGTGATAACCTTCAAATCATCGACCAGTCCAGTGATATTGAACCTCTCGCGCGTACAGTTAAAGACAACGGCGATGTTTACTTCGTGCCAGCGTTTTCAGGGTTATTCGCGCCTTACTGGCGACCGGACGCGCGTGGAGTGATCACTGGACTCACTCGTTATGCCAATAAGGGACACATTGCCCGCGCAGCATTGGAAGCCACAGCTTACCAGACCCGTGAAGTTCTGGATGCCATGCAATTGGACTCAGGTAGAACCTTATCGACCTTAAAGGTAGATGGTGGAATGGTTGTCAATGACCTGTTAATGCAATTCCAGTCCGATCTATTAGGGGTACCAGTTGTCCGACCAAGGATCGCGGAAACTACTGCGCTTGGTGCCGCATACGCTGCCGGGTTGGCTGTCGGGTTTTGGAAAAGCCAGGAAGATTTGGCGAAGAACTGGATGGTTGACAAACGATGGCTGCCGCAAATGGATCCCGAAATTAGTAAATCACTTTATTCAAAATGGAAAAAAGCTGTTGACCGAACGCTGGATTGGGTTGAGTGAAAAAGCGTTTTGTCGCACTGCATGGTGCCCTTTTATTGGGGTTTCGTTTTTCATAGTTTTGTGCTGTTTGACCAAAGTTAAAATGTCACCTGGTTTTGTGCTTGACGCTCGTAATTGGTTATGGTAAACTTTTGCCAGTTCGGGGGCGTGGTGTAGCGGCTAACATGCGGCCCTGTCAAGGCCGAGATCGCGGGTTCGAACCCCGTCGCTCCCGCTAGAACACAAAAAACCTTCATCTTTCGATGAAGGTTTTATTTATTACCCTTAATTTATTTAATCACTAAACTATGATTTTTCTGAAAAATTTCCTTTACTCTTTCCAGTTCTGCCCTCTGAGTGGTTTCATCCCAATTTAATTCTGAAGCGACAATACTGGCAATCTCCTCAAGGGATTGTTGATTGATGAAACCCAACCAGCCAATAGAAGTCCTTCTCAAGAGGAGGTCATCAAGATGAATGACTTTTTCATAATTGGCAAAATATCGTAATTCATCTTCAGTAATATTGGGATTGGTTTGTAAAGTTTTTAAAGGACCCGGTCCGCAATGTTTTAAAATACCTTCAACCAGTGTGCCATATCGTTCAAAAAGAACTTTAACCAGTTGCAAATCCTGTGGATGTTCCTGCGTAATCTTTTTGAGGTAGTTTTCCTCGTCTGCAGGCTGAGGATAGTTTGCTCCGCCGCCTATTTTCATTTCTTCGGTGCGATTAGTCCGTGTTCGTCCAAGAATTTCAAGCGTTCGGCTGCCTACTTGTTCTCCAAAAGCTCGATAGCTGGTCCATTTTCCCCCAACCAGGCTGAGCAATGGAATACCAGCAACCTGGTCTTCGCGGATGCTGTGATCGCGGCTGATCTGTCCAGTTGTCTTTGCCTGCTGAAATTCCAATGGTCTGACGCCAGAGAACCGGAAAACAATTTGTTCAGGCAAAATGGGAATATCTGGGAACACCCTCTTTACCAGATCAATAAAATAAGCTACTTCTTCCGGGGTGCAATAAGCTTCATCCGGGTTGGCAATGGGGAGATCTGATGTGCCAATAATTACTTTATCAAAGAATGGAAGTAAGAGAACAATGCGACCATCCTTATTCTCAAAAAAGATTTCGTGATTACCTATGGCAGTCTTCAGTTCAGGATTGTTTACAATGATGTGAGAACCTTTTGTACCGCCGATATATTTCGTCTGTACACCGATTCGTTTATTTACATCATCAATCCACGGACCAGCGCCATTGATGATCACCCGTGGTTTTACGGTAATCAATCGATGAGCAACATGATCCTCTAAAACGATTTTATTATTCTCGAATCCGTTTAGAGAGACGTAATTTAGCGCCATCGCGGTTGGACAAATTTTCTCGGCTTCAAAAATTACTTCTGAATTTAACCTCTCTGGAGAAAGAATTAAGCCATCATAATATTCAGCAGTATAAATGACATCTTTATTGAGTCTTGGAAATCGTTGAAAAGTTTCCTTTTTTCCATAAAAACGATGTGCCGGAACCGTACGTGTTTTTCCAGTGAAGGAATCATATAAAATCAAGCCAATTTTTATTACCAGCGCTCCACGTTCCGAAGGTCGATCCAAAAGGTTAAGAAACTTTAAGGGGGCATTCAACAGACCGGAAAAAACCTTAAACATTGGGATAACGGTGGGTAATGGTTTCACCATATGGGGCGAATTCCTGATCATGCGATTTCGTTCTGCCACTGCCTCGCGAACCAAACGAAATTCACCATTTTCAAGATAACGGATCCCGCCATGAGCCATGTGGGAAGATGTTGCAGAAGCGCCAGAACAAAAATCACCCCGGTCAATGAGTAGGACTTTAAGTCCGTTTGCTGCCATATCCAAAAATGTTCCTGCACCATTGATGCCACCACCAATGATTAAGGCATCAATTTCAGGAGAATCCTCCAAAACTTCAATAATTTCATTCCGCTCCATAATGATTCCTTTCAAAATTCTAGATTGTTGGATCTTTTATTATATCTATTTTATGAGAGATTGACTTGCAACTGCGCCGTGCGGATTGGCTCAGACATCTTTTCAGCAGGAAAGGGTTTTAATAGGGCTTTCAAATCCTCCATAGAGGTATCCTCCAACCATTGCCAACGCTGATCCTTGCCTAAAATCACCGGCATTCGATTATGATATTGAGAAAGCAACTCATTTGGTTCTGTTGTAATCAGGGTGCAGCTATAGAGAACTTCCCCTTCCGGTTTCTGCCATGTATCCCACAATCCGGCAAAGGTGAAAGGCTTTTGGTCAATCAAGGTGAAATAAAAGGGATATTTCTTTCCATCTATCTCTTTCCATTCATAAAAACCGTCTGCAAGAATCAGACATCGTCGTCTCGGTAACAACTTCCGAAAAGATGGCTTTTCCGTAAGCGTCTCAGCACGTGCGTTGAACATCTTGTAACCGATTTTCGGATCTTTTGCCCAACCGGGCACTAAACCCCAACGGAACATTTTTACTTCTCGAGTGATCGGATTCAACACCACCGGGACATTTTGCCCGGGCGAGATATTCGAATTCGGTAAAAGCTCAACGGGCAATTCCCCCAATTCGAGCGATTCCCTCAATTCTTCTGGTTCCAACATTATGGTAAATCTTCCGCACATCCGGAACCTCCAGCTCCAATCCCAGGTTCATTGCCAGTGCTTGAGTATGTGCCCATTGTTTTAATTCATCATCGCGAATACCAAATGGGTGAAAAACACTTGCTGCGGCTCGCGCCAGCAACTCAATGTATTTTACCCTGTCAATCTCGTTTGGATCGATTTTACCTGGTAATTCCCACGCCCGCACTCCATCCTCTCCCAGGGTGAACAGAAAGCGTACCTTTTGCCCGGGACGGGAGTGTTTGCCAGTTTGTTTCAGTATTTGCATTGCGGCACGTGCCGCGGGTGTTGGTGAGCGGTAAGATTCCAGCTCGTGGCTTACCCTACCCGTTATCACCAGTTTCTCAAGAGGCACTTTACCGGCACGCAACTGTGAAAGCGCCGCCCGGAAAACATCAAAAGCCTCTGTCAGGCAGGAAGGTAATTCGTTCACAGTGGCGGCATGACTTAAGCGTATTAACATCTTGCTTTGTGTTTCAGCCACCCATGGTGGAGTGTCCCGGCGGCGAACCTCGATCCCGCGGAGCTTTAGCGAACCATCCTGGAAGACACCAAAATAGCGGTTCGCAACAGGAACCCGTTCATCCATGCGAGACGGGAGAAAAGCGACCCAGCGATAAACGCCATCCAGTGAAACACCCAATCCGGTTTGCAGTGAGATTTCATTCAGCACATCCTGGAAATCCGCTTTTGTTGTGGCACCAGGCTTCTTTAGCCACAGTGCATCCACATACATGTGCAGCACCTCATAACCCATCGCTTCAGCTACTTCTTTGGCACGTAACAGCACTTCGCGCCCGCCATTGGTCACAGCCTCATGTGCTTCGATACGACCAAAGCGGGCATTCTTGTACCCCAAAAAGCCAAAGCAAACCACAAGCAGCCATTTCAGAGCAGAAGCGCGCGCACTATCCCGTTTTGAGAGGCGGCTGTCTTTAGCTTTGCCAGCACCACGAAGCTTTAACGCCACCCGTTTTTCATACA
>Ga0116192_1003340_pt1 | contig 10072 bp, 8 predicted proteins | sample AD_UKC113_MetaG_FD_89876 | JGI IMG/M metagenome (GOLD analysis project Ga0116192, IMG submission 89876) | Active sludge microbial communities of municipal wastewater-treating anaerobic digesters from Hong Kong - AD_UKC113_MetaG | ecosystem: Engineered > Bioreactor > Anaerobic > Digestate | place...
ACTGCGCTCCATATATAATTCTTCAATACTGGAATAAACACCTGCTGAAAAGCCATTATCGCAAATCATTACAGCGATCCATCCTGCTTTGCATCCATCGACACCTATGCTTATTGCATTTCCAACAGCTTTATCAGAAACTAAACGTTTGTCCATGCTATCTACTCCAAATCCAAATTTAAATAAGGTATCTCATCCTGCTAAGTTTTCATTTACCCTTACCCGAGGTAAACATTCGCATTATGCCACTCCAGATAATTTTGATCGGGAAGCTGATCCTGTCGCTCAGGCAGAATAATAAGCTTGCTGCCATGATGGATGTAATACTCTTTCCCATTCCCATAGTCTTCCTTTATACGATGGCTGACCTCTACAGTGTAATTTTTATCTACGGTGATGTAACCTCTATCAAATAATGTGTGAAAATCTTTTCTTAAGAGTAGCCCATTCTTAACGTCGTGAGGGCCATTTAAGCTATATGGTTTAATATGAGCCGCTTCTAGCACAGGCAGTGTTTTCTCCCCTGTTATTGCACATCTGCGCTGATATGCATCGGTAATCAGTACTTTAAAAGCCCCTTGCCCGATTCTTGGCTTTATGATCTGCTCCTTCCCATATCTCTTTTCTTGGTAGATCTCCTGTGTTGCGGTGAGAATTGAATTCTGTTGAAGTGTCATCTGTACTTGCTCGTACAGGCGATACCCCGAGCTTTCAGAAGTGTCATAGACTTTACCTTGAACGATATTCCGATTCCAATCCTTTGGTAATTGGATCCAGTTTTTCTCGTCAAGGTAGAATGGCATACTCAATATAATGCAGCCAATGTTCGGGTCAGGGTCAGATAAACGGTCCGTTTTTCTATATTTATAGATTCTATTCTTAAGTTCCAGAAGACTATTTGCCCCATTTGCAACACCAAATGCTTCCCAGGCCAATGTTGAAGGAAGTATTGTAAATTTTAGAAAGAATCCGCCACCAACAATGTAATCATAAGGACTATGAAGCTTAAAAAGAAAGAGGTCACCTTCATTAAGAGCCCTAAAATTTGTGCTCCCTCCCGGTTTCCAGAAGTTCACTTCATCACAGTTCTCTCTCTTTAATACCTTAAACCAATCAAAGTCTGTTATGCCAACATACATTCTCATAATGCTTTACATCCCCATCAGTATCAAAATGAAAATAAGCAATTACCCAAATTGTCTTGCATTTTTCCGTTGTAGACCTATTCAAAATCCATTCATAATCAAACGTGGTTTACTCCATAGTCGTAAAAAACTGGTATAATATTTCTAAATTACCCTTGTCCTAAAACATGTAACAGATAAAAACCTGGATTGCTAATTAAGAGACAGCAAGGAGCCGCCATGAAAGAAGAGAATAAAAACCGGGGGAAACAGAATAAGGATAAGCCCAAAACCCTTGCCAACAACCTCTATATGCTTAAGCTTGCCTGGGGATTCTCTAAAGGGCGTGTTCTTCTGGAGTTTGCTAACTGCTTCTTCGACTATTTTCTATGGATCTTCTATAGCGTTATCTTCATACAAATTCTTGTTGAAGCGGTTTCTACAGGGCGGGCCTTCACCGACATCGCCCTCTTTATAGGGGCAACCACCCTTGTGATGCTTCTCATCAGCTTGTTTAAAACATGGTTCGATCTTCGATACAAACCCATGACCGATCGCGTCATTGCCATGGGGATGAACCAGAGTCTGCTGGATAAGGCTGCCGAAGTGGAAATCGCCTGTTATGAGGACACCGAGTTCTATAACAACTACACAATTGCTATCCAGGAAGCCGAAACAAGGATGAACACAGTGCTAAGCAATACGGCCAATATTGTGTTCACTGCGTTGTCAACAACGTTTGTCTTTATTTACATGTTCACAATCGATCCTTACGTTCTGCTGTTTACCATTTTCCCTCTCATCGGCAATTTCGTGTTCGGGAGGATTCTCAGCAAGCTATACTACAAACGGGGCATGGACAGTGTGGGCTATACCAGAAGGATGGACTATGTCAACCGCACCATCTACCTGCAGAATTTCGCGAAGGAAATACGCCTGTCTAATATCTATACAGTTCTGAAGCAAATCTATGAGGAAGGCTTCTCGGGGCTCTTGAAGGTCTATAAGGGGTATCGCGTCAAGACCATTGTCCAATGCCTTCTGCGCGATGTCTTCACCTTTTTGTTCGTTTTCCAGGGTGTCTTTTTTTATGGTGCATACCGTGCAATCATATCCAAAACTATTTCATTAAGCCAATTTTCGGTCCTGGCCAGCGCAATCGTCAATGTGTCCTGGATGCTTATCGGTCTTTCGAATCACATATCGGGCCTTATGGCCAACGGCTTATACATCGCTAAACTTAAAAGCTTTCTAAGCTATGAACCAAAGCTGTCAGAGAACGCCGACGGTGCCGTACCCGAACGTGAGAGCAAGGGGCTGGAGCTGAAACAGGTTACCTTCTCCTATAAAGGACAGGACGAACCTGTGTTGAAGGACATCTCCATCCGCATCGGCTCCCATGAGAAAATTGCTCTTGTGGGCCATAACGGTGCAGGAAAGACCACGCTCATCAAGCTCATCATGAGACTTTACGACCCGGAGTCAGGAGAAATCCAATATAATGGCAAAGACATCCGGGAATACAACCTCACAAAATACCGAGCCTTGTTCGGCACTGCCTTTCAAGACTATCAGATCTTCTCCATGTCGGTGGCCGAGAACGTTCTCATGCGTGAGGTTGAGGGTGACGCAGATATAGATCTGGTGAGGGATGCGCTTAAAAAGAGCGGTGCCTGCGAGCGTGTGGACAAGCTGGGCAAGGGCGTCAACACCACACTCACCCGGGAGTTTGATGACGAGGGAGCCAATCTTTCCGGCGGTGAATCCCAGAAAATCGCTATTGCCAGGGCCTTTGCCAAGGATTTCAGTATCGCTGTCTTTGATGAGCCCTCCAGCGCTCTGGATCCCATTGCCGAATACAAGCTCTATCAAAGCATGATGGAGGTTTGCAGGGACAAGGCAGCCATCTTCATATCCCATCGCCTCTCTTCGGTTATTCATGCCGACCGCATCTATATGCTGGAGAACGGCCGGGTTGTGGAGGAAGGTACTCATCAGGCTCTGATGGCCCTTGACGGCAAGTATGCCGATATGTTCCGGAAGCAGGCAGAAAAATATGTTGAGAACATCGCATGACAAGCCCCGATATCAGACTTTATTCATGAATGCAGGAAGGTATATGAATGGAAACCGAGAAAAAGAAAAGCCAATCGTTTAAACGCGTCATAGATAACAATCTGTTTATCCTGAGGTATTTCTTAAAATACACCCCGGCTTATCTCATCGTCTCTATTTTACTCACAGTCCTGGGTTCATTGATCACCTTTTTTGAGCATGTATATGCCATAAAATATATCACCGACACCATTCAGTACGGACGACCCTTTCTGAATGTGGTTATTTATATTAGCATTATTTTCATTGCCGTTTTCCTGAAGCTTGCTTTCAGCAGCTGGTTTTTTCATGTGCTGCAGCTGGACTCAGCCGAAAAGCTCAAGAAAAAGATCCGTGCTGATCTCTATGATAAGGCTGTTAAGCTGGATTTGAAATGTTATGATGACCCTGAGTTCTATAATGATTTCGTCTGGAGCACCAGTGAAATCGCTACCAGAACCGATTTGACCATGGGCTATGTCATCAGGCTTAGTGACAGCCTTGTTTGGATAATTTCATCGGGTGCCTTAATGCTGGCGCTTGACAAAGTCGGATTCATTTTTATTCTCGTGTCCTTTATCCTGACTCTCCTTACAAGCATGGCCCTAAATAAGCTGAAGTTCAAGATGGAAATTGAGCTTAAGCCTAAGCAGCGCAAGATGAGCTACATCCACCGGGTTTTTTACTTAACCGATTATGCCAAGGAAATCAGGCTGAATCCGGTCAAGGGCAAACTGAAAACCGAATATGCTCAAACCAACAAGGACATCATGGACACCATTCATCGGCATTCCAGAAAGCAGGTACTGCTGGGCTTTTTGCATGACTATGTGTTCAACAGCTTTATTCTGGACAGCCTTTACATCCTGTACCTTTTCTTTATCGCAGCGGTAAAAAAGGCCATCAGCTTCGGAAGTGCTATCGCTTTGTTCAATTCGGCATGGCAAGTTAAGCGAAACTTAAGCAATATCTCAACCCTTATACCCGAGCTGCAGCAAAACAGTCTCTATATCGAGCGCATACGGGCTTTCATGGATTATAAACCCACGGTCGTGTCTCCGGAAGGTGCAGAGGCAGTCCCTGCCGAGCCGGCTGAGCTGGAGCTGAGAAACGTCACCTTCCGTTACAAGTCTGATGGTGAACCGGTATTGAAGAACATCTCCCTGAAAATCAAGCCTGGTGAGAAAATCGCATTGGTCGGTTATAACGGCGCAGGCAAAACGACGCTTACCAAGCTTATCATGCGTCTCTACGATGTATCGGAGGGCGTCATTCTCCTAGATGGGAAGCCCATACGGGATTATGATCTTGAAAGCTACCGTTCAGCCTTTGGTTCGGTGTTTCAGGACTATCAGGTATTTGCCGCAAGCATTGCTGAGAACGTCAAGATGGACACCTTCGACGAGTCGGATGAACAGGAGATCACCGCTGCACTTAGAAGCAGCGGCTTCCAAGAAAAGCTCTCCCAGCTTCCTCTGGGGATTCAAACACCCCTGACACGGGAATTCAATGACGAGGGTGTGAACCTGTCGGGCGGCGAGGCACAAAAGGTTGCTCTGGCCAGGGTTTTTGCCAAGCCCTGTCAGATTATTCTGCTTGATGAGCCCTCAAGCGCACTGGACCCCATAAGCGAATACCATCTCAATGAGGCCATGCTTGAGGCAGCAAAGCATAAAACCATTATCTTCATTTCTCATCGTTTATCCAGCACACGCATGGCAGACAAAATCTACATGCTCAGTGAGGGTGAAATCATTGAGGAGGGCACCCACGAGGAGCTCATGGCAAAGGGCGGCAGGTATGCCGAAATGTTCACGCTGCAGGCCGAGAATTACAAGATCTTCTCCCCTTCACAGGCAGGATAATGGGCACCAGGGCTGTACCTTAGCAAAGTGCTCTGTCATAGATAGATGATGGCCTGGAGGGTTTCCTTTCCTTCAATGATCATCTCTCCCTCTTTCCTGAAGGTCGCAGGTGAACCGCTGTCCAGACCTATGGCACGGTCCTTGCATCCAAGATTCGTCATAGTGGCTGCTATTCTCGGAGCATCTGAATCAGGCCGTATGGCAATGACAGCATCCTTCCCGTCATATCCGATGGCAAGCCTAGTTGTTGTTCTCCCGGTGGCCTGGGCAAAGCCTTCTTTATCGATACCCTGCCATACTGTCATATTGGGGGGAAACAGGTTAAAGCCCTGACAGCAAAACCAGATATTATCCACCACCCTGGTGATTTCTGAATCGTACTTCCATCCGGCTTCCACTGTGCCATCCTTATAGACAATAAAGGTCCCCTTGACGTTTCCTGCCCAGCCCGGATACTTGATGTCCTCGTGCCTTTCTCTGATGACCTTGCCCTCGGATATCAGCCATCCGATCACGTTTTGGCCCGAGAAGAAGTTGGCATTGACAAAGGTTTGCTGCGGGATCTCTCCGGGCTTTTTCCCGGCTACAGCAGCCCTCAGATCCATTGGGTCAGCCCTTAAAACATGGGTTTGTGCAATCTTCTCATACCTGAATTTTATGGGCTTTGGAATGAATGCTATGATGTCATCTATCACAGGCTTAAAAGCCATGGCTGCGGTCTGTGTCTTTGGTCCGGGAACACCATCCAGCTTGCCGGCATACAAACCGACAGCCTGAGCTGCCTTTTGAAATTCTATAATGTCAAACATAATGCCCTCCTTAAAACAGTATTAATACCTCCGGAACAACACCAGGGGTTCTGAACCGCCAGGTCTTCCGGTCATATAGATCGGTCTGATATAACCATATGGTACAAAACTGCTTTATGTGAGAGAGCAAATGAAAAAGGGGCTGTCAAAGGGTTTTGGGATAGCGCGTCTTAGTTAAAACACATAAGGAAATATAAAAAAGGAGGTATCTCAAGTCAATTTAAAACCGACTTGAGATACCCCTTTAATGACAATGGCTTTAATTACCTGGATAACACCTGCTCCACGAAGCGGCGAAGCACACCCGCTACCTCCGCTCTTGTGGCCGAACCCTGCGGGACTAAGAGGTTGCCGTTCCCGGCGTTGAGAACGCCTGCCATCTGCATCTGCTTCACAGCCTCTCTGGCATAGCCGCTGATCTTTTCGTTGTCTGCAAATGCCTTCTCATCCAGCACCTTGGGCAGTGTGAAGCCCCTTGCTCTGGTGTAGTTCAGCAGGATGACAGCCATCTATTAAACCGCGAACATCTTTATTTGTCGGATATAGGAGCATGGCAAAATATTCAACATGCCAAGCACAAGGCTGACAGTTCCTTAAATGTACCTGTTAATGATTTCGAAGCACTTTGGGCTGCCGGAAAAGAGTCAGGTATCATGAGATCTATGAAGAGGTAAAAAGTATTGCTTCTGATATGTCTAACTATGAGTATAAGAACCCCACCCGCCACCCAATCACAGATTACTGGCGGGGGCCCGGGAACCTTGTTATTTCGTAATAAAAATGCAGGGTAGACAGAACTGTACTATGCTACTCTGCATTTCTATAAGGATTTGATCAGCCTTTGACTGCACCGGCAGTAAGTCCCTGAATAAAGTATCTCTGCAGGAACACGAAGATGACCGTAACCGGAACTGCCGCAACAATCGAGGCTGACATCATATAACCCCAGTTGGTGGAGGCTTCTCCAAGGAAGGTCATTACAAGCCCCGAGGCCAGCGTCCTTTTTGAAGTATCGGTGACAAGGGTCATGGAGTAAAGCAGATCGTTCCAGCTCCAAACAAAGCCGTAAATTGCTATGGTAACCATACCGGGAACTGCCAGTGGGAAGATAATCCGCATCATGATGCGAAGATTCCCTGCCCCGTCTATCTTCGCGCTCTCAATAAGAGAGTCCGGGATCTGATCAAAGTAGCTTTTGAGGGTCCAGGTACCAACCGGCAGTGTAAAGACGGTATAGCTGACCAGTAATGCCCAATAACTTCCAAGCAAGCCCATTTTCTTCATCAACCCGTAAATGGCGAGCAATAGAATGGCCTGAGGAAATGCCTGGCTCATCATAAACAATCCCATCACAAATTTTCTACCGTAGTAGCGGAACTTTGAAAAGCTGTAACCAGAGAGTGCACAAACGATCGTTGTCATGAGACTGGAGCCGAAGGAAACTATAAGGCTGTTCTTGAGATAGTTCATGATCTTTGCATCGGTCACAATATGAATGATGTTGTCCAGCGTCAGCTCTCCAATGAAGAAATAGCTTGTATAAGTCTTGTCGATCGGCTTGAGCGCCGTATTGACCATCCATAGCATGGGCAGGAAGACGAAGCAGCCGAGCAAAATAAGGCTGACCCAGAAGAAAATCCGGAATGCAACTGTCTTTTTAAACATGTTTATGCCACCTATCCTTTCTCATCGCGGTTCAGCCGCAGATAAATTGTGCTAAAGGCTGCCAGCAGCACCGCCCAGATGGTACCGACCGTTGCGGCTTTTCCCATATTCCAGTTCTTGAATGCCGTTTTATAGACTTCAATGGAAAGCGTTGTAGTGGCTCTCGCCGGGCCGCCCTGCGCCATGGTCCACGGAAGGTCAAAATGCTGCAGATTGCCGATGAGGCCGAGTACAAACACCAGGGTTGCTGTCTGACTCATTCCGGGCAGAATCACATACCAGAAGTTCTTCCAGTTGTTCGCGCCGTCAAGGTACGCTGCTTCGATTTGCTCATGAGAGATGCTCTGAAGTCCGCTGAGCAGGAACGCCATATACCAGGGCAGCATCTGCCAGGTTCGTGCGATGATGACACAGAGCAAAGCGGTATTGGTTTGTCCAAGCCATGGGATTCCGGTCTCAAGTATGCCAAGTGATTCCAATATATTATTTAGAATGCCGTACTGGCCATTGAATATCCAACTCCAAAGAAAGCCGATTGCAGTACCAGGAATAATCCAGTTGATCAGTGTTACACCTCGCAAAAGCTCTGAACAACTGAAGCTCTCGTTGAGGACGATGGCCCAGATCATTCCCAGGATATACGGAAGAAGTGTTGCACCTAACACAAATAGTCCGGTTGTGATCAATGTTTTTATCAGATACGGATCATTTAAAACCTTGGAATAGTTCTCCACCCCGATCCACTGATAATCGGCGGATAGCATGGATTTGTTCGTAAAGCTCATCAAGACCGCATCCACGAACGGATACAGAATAATCGCAACAAAAGCTGCAAGGCCAGGCAGCACCAAAAGTACACCGACCTGTTTATCGCCGAGTTTTCCACTTTTTTTGCCGTTCATAGATTACCTCCGTCTGCCGATTGGTATAGGCGGATGCCACTCGGCATGATCTATGCAGTTATCTGCAGGGTAAGAATATCATTCCCTTTAAGGGATATGAGGCGAAGCCTTAGCTTCGCCTCATATTGAACTATACAAGCTGACTTGATGTTTACAGAGAATTCAGACGGGCTGCCATATCGGCAACTGCCTGTTCTGCAGTTTTCTGACCAAGAAGCGCACTTTGAAGCTCCTCGGTTATGATGGCCTTAATCTCACTTGCGTTGGTGAATCGGGCAGTCTCTTCAAGGCGAGCGGTTGCGGTGGATTTAATAAAGCCACTGAGATAAGCATCGCCGGTGACCTGTTCGAGGCTTGAAGCACTCTTTGTCACAGGAGGCATACCGTTGTTGGTGAAGTAATCCAGGGCGATTTCATCACTGACCAGTGACTTTGCAAACTCTGCAGCTTCCTGCTTATTCTTGGAATCCTTAAAGATGACCAACATATGACCCCACATGGTGGACTGAGGTTGGTCGCCGGCTTTCAGAACCGGACGAGACATTGCGGAGCAAACCTTGACAACATCCTCAGGTGCAACACCATTGGAAACGGCCTGACCCTTGGCCACAACAGCATCATCGTAAAATGCAACCTTACCCTGTGCGAAGGCCTGACGGGCTTCACCTCTGCCGATGTCCATGGCTATGTAGCCCTTTGCAAGCAGACTCTGATACCACTTGACACAGTTTACAGCAGCTTCGGAGTTGATGGCAACGGTTCCATCCTCGTTAAAGATCGCGCCACCAAAGGTCCACAGCCAGGGCATAAAGTCACCTGCACAGGTAGCATCCTTAGTGGAAACTGCGTAAGGAATCACATCAGGATTCTTTGCTTTAATGTCAGACAAACACTTCTCAAATTCTTCGATTGTGGTGGGAACCTTATCCCATCCTGCAGCCGCCAGTATCTGAGGATTATATACCATGGTGATCGAAGCCATGCTCCAGGGCATTGAAAGCTGCTTACCGTTGATATTACCAACATTCAGTGCAGATTGCTCGAAGTTAGCCTTCATATAGTCTTCGCCCAGAATTTCGTTCCAGTCGGCCAGAACATCTGCTGCTGCGACTGTGTTGAAAATACCTATATCCACCTGTGCGATATCCAGCTGTTCTCCACCCTGTAAACGGATGAGGAGCTGCTGTGCAGTATCAGCCCAGGTCCAGCCAACCCAGGTCACATCGTTTCCGCTGGTCTTCTCATAGTTTTCCATCATGCGCTTAAAAATGTCCTTGCTTGCTTCCTCTTCACCGGACCAGCCAGCCCATACAAGCTGTGTCGGTTCCTTAGAGGCACCGATATCGGACCCGGTCGTTCCTGAAGGTGTGGTGGTTGCTGTCGTTCCAGAGGACTGTGGCTTTGAGCTGCAGGCTACCAAAGAGAAACACAGTACACAAGCCAAAATCAATGCGATTACTTTTTTCATGTTTTTCCTCCCTTTCTGATTGACCGTTTTGTAAACTTAAATGAAAATTGAGGACTCCAAACCCTCTGTGGTACAATGTTTTTTGCGGAAAACAAATACCTCCCAGAAAGGATGAAGTCTTCATGCAAAAAATTGTATCAATCAG
>Ga0116192_1003341_pt1 | contig 10071 bp, 9 predicted proteins | sample AD_UKC113_MetaG_FD_89876 | JGI IMG/M metagenome (GOLD analysis project Ga0116192, IMG submission 89876) | Active sludge microbial communities of municipal wastewater-treating anaerobic digesters from Hong Kong - AD_UKC113_MetaG | ecosystem: Engineered > Bioreactor > Anaerobic > Digestate | place...
CCCAGTCCATGATCCCACGCCCTCTAGCCGCCCCCGTTTGGAAAGGCTTTCAACCGGACCCGGTGCCCGTGAAGGAATACAGCGACAGCATCATTCGCCAGACCCTCCAGACCCTCAACAAGTACGGCCCGGAAGACGAACTCAACTGCGGAGGCTGCGGCTACGACAACTGCCGTGAGCTTGCCAAGGCCCTCATCGACGGCAAGGCCGAAAAGGTCATGTGCGTGGCCTACATGCGAAAGCTGGCCCAGAAGAAGACCAATGCCCTCATGGAAAAGACCCCCAGCGGCATCGTGCTGGTGGATGAGGAACTCCAGATCATCGAATGCAATCTCAATTTCGCCAAGATCCTGGGAGCCGACGTGGAAAAGGCCTTCAAGGCCTCCCCCGGCCTGGAAGGAGTGCCTCTGCGGGAGATCGCCCCCTTTTATTCCCTCTTCAAGACCGTCCTGGAAAAGGGAGAAGACATCCTCAACCGCGACTTGCGCTACAAGAAGTCGGTCTTCCACATCGACATCTTTTCCATTGAGAAAAACCGGGTGGCCTGCGGGATCTTCCAGGACATCACCAAGCCCACGATTCACAAAGAGGCCATGATTCACAAAGCTCAGGACGTCATCAAGAAGAACTTGGCCACAGTTCAACAAATCGCTTACCTGTTGGGTGAGAATGCCGCCGAAACCGAGGTGATTTTGAACTCCATCATCCATTCCATGACAACGCCGGAGCTGGAATGATCAAGACCACGAGGGATTTCTTCCTGGACATCGACCATTACCAGTATTGCAAGAACAAGCAATTCGTGGCGGGAGACGTCTTCCTCATGCAGAAGATCCGGGAGGAGAACCGGGTCATCGCCGTACTCTCGGACGGCCTGGGCAGCGGCGTCAAGGCCAATGTCCTGGCTACCCTCACGGCCACCATGGCCATCAAGTATATTTCGAATTACGCCGATGTGCGGGAGACGGCCGAGGTGATCATGGACACCCTTCCGGTATGCAAAGTGCGCATGATCAGCTATTCCACCTTCACCATCGTGGACGTCAACAGCACCGGGCACGCCCGCATCATCGAGCACGGCAACCCGGAATACGTGCTGCTCAGGGACGGAGAACCCGTCTCCGTCCCCAAGACCCCCATCCATCTCGAGAGGTGGCACGACCGGGAGGTGGTTTTTTCCGAGTTCGACCTGCACATAGGAGACCGGGTCCTTTTCTTCTCCGACGGCGTCAGTCAGGCGGGCATGGGGAGGCCGGATTATCCTATCGGCTGGGGACGAAGGCGGGTCATCGAACAGGCCCTCAAGTGGATCAGTTGGCAGGACGGCATCTCCTCCCGTCAACTGGCCATGAAGATTGCCCTCCGCGCCCGACAAATCGATGCCTATGAACCCAAGGACGACATCTCCTGCGGGGTCATGTACCTGCGACACCCACGAACCCTCTTGGTCCTTACGGGTCCCCCGTTTTCCGAATCCAAGGACGCCGAACTGGCCAACCTGGTGCGTTCCTTCACCGGACGGATCGTCATTTGCGGCGGGACCACCGCTTCCATCGTCGGACGGGAACTGGACCGGGAGATCAAAATGGACCTCGAGAACCTGGATCCCGAGATCCCCCCCTCTTCGGAAATGGAAGGAATCGACCTCATCACCGAAGGCACCCTGACCCTGAGCAAGGTTTCCGAAATCCTGGAACGCGGACAAAAACCCGAGCTCATGCGGTCCAACGCCGCCACGACCCTCGCTTCGATCCTGTTGGACAGCGACGTCATCTTCTTCGTGGTGGGAACCCGGGTCAACGAAGCCCACCAGGACCCCAATCTCCCCGTGGAGCTCGATATTCGGCGCAACATCGTCAAGAAGATCACCATGCTCCTGGAAGAGAAGTATCTTAAAGAAACCCACAAGCGCTTCATCTGACACCAACGGAACCGTCCGCCGTCGGTCCCGGGGACGAAGTTCTATTTCGCGCGGCCGCCGGGACCGATCCCCGGGTTTCACCCTCTCCGGGGCCGGTCGCAGACCACCCGCACCTCCCCGCCGCTACAGGAAAGAGGCGATTTCCCGGCCGGACCCGGGTCCGGTGCAGCTTCTTGATTCCACCCTTCAGAATTTCATTGTGTTTTCCTGCAAGATCACTAGAATTTCCCCCTGTATCGAGCATATCATTTCACACAAACCATCTTCTTGACTGCAAGGCACCACATTTCTGATCGGCTGAAGTTAGGCAAGGCCTAGTTGTTCGATAAGGAGGGTTCATGAGGAAGTCCAGGATTCTGATCGCACTCGTTCTTGCTATTTGCTGCATGTTTGTAGCGAGCCAGGTCATGGCCCAAACGCCGACCAAGGGCACCAAAGCCGCCGGCGAAGCAGACCAGACCGTCAAGCCCGACAAGTCCGAGCAAGCCACGCCCGAAATGAAGGAAAAACGCGAAGGCACGCCCGGAAGAGGCACCAAGGACGCCGGAGAAGCAGACCAGACCGTGAAACCCAAAGAGGGAACCGAAGCGCCCAAAGCCCCCATGACGGAGAAGAAGGAAGGGACTCCTACCATGGGAACGAAAGACGATCCAAAGGGGGGTCCTCAGTCCACAGCGGTCCCCAAATAACAGGCCCTACCGACATTGGTCCATTGAAAAGAACTTGGATTCAGGCCTGCCTAACTTCAGCAAACTTCCTGCGCGGTCCCACACCGCGGGAGGCTTGAATCCGCGGAAGAAGGGTACCATGGCTGAAGAACCGTTGATCGAGCGAATGAAAGGGCTTCTCCGGGACAACCGCTTGTGCGTCCTTGCCACCTGTCACGAAAACAGGCCCCACTGTTCGCTCATGGCCTACCTCTGTGGGGAAGACGCACGGGTGATCTACCTGGTAACTCTAGCCAACACTCGAAAATTTCAAAACATTTCTCTGAACCCCCAAGTGAGCCTGCTCGTGGACAGCCGTACCCAAACCCCGGGGGACCCGTCCCGGATCCAGGCCCTCACCGTGACCGGCACCTATTCACCCCTGGAAGATGAACGTCTGGAAGCGGCCATCCTCGACAACATGCTCGAGGTGCACCCCCATATCCGGGGGCTGATTCATCACCCGGCCGCCCGGGTCCTTCCCATCCGCGTTCGGTCTTTCCAGCTTCTCGACGGCGCACTCAGTTCTCATTTCCTGTCGGTGGAGTAGCCGGGGCAAGTCGCCGGTCCGCCTTCCCATCGAGTCCAAAGACCGGAATCGATGGGACGTCTCCCGTGCAGCCCCCCCGACCCTTCCTGCGCCCGTAGGCCCCCAAAAACCGGGACCCCCGTCCTCCCCTCCTTGACATTTCCCCTGCAGGAATTAAGTAAAGCGAAAATTGGAAGAATCCACGCAAACCTGCCCAGAAATGGGGCCACGAGCCGGGTTTAGAAACTCGGCTTTTTTTTATGGAGGATGACTATGAACGATACGACATCGGCACCGGAGCCCCGCACGAACCACAACGGATTCCCCCCGGACGCTTTCTCCCGGCTTGACGAATCCCCCGATTCCCTCTTTTACGCCCGGGACCGCTTCGTCTCCCACCTGGATTCCCTTGCCCTGTCCACCGTCCGGAGGATCATCGGTCGGCTGGTGGTGGAGGATTCGCCGACCATCCTGGACCTCATGGCCGGTTGGGACTCCCATCTCCCCGAAACAATGCACCCTTCGAGGACCGTGGGACTGGGGCTGAATCCCAACGAACTGGCGGCAAACCAGCGCCTCACCGAATGGGTCCTCCACGATCTCAACATGGATCCCTCTCTGCCGTTCCCCTCGGACACCTTCGACGTGGTCCTCAACACGGTGTCCGTGGACTACCTCGTGAAGCCCCGGGAAGTGTTCGCGGAAGTCAACCGGGTTCTCAAGCCCCGCGGACTGTTCCTGGTGATCTTTTCCAACCGGATGTTCCCCGAAAAGGCCACCCGGATCTGGAAGAATTCCACCGAAGAGGAACGACTCCGTCTGGTCCTGGATTTCTTTCGAACCACTCCGGGCTTTCTAGAGCCTCGCCATTTCGAATCCAGCGGAAAACCCCGCCCCTCCGACGACAAGTACGCCCACCTGGGCATTCCCAGCGACCCCGTCTTTGCCGTCTACGCGGAAAAAGAGGGATCTTCCTCGGGGAGAAGAGAGCGGCCCGCACCGGAGCAACTGGAGGAAGAACCTCCTGCTGCGTGCGCAACGCCGGCCGAGCGGGTTGCAGGAGAGTGGCGGACATGCCCGCACTGCGGTTCCGGCCTCAAGAAATGGAGGTTTCCCGTCAGTCCCTTCAGCAACTGGGACATTGAATTTGTCTACATCTGTTTCAATGATTCGTGCCCTTATTTGCTCCGGGGCTGGGCCGTTATGCGGGCACAAGGGAACTCGGGGACCTCTTATCGATACGCCTATGAGCCCGTGCGCAAGACCCCCCTGGTCCTGCCCATTCACACCCTGCACGACCTGAAGAACGGAATTGTGGAGGAGTCCTGACCCAAAAGGACGAAAAGCACGGGACCCGGCAGAGCCCGTGCTTTTCCATAAGAAGAGAATGCAGGAAAGGGACGAGAATGCTAACGATCGGGCAGGCTTCGGAAGATGGCGGAGACTTCCTGGTCCACAACCCCCGGCACGGCGTGGGGGGGAATACGGGACACGTTGATGGTCCGGCTTTCGTAGGTGCTCCTGCCCAACTCCCTACTGTATACTTCCACGTCGATTCTCACCATGTAATCGGCGGCCGGTGCCAGGGCCCCCGCTGCGCCTCCGCTGGCTGCACCCAAGGCGGCCCCCGTCCCGGGATCTCCCAGGGCTCCTCCGATGATGGCACCGATGGCGGCCCCTCCCAAGGCTCCACCCACCGCATGGCCTACTCTCTTCTCAGGATTCTCCGCCGCCCCGGCGGAAAGGGTGACCGTAACGACCAGGTCCGCCTGTCCCCTCTGGCGAACCTCGTCGTAGCCCTTCCGGTAGAGAATATCCAGGGAACGGGGCAGGTCTACGATATTGAAGGGAGTCCGATCGATCAGGTCGAAGCTGTAGTTGAATTCATTGCGCCCCACCGCAAGACCCGTCGACACGGGCGGGGGGGCGACGGTCGTTGCGGGCGGCGGGGGAGGGGCCGAAGGCGTCTCCGAAACGGTGTAGTACGGACCGTTCGCCGCGCAGGCTCCCACGGCAAACACCACCACCAAGAGCCCCAACACCTTCCAATTAGGACTTGTTGCGGTCATTCTCATCGGTCTGCTCCTGCCATTAAGGAATGAAGGCGTCCATTCTCTTTCCTGCTCTCAACTCTTGCTAATAAGACGTTTCATAATTAAATCCGTTGACGGTTTTTGTAAAGCGCTAACCAGGACGGACCATCCAAGGACCCGAAGCGTCCCCCGCAACCGTACTCCGGAAACGCCGGTCCTCAAAGAAAAGGAAACCCTTTGGCCATGGCATACAAATCGATCTTCCTGCTCCTGTGGGTCATCCTCCTTTTCTCCCAGGGAGCGGGCTTTGCCAAGAACGTCGATCCGGAAAAACCCTTTCGGGACTCGTGGTGTGCGGAACACGGAGGCCGAACCGACGTGCTTCTCCCGGGCGGAGGGCGGGCCCACTGCGTGACGGAGACTCATGCCGTCGAGTTTTCCTTCGCCGCCCATTGGGACCGCGCTTTGGGCAGGGCACTCGTCCACGGAATGCGAGCGGGAAAGACGCCGGGCGTGGTCTTGATCCTCCGGGAAGAAAAGGAGTTCAAAAACTGGATCGAGCTGGTTTCCACCATCAGCCACTTCAACCTGCCCGTTACCCCCTGGCTTACGGGCAAGGGCGCCCGGGAGTACTGAACGCCCTAGATCCGGGCCTGCCGGGCGGCAGGACACGACAGGGGCATGGGGCGAGACCGGATGGGAGGTAGGGTGGGTGGAGCGAAGCGCAGCCCGCCCCACGTGCCTTCTCGCTTCCCGGCCTCTAGCCTAAAGCCCCTGGCCCCCGGCCTTCCAGCCTACGGAGAAGGGACCGACTGGGGAACGAGATCTTCCACCCAGCGGAATTTGCCGTCCTTGATCTCGAGGATGGTAACGGATTTTTGGGGAATGTGGGACTTTGTGCTCAGGGTGATCGTCCCGGTAAGCCCCGAAAACTCCCTGGTTTCCTCCAGGGCGTGCTTCAGGGAGCTGGGCTCCGTGGAACCCGCTCGACGGACGGCGTCCACCACCAGGCGCATGGCATCGTATCCCAGGGCCGCAAAGGAATTCCGGGGTTCCCGCCCATACTCCGCCATGAAGGCCGTGATGAACCTCTTCATTTCCTCTTTTCCCCGGGTGGGGTCCACCAGCGCATGGGTGGTGAAGAACACCCGCTCGGCCGCAGGTCCGGCAATCTCTACGATTTGAGGTGTGTCAAACCCATCGCCTCCCAGGACGGGGGCCGAAAACCCGGCCTCCCGCAACTGCCGAATCACCATCCCGGCATTGTAGGGCATGGCGGCTATGTAAAAAAAATCCGGGGACCGGGGCAGGGATTTCAATTGCTGAATCTGGACGGATAAATCCGGCGTTTCATCGTCGAAGGGCTCCTCGATCACAACGCTGCCCCCCAGCTCAATGAACCGGCGCTTGAAATACCCGGCCAGAAGGCGAGTGTAGTCCATCCCTTTGTCCCAAAGGAGGCAAGCGCCGCCACCCAGGTGTTTGAAGGCGAACTCGGCTCCCGCCGCCGCCTGCACGTTGTCGCCGAAACATGCCAGGAACATCATTTCTCCCACCTGCTCGGGAAGTTTGGGGGAGGTCGCTCCCACCGTGATGAAGGGGATCCTGTGTTTCCGGATGACCGGCCCTACGGCCAATGCGGAATCGGTGTCGCTGTATCCCAGGATGGCGACCACGCGATCCTTCTCCACCAACTGTCGGGCGATCTGTTCCGCCAGGTCCGGACGGGATTGACTGTCCCGGATTACCAGTTCCATAGTCTTGCCCAGGGTCTTCCCGGCCCTGTTGATCTCCGTCAAGGCCAACCTGGCCCCGTCGGCCGCCTCGAGGTCCAGGGCAGCACCGCCCCCCGTCAGAGAGAAGGCTCCTCCGATCTTGATCGTCCCCGACACCGCAGAACCCAGATCCGGCGAGCGGGGGGAAGTTGCCCAAGACACGGCAGGAGCGAACACCGTGAACGCAAACAGGCAAACCGCAGTGAAAACCTGCATCACTCTTCCTCCCTGACACGAGGTCCGTCCATCGTTGTCCGGTTCCCCGGCAAAACCCGTCTCGAGACGTCTTCTGCGAAAGGATGCCGCCCACGGTGGGGCTCGTGTCCGGCGGGCCCATGGCGGAAGGAGCACTCTCCGAAGAAGAACGTCCCTGAATGCCCTGAACCGGCATGCCGGGCCCATTTCCAAGCGGGGACCCCCGAGGATCCGGAAACGGGTTCTATGGGAAAACCACCCAGAGCAGGGGCGGACGCAATCAGGATATCAGACCCGGCAAGGATGAGCCAGGCAAAAACCGGACCCCTGTGCGTCGGGAATCAAAGTCTTCGGTGAACGACCGCCATGGGCCGTGTCCGGGCCGGGAATCCCACCGGGCCGGGAATCCCAGGGGAATACGGTCATGAGAGACCCGCTCCCACCCGGCCGGGCCCCTCGAAGGCCCGGTTCCATGACACCAACCCTGCACGTTCTAACTTGAAAAGAGGAATCTGCCGAAGGAACCTGCCGTCTCACAGTCCTGAAACAGGGCCTCCGGGATACCTCCGCAAGGAACGAACATCCTACAGCCAAGGAGAACGACCATGCTGGGAATCCTGAGCACACTGATTCGAAAGACGCTCTCGGTCCGGGAATCGACCCCGTGGAGAAACCTGGGATCCGGAAAGCTTCAGGGGTGCCGGAACTCCCGAGTGCACGAGACCCACGAAGAAAAGACCTCGGTCCGTCAACGGCTGAGTGCCCTGCTGCGAAGGCTGGGCCTCGGGTTGGCGGTCCCGGCGTTGAGTCTCGCCCTGGGGACCCCTTTTCCCGGAACAACCTCCGCCCGAGGGACCCTGGAAAACCCGGCTCTCTTCCTCGCAGCGGAGGAGACCGAACAGATCGATACCAACCCCTTTCGGCCCAAGATCCCGGAAGAATACCGGTTCCGTTATTACCGGGACAACTTCGCTTTCCGGGTCCCGGTTCTTAACCTTACCGACGCGTGACAGATCCTTCGTGCCGGAACTCCGCTTCGTCCCGGGGTGCGGGGACCCCCGGGCGAAGTGGCGGCCCTTAGGCTGTTGCCCGAGGACTCCGTAAAATTCTACCGCTTCCGAAGCCCGCTCCCCTGGACCGAACGCATCCACAACGGACCCGCCTTTCTCAGGGCTCTCCCTACCTCTCTCCTTTCCGCAGCCCCCGTTGCCAGAGGAATCACGAGCATCGACACGGTCACCCCGACCACACCGGCCCATCCCCACAACGCGTATGCGTGACCGCTCAGGTAGATTCCTACCGCTCCCCCCAGGTAATAAAACAGGACGTAGAGGGAATTGGCTCTGCCCTGGTTTCCGGTCAACTTGCGGTTCAGAGAGCCGGCAGCCGAGGCATGGACGGCGAAAAACCCGATGCAGATTCCCACAAGGCTCACGATGATGAGCAGCAGGGACGGAATGAGGGTCGCGACGATGGAAAGGCCCAAGATGCCGGCACCCAGGATCATGGTGTTGCCGTTGCCGATGGAGTTGCTGACCTTACCTGCCAGGGGACCGACCACCATCCCCACAGTGTAGGAAAGATACAGTAGCGTAATGAGCTCGGTGGAAGCCCCGAAAGGGGACCCCGAAAGATAAAAGGGCAGATAATTGAAGACGGACGAGAAGGCAAAGAACCCTCCAAACGCCACCAGGTAGGTCCGGAGAAACTCTTTTCGGGAAAGCAACCGAAGGAACCCTGCGGCAGGGGTATCCGCGGGACGAACGGGCCCGTTGCCCGGCAGTCGCTTCACCGCCGCAAGGGTCGCCCCCAGGAGCATGAGAGAGGCGCTCACGAATGCGAACCGCCAGTGGAGGGGAGGATGAATCCAGCCGCCGAGAAGACGGCCCCCCAACCCTCCGGCCACCGTCGCCGACACGTAGGTACCCATGACCACGTTGAGGGATGCGGGCGGAAGACTGCGGGCCAGGTACGCGGCCAGGCAGGTGGTGAGTGAGGGAAGAAAAAGGCCCTGGACAAATCGGGCGCCCACGAGCACCGCCAGGCTCGAAGTCGCGGCGCAAAGGAACCCGGCCGAGGCCACCGTTGCGCCGCCGGTCAGAATGATCGGCCGCAGGGGATATCGGTCGGAGAGCATCCCGAAAGGCAGGTTGGAGAGGGCCATTCCCAGGACGACCGCGGCGATGGTCCAGGAGGCCCGAGTCTCACTCACGTGAAATTCTGCCCGGATCACGGGCAGTACGGGCTGGGTGATATAAACGGTGGTAAACGCCGCACAAACCAGGGAGAAGACGATCCATTTCAGACCGGGAGATTCCCGGAGGTTCCCCGGGGAAGCGGGTTCCGTATTTTCTTTCTTCATGGTTCTCGCCATCGGTTCACGACCAAATCCGGCACGCATGGCGAATCCCTGATTTGAGCGATTCCGAGACCATCCCCTCGTCAGGTCCACGCAGGCCGGCACCCAGCACCCGGAGGGTATGCACGCCTTTCAGGGATTCCCGTTTGTCCGCGGGAATGACGAAACGGGATGCGTGCCGGCCAAATCGCTCAATCCAGGGAATCATCCGCGGCAACCCCGTGCCGGTTCCTTTCTCCACCTCTTCCGTTGAGCCGGCCCTAGGTTCGGGCCCTTGCTCTCAACCGTTTCCCGGAGGACCGATCCCTACCATGCCCTGAATTTGTGGACCAGTCCCAACCCCCCTCGACCCGGGATGTTTCTGGTAGCGGGCGCAACGATTCTACCGCCGGGCCTTGGGCTTCAGGCAGACGTAGTGGTTTCCCCCCTGGTTTGCGATGTAGATGGGGACCGCCTCCCGGGGTGGCTTGAAGGGACCGTCACCCATGGCGTGCTGTTGCACGAACAGGACCGTCCGGTTCAGCTCCCAGGCGGTGGGGGAATCGAAGGTAC
>Ga0116192_1003343_pt1 | contig 10070 bp, 7 predicted proteins | sample AD_UKC113_MetaG_FD_89876 | JGI IMG/M metagenome (GOLD analysis project Ga0116192, IMG submission 89876) | Active sludge microbial communities of municipal wastewater-treating anaerobic digesters from Hong Kong - AD_UKC113_MetaG | ecosystem: Engineered > Bioreactor > Anaerobic > Digestate | place...
CCAACGGCTATATCAACGAGGCACCGCTTCAGGCACTGCTTCCATTTATCGATGCCATGAACATCGATTTGAAAAGCTTCCGGGATGAGTTCTATCAGAAGATTTGCGGCGGCCTAACCGCCCCGGTCAGGAGAACCATCGAACTGGCCTCCAAGGCCTGCCATGTGGAGATAACCACCCTGATCATCCCCGGCTTGAATGACAGCACCCGGGAGATGGATGCGCTCTCCAAATGGATCTCAGAGCTCGATGAAAGCATCCCCCTTCATATCAGCCGGTTCTTCCCCAGGCACAGGATGCTTGACCGGGAAGCCACGCCGGTTGACACCATTCTGGTGCTCCGGGAGGTGGCCTTAAGGCACCTCAGGTATGTCTATACCGGCAATGTATAAAAAAAGCACCTTCTTTTCGGAAGATGCCTTTAGGTCGGATGGCATTATAGATTTACAAGTTCGTTAGATATTCCCTCTATGCTCATAACTGAAGATGAAACCTGCTGCATGGAAGCCATCTGCTCTTCCACTGATGCGGCTATCTCCTGAAGCTCGCTCAGGTTACGCTCGCTGATGTTCTTGATGCCCTCCACAATCTCGACGATCCTCCTGCTGTTTGAAGCCACATCCTGGGTGGCGCTGCTGACCTCGGAGATCTTCTCGTGCATTTCAACACCCGTGGCCGATACCTTTTCAAAGGAGCTTCCTGCATTCTGGATCAGCTGAAGTCCGCTTTCTACCAGATCTGAGCTGTTATCCATGGCATCAACCGCTTTTTTCGTATCCTCCATGACCTCTTCGATCAGGTGGGCGATATCATTGGCCGCTTGCTGGGACTGTTCGGCCAGAACCCTGATCTGGCTGGCCACCACAGCAAAGCCTCTGCCCTGCTCACCCGCTCTGGCCGATTCAATGGCCGCATTCAATGCCAGCATATTGGTCTGCTCAGAGATCCCGGAAATCACATCAATAATCCTGCTGATTTCTACCGAGCGCTCTTCAAGCCTGCCTACGATGGACTTGCTGGCCTGAGTGGCCTCAGAGATGACATTCATTTCATTGACAGCGTTTTCGATGACCTTGCCGCTTTCAACCGTCAGGGCACGAACCTGCTGAGACAAGTCGGAAATGCGTTTGCTTTCCTCGGCTATACGGTTTATGCTGTTGGATATGTCAATGACGGTGTCAGACGCTTCATCCATGTATCGAAGGGTGTCCTCAGAGCCGGCAGCGATACGCTGGGTGTTCCCCGAGATTTGCTCATTGGCCTTTGTGGTATTCTCTGTAATGATGGAAAGGTGCTGTACCGATTCGGCCAGAATGCCCGATACCTCCTTGGTTTTTGCGGTAACCTCCTTCATCCTGTTAAGCATCTCGGCTTGCTCTTCAGCACCCATGACATTCTGGAGCATTGCCCGTGTTCTTTTGGAGAGCATGATAAAGATCAAAGAGATAACCATGAACTGAAGGGCTCTGGGAACAACACCATAGACGATGTTCTCATACAGAGCCATTAGGTTTTTGTCCGTAATGCAATCCGCGTAAAGCGAAAGGACCTGAGCGACGGCAGTGGTTATCAGCGTCAGAATAACGGTAATCCAACTCAGGCGCTTTGAAAAATATAAGCTGGCGATTGCCACCGGATAGATATACATGAGCACCGCATGCCAGGAAAGGAAGGTGACGACAACCGAGACCATCAGCACTGCCGATATGGTCACCACATACTTTACCCATGGTCCCTGTTTTTTCAAAGCAAAGACCAGCAGAGCCGGGATCGCCAGCAAGACAGCTGCAACTCCCAACGCTATAGTCATCACATCAATAGGCGCAATAAAGATTCCCACTACATCCAGGATATAAATCAAGGCAACGAAGAGGATGGTGAGGAGCATGACCTTCGCCGCAAATCGATTGGCCTCGTATTCATTTTTTTCTAGCATTCCGTTTTGTGACACTGAAGCAGCCTCCTTAATGATTATCATACTCCATTATACCCCAGTTTTTTCGACAGAAAAACATTAAATTCTATGGAAGGCTTAAACCTCAACGAAATTTTGCAGGAGGTTGTCAAAAACCTATGGATCGATTGGAATAGCTTGGTCCATAAGGCTCTGGCGGGGGTCTGTTCCCAGGAATCCCGACACCTTAGGCTTGAGGCGTCAGATCTGTGTATGCCTTGATCACAGACCAAGCCTGGACAAGGGCCTGGAAGTCAAACCGCCCGTTGGCAGGGCTGGTGGAAGGCAGGCAAATAGCCTCAACACAGGTAATTGGGTAGCACAACCGCCTGTATAGCTCGTCTGCCTTCTTCCCATTGGTGAAAATGGCCTTGATAGGCGCTTCTTTAAGAATCCCCGGAATATCATTGGCAACAGGCTTTTTTATGGAGCTATCCTTTGAAAGCTCGATCTCGCAGCTTCTGAGCACATCCCAAAGGGCAATACCGCTGGATTTCAAGAAGTCGATTTTTCCCGCCGTGTTTTGAAAGGCCTCTCTGTTTGCCAGACAGGCAAGAATCTTCCAAAACCGATTCTGGGGATGCCCGTAATAGAACTGCTGCTGCCGGGAGATCACCGAGGGCATGGTTCCCAGAATCAGGATCTGCGAATGCTCGTCGTAGATGGGTTCAAAGGGATGAATCAGAAAATCGGTCATAAGCCTTTAGCCTCTTTCTTTTCCTTCTGGTACATAATATACTATTACAATAATCGTAGTATTTTCTAGCCTTTGCTGCCATAGCTTAAGCCTCAGCCTCTTTGAGATTTTCCCTTCAGGCGGGCGGCCAGCCTCCGATAGAGTCCTCGGAGGTTAAACAGCGTTCCTGTAAACGCCTTTGATACGGCCTTGATCATCTGGGGTATCCTGCTGAACTGATCGGTACTCTCATTCAAAAGAAAAGTCCATGTGGAAGCCGGTCCAAGAAGCCCCTCCTTCTCCATATCCACACCATCAGGCGTGAGGGTGACCTCATCAAACAAGCGCAAGACCTCCAGCGCCATATCCTCCTGCATGCCGTCAAAGGCATCGATGGCCTTACGGTTGAAGACATCCATAAGGCTTTGTCCGCCTAACACCGCCAGATGAATGCTCTCTTTTGTATACTCAAGATAATCCAGATGCTCGGCCCAGAGCTTGTTCATAAGGTAGAGGGTAAGCTGTTTCTCGGCTTTTCTGACTACACCCTCGCCAAATTCGGCACAAAGGGCGGAATATCTGTCGGGCTTATGCCTTTCCAGAAGATCGGGTCTCGTTCGGTCGCAGAGGAGATCAAGCCTCTGCTGAAACAGTATCCTTCTCTGCTGCTCCACCACATAGGTGTATCGCGTCAGCTGGCTCCGCATATCTCCGTTATAGCCCTCCACCATTCTCTGGCACCTGGCGATCTCCTTATAAAGATGCGGATCCTCCAGCTCACGCCTATGGCCATCGGGGCAAAACCGCTCCATGAAGCCCTTGGTCAATTCAAAGCGTTGAAAGAGGGAATCTTCAAGGCTGATAAAGAATCGGCTTTCACCCGGATCGCCCTGCCTTCCTGCCCTGCCCCTGAGTTGATTGTCAATCCTCACGCTCTCATGGCGTTCGGTTCCTATAACATATAAACCGCCTAAAGCGGCGACCTCTTGATGATGAACTCCGTCCTCCCCTCCGAGCCTGATGTCCACACCCCGGCCTGCCATGTTGGTTGACACCGTAATGGCACCCCTGCACCCCGCATTGGCAATGATGGCCGCCTCCATCTCATCGTTTTTGGCATTGAGCACCACACAGTCCAGGCCCCTCTCCTTGAGCCTTCCCGCAAGGTTTTCCGAATCCTCAACGCTGCGTGTGCCGATGAGGATGGGCTGCCCGGTTTGATGGACGCGCTCAATTTCATAGATGATGGCCTCCATCTTTTCCTCGTAGCCGGTAAACACCCGGTCGGGGTGATCGACTCTGATGCAGGGCTTATAGGCGGGAATGGCCACAACCTCCTTCCGGTAGATACTTGCGAACTCCGAGCAAGGGGTCTGAGCCTTTGGTATCTTCCTGCCCTTGATGCTGCCTTGCCCTTCGCCGCTTGCTTCCATGGCCGTGATGCTGGCATTGGTTGCTGTGCCGGTCATGCCTGCCAGAACCGGGTACAGGCTTAAGTAATGCTGCATGGCGATACTCCCCAGGATCTGACCCTTGCCCTCATGGGCTATGCCCTCCTTGATCTCAAGGGCAGACTGAATGCGATTGGGGAACATTCTTTTCTCGGCGATGCGGCCAGTAAACTCATCGATAAGCAGCACCTTGCCGTTCTTCACGATATAATCCCTGTCCCTTTGAACCAAATGCATCACGTAGAGCGAGATATATAGACTTGAAAGGTTAAAGGCATTGCTTTCATCATAGAGATTCCCGCAGCCAAGCAGGCCTTCGGCATATAGAATGCCCTCATCGGTCAAAAAGATGTCCTTGCCATGATAATCCACCTCAAAGTGTTTTCCGGCGACCAAGGAGGATGCCACAGCCATGATCCTATGAAGATCGTCCTCGGCATTGTCGCCATACTTCCCTGCAATAACCAGAGGAATACGGGCCTCATCAATCATAATGGAATCGGCCTCATCCACAATGGCATAATAGAGGGGCCTGTGTACCAGCTCCCCTATGTCCATGCTCATAAAATCCCGAAGATAGTCGAACCCGGCTTCTCTTGACGTGACATAGGTGATGTCGCATCCATAGGCCTTTTGCCTCTGTACCCTGGTCATGCCCTCCTGAATATATCCGACCGAAAGCCCGAGGAAGTTGAAAACCGGGCCCATCCAGAGGGTATCCCGCTTAGCCAGATAATCATTGAAGGTCAGGATATGCACCCCTTTCCCTGTCAGGGCATGTAAGCAGGCAGGCATGACAGCGGCCAGGGTCTTCCCTTCCCCTGTCTGCATCTGGGCAATCTTCCCTTCAAACAGTGCAAGCCCAGCCATGATCTGCGTGGGAAAGGGTGTCAGCCCAAGGGTTCTTTTTATGGCTTCCTTCACTATCCCAAAGGACTCCACCAGGACGTCGCAAAGCCTCCGGCCACTCTGTACCGACAGCTTCAAGGCCCCGAATCCCTGCGCTAATGAGCAATCGGATAAACCGGTCAGATCCATGCTGCTGATGGTTTGCACGGCCCTTGTATAACCCTCCTTCATATCATACGAAGGTTCAGCATTTCGTTTTATTTTCATATTCATCGCACCTCTCAATTAAGTAAGAACCCCACCACGCAATCACAGATTGCTGGCGAGTCCCGGGAACTCGGTTGCATAGGCGAGCAGCCCGGTTGCATGGCCGAGCAGTGTAGCAAAGCGGAACGACCAGACAAACGAAGTTTGCGACCAGCCCTTGTTATTTCATGATTAACCCGGTCGGATAAATCCCCTGTTCCACACATAACACCGATTAATCAGATACCTGAAGGGAACCCGTGATTACGCAGAAATACAGGCAACGCAATAAAGCCTGCAGACCGGGCTGAAATCAGCATTTTAATTGATGTTTTAGCAATAAGAGGGGTGCGCAGACGGAATCTTCAGCTTTTGCTGAAAGACGATGATAAGCGCTGATAATATAAAGACAACGGCCATGGAGATCCAGAAGAAGCCTGAAAATCCGGATAATGAGGCTTCCTGAAGTCCGCCTGAAAGAATAACCTGATGCATGAAGGCTTTTGTCAGTAACTCCTTTTCAAAGGGCAGGAAAAGAAGGCATCCCGAACCTAATACCAGAAGGCCTTCCATTGTGAATGCATGAAGGACTGCCGACGAGACTGCGCAATGCTTTATAGACTTGTGCAAGAACTCTCAATAACCTTCCTGACACCTGCAAAACTCCTTGAAATTGGAATAACCTTATCATAGCACAAATTCCTGGTACTGAACAGTACGGGGCGCAGATAAAATCTCGAGTCCCCTAAACACCTGAACTGAAAGCACATATGTGGTCATTTTGCTTGGTATGTAAGCCAAATTACCTCAGAAAGAACACAATTCCGATGAAGTGGCTCAAGGCGCCAAGGTTCACAAACAGGTGCCAGACCATGTGATGGTACCTGAAGCCCTTCTTGGCATAGTAGTAGGCACCTGTGGAATAGAAAATACCCCCCAGGGTGATAAAGGAGAGCAGCATTTTATCGGCCTTGGCGAGGAAAACAGGCAAAAAGAAGATGATGGTCCATCCCATCACAAGATAGATGGTTAGGCTGACCTTGGGAATGGATCTGCGAGACAGCGATTTATAGAGGACGCCGAAGAGCACCATCAGCCACTGAATCACCGTAATGACGATCCCCTGCCATCCGCCAATGATGGAAAGGGCAATGGGTGTATAGCTTCCTGCAATGGCTACATAGATAAAAATATGATCCAATATCTTAAAGACGGCTTTATGTCTGGAATTGCCGGCCATCACATGATACAGGGTGGATGCCAGAAACATGAGGAAAACCGATATGACAAAGATGCTGACACCGAAGGCATCCAGCGCACCTCCCTTTATGTAGGCCCGGATGGCCGCATAGGGAAGCAAAAAGAGAACCAGGGCTGCCATGGGGCCGTGGGTGGTGGCATTGGCAATCTCCTCACCCAGAGTGTAGACATAAGCCTTTTTCTTTTCTTGCAATGGAACTTCTCTCCTTAATTGATCGTTGATTGGATTATAACGGAAAAACACCGTAGCTTCAAGTATTGCCAATGCCTATTGAAGGGCGCAGCACAATACCAGGAGATATATAAAAAGGCCGTCCATGGCGGTTTTCAAGGTTCTTTTTATCAGGTTAATCTAGCTTAAAGAATGACAAAGGAAAGCTTCTTTTTGTCAAGCAACAAAGAGAGGCTTTGTTTTTTATTTTCCACCTTTTTGTTCAATCGTAGGATTTATATAAGTTACTCTTAGAGATAATATTGATGTGTAGCAACCAGGCTATAATCAACTTAAGGAGGACTAAATCTTATGAAACTGAAGAAAAGATGGATGGCACTAATGCTAACATCAATAATAGCACTATCCGTTGTTGGTTGTGGAAACACAAACACACAGACACCAAGTACAACCACACCAAATGCTACTCAGAGTGGTAACACCACAGCGGAAGAAAAAGTATTAGTAGTATACACAGCAAGAAGTGAGGAACTTAACAAAGCTGTTATTTCAGAGTTCGAAAGAGAAACCGGAATTACGGTTGAACTGGTAACAGCAGGTACAGGTGAGCTGCTTAAGCGTGCAGAATCTGAAAAAGATAATCCGTTAGGCGATATTTTCTGGGTTGCAGACCGTACAATGCTTGAATCATCTTCACACTTGTTTATGCAGTATGTTTCTTCCGAAGATGCAAATATGCTTGATGGATTTCAGAATAAAACCGGATACTTCTCTCCAGCATTTTCAGACCCTCCGGTATTAATTGTTAACACCGACCTTAAGGGTGACATTGAAATAAATGGTTTTGAGGATTTATTGAATCCTGCGCTGAAAGGTAAAATTGCTTTCGGTGATCCGGTAAACTCCAGCTCAGCGTTCCAGTCTTTAGTTGCTATGCTGTACGCTATGGGTGAAAATAATGATCCAATGTCTGATAAAGCATGGGATTTTGTAGATCAATTCTTGAAGAACCTTGACGGCAAAATGGCTAACAGCTCCAGCCAGGTATATAAAGGCGTTGCTGAAGGTGAGTATATTGTAGGACTTACATGGGAAGACCCTGCAGCCAAATATGTAAAAGAAGGCGCTAATGTTGAAGTAGTATTCCCTGAAGAAGGAACTACCTTCCCCGGTGAATCAGTACAGATTCTGAAGAATTGCAAACATCCGGAAAATGCAAAGAAGTTTGTAGATTTCATGTTGTCTGAAAAAATCCAGAATAAAGTAGGTTCTGAATTAACTGTTCGTCCTCTCAGGAAAAATGCAACACTTGCAGATTATATGACACCTCAGGCCGAGATTAAGTTATTCAGCAACTATGATGAAGGATGGGTTGCTACAAACAAGTTAGAAATCACAAATACATTCAGCGAGCATCTGGAATCCTCCATGGATTAATTCTAATTAAATAGAAGTCTGAATGACTAAAACCGGGCCGCTTTGAGCAATGCCATATCGATAAGAATAAATCGAGTGACAAGCAAAAGTGGCCCTAATTTTTGTCGAAGTATCGAATAGAAGGAGAGTTCATATATGAGTGTAGCAATTAATATAGAAAATGTTGTAAAGCGTTTTGGGAAGGATACAGTAATAAATGGATTATCATTGGATATTAAACCGGGTGAATTTTTCACATTGCTCGGGCCGTCGGGCTGCGGAAAGACCACTCTGCTTCGTATGATAATTGGATTTAATTCAATTGAAGGCGGCCAAATTAAGATTGACGGCAAAGTAATCAACGATATTCCAACCAATAAGAGAAATATGGGTATGGTATTCCAAAACTATGCCATATTCCCCCATATGTCGGTTAAAGATAATATTGCATTTGGTTTAAAAAATAGAAAAGTACCAAAGAAAGAGATTGAGCCGAAGGTGGATGAGATCTTAAAAATAGTTAAAATTGATCATTTGAAAGATCGTATGCCTCAAAAGTTGTCAGGCGGGCAACAGCAGCGCATTGCTTTAGCAAGAGCAATAGTAATACATCCTGAGGTTCTTTTGATGGACGAGCCCCTCTCCAATCTTGATGCGAAGCTCCGTACAGAGATGCGTAATGCCATTAAGCAGATTCAGCAGCAGGTCGGAATCACAACAGTGTATGTAACCCATGATCAGGAAGAAGCGCTGGCCGTATCAGACAGGATTGCTGTTATGAATAGCGGCGTAATTCAGCAGATTGATACCCCAAAGAATATTTATCAGCGACCTGCAAACATATTTGTTTCAACATTTATCGGACTTTCCAACATATTAAAGGGTGTGCTTGAAAGCAACGACAAAGGAAAAGCTCTGGTGCGGATCGGTGACTATAGATTCCAAATGAATAATATTCAAAAAGACATAAGCTCGAATTGTCCTGTTAAGATATCTGTTCGTCCCGAAGAATTTATCATTAACAAGGAGACTGCAGAAGGTATTCCGGTTACGGTTAAAAGCAGTGTTTTTCTTGGAGTTGATACCCATTACTTTGTTGAAACCAACGAGGGACAAGAGTTAGAAGTTATACAGAATTCAGACTTAGACGAACTGATTCCAAACGGAGCCAGGATACATCTTAAGGTTGTAGAGCAGAAAGTTAATGTATTCAGTGAAGATGGTAACAGGAGCTATATCGATAAGGGGGTCCGTTCATGAAGCTTGGTAAAAATCGTCTTAACATGTGGCTGGTTCTGGCCTTTGGAATACTGATACTATTTTTGGTCTTTGTAGTGTTCCCGCTAGGTCTTATTCTGTATAAAAGTGTTCTGATGGAAGACGGAACCGTTAGCTTTTCATACTTTACTAAATTCTTCTCCAAAAAGTTTTATTGGAGTACGTTGGTAAATAGCTTCAAGGTTACAATAGCTTCCACAATTGTATCGGCAATTTTGGGCCTTATTATGGCCTATGTGCTAAGAAGCATAAAAATTAAAGGAAGCAAGTATCTGAACATTCTTATTGTTATATCATACTTGTCGCCGCCGTTTATTGGAGCATATGCGTGGGTGTGGTTATTCCGATGCTAATTGACCCAGGCCTCCGATTCAAATTGACCCACCCCTCCGATTCAAACTGACCCAGGGTTCTGATTGAAATTGACCCACCCTTCCGATTCAAATTGACCCACCTCGATCTCAGGAAATATACTCCATTTGATTGCATTCTATCATCAATTTGAATGGAGGAGAAGAAATGAGGTCGATGAACATGATTAAAATTCGTGAAATTCTAAGGCTACAAAGCCTTGGAATCAGCATTCGGGCGTCAGCAGAAAGCTGTAAATGTTCCCGAAACACCATTCGAGATGTGCTTGGAAAAGGTAAGCGTCAAATATGCCATCACATAGTATAACAGTCGCGAAGTTGATACAATCACAATGAATACGGTTGAAAAAGTTGAAAAAGTAAGCAAACTTTTTCAACCAGGAACGGAGTGATTGTA
>Ga0116192_1003344_pt1 | contig 10067 bp, 9 predicted proteins | sample AD_UKC113_MetaG_FD_89876 | JGI IMG/M metagenome (GOLD analysis project Ga0116192, IMG submission 89876) | Active sludge microbial communities of municipal wastewater-treating anaerobic digesters from Hong Kong - AD_UKC113_MetaG | ecosystem: Engineered > Bioreactor > Anaerobic > Digestate | place...
AAATAAAGAAAGCTCCATCAAACACAATGAACGATGAAAAACCGATTTCGTACAAAAAAAGACTCACATAGACAACTGATGAAAGAGTTTTTCCTTGGCTTCATTAAAATACATATACTTTACCATACAGGGGAACGGCCGTTTTATGGTCAGGAACTCAAAGAAGAGCTGGAGAAACATGGGTACTCCCTTTCGTACGGGACTCTCTACCCCGTCCTTCATAAACTATGCGATGAGGGATACTTACGGAGGGAAGAAAAAAACGTAGAAGGAAAAATTCGAAAGTATTACACCCTAACAGAACAGGGAGCCCACCTCCTTGGCCAGGTAAAAGAAAAAATAAAGGAACTCGTAGATGAAGTGATGGACTAAGAGAAATTAAAGGCCTGTTGAACCGGCATCTGTTGTACTATTAGTTATAGAAATCATTTCACCCTACGATAAAAGCCCCCCTCCTCATTGACGAGGGAGTGACAGTATGTTATTTGTTAGGCTGTAATCGTTAAGGATTGCAATCTTTCACTGAGGTAAAATGGCATGGAGAATACGTTGATCACAGTAGAGGATATAAGAAAACTTTTAGAATTCAAACCTACAGAAACGTTAGTTACTTCCTTTTATCTGAGTCTTGATCCGAGTCGTACCCCCCCTGGCAAATTTACTGCTTTAGCCCGGAGTATGCTTCAAGAGAAATATAAATCATTAGAGAAGGAAGGCTTATCCGAATCCGTTTTACGCAAGGTAAAAGAGGATTTTAAACGGATTGAGGATTTTGTAGTTAATCATTTTACTTTAAAAGGGAGAGTAAGAGGGTTAGTAATCATCGCAGATACAGCTCGAGATTTTTTCCAGATCTATCGTATTGCTCAGCCGGTAAAACCTCAAATCGTGGTAGATCCTGACCCCTATATTCGTCCTCTGATGGCCATTTTAGATGAATATCATAGATTGATGCTGGTTCTAATAGATCAACATGAAGCTCGCTTACTTGAAGTGTATATGGGAGAAGTAGTAGAGCACGAAGCGTATCACTCCGATGTTCGAGGGAAAATCAAAGAAGGTGGATGGTATGGATTAGAAGAACGCCGGATTGAGAGAAGCATCAAGAATAAACTAATACATCATTATAAAAGGGTAGCTGATGCTATTCTGACACACTTTCGAATGGGACATTTTGAATACCTTTTCGTAGGTATAAAAGCAGAGGATTACTCGCTTTTTCTCCCTCTCCTCCATAGCTATTTGCAGCCCAAAGTAAAAGGAAGATTAGATCTTAGCCCTAAAGATGCTATAAATACAATAATCGAAGTAGCATTACAAGAAGAGAAAAAAATAGAAACAGAGGAAGATAATGCTCTCTTAGAACACCTCCTGACAACCCTGGAGAGGGGAGGATTAGCTGTTAAAGGAATAAATGAGGTTTTACGATCTATACCTCTTGGAGCTTGTCAGGTACTGGTAGTAGATGAAGAGTATCGAGTCCCCGGATACGTTTGTGAAGATTGTGCCTACTTAGCCGTAGAGGAAGGTTCATGCCCGTTCTGTAAAAAAGAGACTCTTCCCGTAGAAGATGTGATAGAAGAAGCTATGGAGGAAGTTCTCCTACAAAGAGGAGAAATTAAATATATCACTACCCAGGCTCCTCGACTAACGGAAATCTTCCGTATAGGAGCTTTTTTACGATACAAGATTTAGGACAATAGAAACGGGGTGGACGGATCATCAGCAAAAAACATAGCAATCCTTATTCATGCAATTTTCGTCCCCCTACCCCAAAACATCTTCCCAGGTAATTCCTTCACCGTCCGGTACAGGACGGACAAGCCGTTTTCCCAGGACGATGTTCCACAGCTCGGGAGGAAGTCCGGGCCGTAAGGTTTTCTCTGTTCGTAGAAGGGCGCAGTTCGTCTCATCCAGTATCTCTCCCCCTTTTAGTTCCCGCATGGCATGGATCGATCGATTCGTTGTACGATAGTTTTCCTCTTCCGAACGAGCAAGACGTTTTACCCCATCTCCTAGAGCGTTATATACCCTCTCTTTTCCATACCGGGCTTCCAGGGCTTCCACCACGTGGCCTCTTCTCCCTGCCTGCAGCTCAAGAAAGGCTGATCGTACCTCCAGGGCCATCTGGGCGAACTCTTTTGGTACCAGGGCAATGGGATCATCCAGCCCTTCCCCCTTCCGATCCAGGGTGAAGTGTTTTTCTACTATCCGGGCTTTTTCCAGGACGGCAAGCACAGGAACCAGTACAGGATCCAGGCTATGATCCGATACCCCCACGGGTACTCCAAAGATCCCCCGCAGGTTTGGGATGAGAGAGAGATTGTACTCCTCTTCCGGAGCCGGGTACGAAGTAATACAGTGCAGCAAGGTAAGGGCAGGAAAAACCAGAACCTTTTTCTGAGTCTTTTCCTGTGCGCCATCAGAGGCTCCTCCTCTGTCCGAATAGAGAGGATTCCGTCCGCTAACCACTGATACAGCCATCTCTATGTCCCCAAGGGTGGATACACCGGTAGAAAGGATCGTTGAATTCCCGTAGGAGGCTACCTCCTCCAGGAGGGGATAATGATTCAATTCCGGAGAAGCAATTTTAAATACCCGGGTACCGATTTCCCGAAGGATCCGGGCACTCCGAATCCCAAATGGAGAACAGACAAACGTAAGGCCATGGGATTCTGTTTCTTCCTTTAACGTTGCATAGAATTCGATAGGCTGTTCCAGGGCTTTGAATCGATCGTACAGCGGAATTCTTCCTCCGGGAAGCTCTACAACACCGCTCTTCGGATGAAGAATTTCGTCTGCAAAAACCAGCTGAAACTTTGCAGCATCCGCTCCGGCCTCTGAAGCAGCGGCTATCAGTTCCCGGGCTTTGGTTAGGTCACCTCCATGGGAAGTGCCGATTTCCGCAATCAGGATAGGTCTTTGCATAAAGCCTCCTTCACCAGCAGGGCCTCCGTTAGTGTCACGAACCTTGTTGATTTTTCCTGCTTGCCTGTGCTGTAGTTTCCTTGTTTCGGTCTGCCCGGGCCCTGATGAGGTCAAATCCTGTGTACGGAACCAGCCGTCCCGGAATACGGACAGATCCGTCAGCCTGCTGAAAATTTTCCAGGATAGCAATGATCCCCCGGGATACGGCTATTGCGGTACCATTCAGCATGTGAACGTACCGGTTTTTCCCCTCCTCCCGATACCGGATCCCCAGCCGCCGGGCCTGGTAGTCGGTACAGTTTGAGGTACTGGTTACTTCTCCCCAGTCCCCTTCCTCTCCCCGGCCGGGCATCCAGGCTTCTATATCAAACTTCCGGTACGCGGGAGCCCCTAAATCCCCTGTACAGGTATCTACCACCCGATAGGGGATTTCCAGTCCAGAGAATATTTCTTCTTCGATCGATAAAAGTCGGCTGTGCCAGGAATCCGATTCTTCTGGTTTACAGTAGACGAACATCTCTACCTTGGTGAACTGATGCACTCTGTAGAGCCCCTTAGAAAACTGGCCGGCCGCTCCTGCTTCCCGGCGAAAACAGTGCGAAAGCCCTGCCATCCTAACGGGCAAATCTTCCCCATTTAAAATCTGATCTGCATAGTACCCCCCAAGGGTTATTTCCGCAGTTCCCACAAGACACGTTCCGGTTCCTTCAAGGGTGTAAATGTTACTCTCCGGTCCCCGGGGATTGAAACCGATCCCTTCCACAATCTCTTCTCTGGCAATATCCGGTGTGATAAACGGGTGAAACCCGTGCTTCTGCAGGATATCAAAGGCGTACCGGACCAGAGCCAATTCCAGAAATACTGCCTCATTTTTCAGGTAATAAAATTTGGTTCCCGCTACCCGGGTTGCCGTATCAAAATCGATTAAATCCAGCTTCTCTCCCAGCTCCACATGATCCAGCGGCCTAAAATTGAATCGGGGTAACTCTCCTACCCGTTTGATCTCCCGATTATCCGTATCCTCTTTACCCACTGGTGCATCCGGATGCGCCATGTTGGGAATCTTCGCCGCTTCCCGATACAACTCCTTCTCTTTCTCCTCCAGCAGGGCTTCCACTTCGGCTATTCTTGCTTTTAACTCTTTTCCTTCTTCGATCAGGGCAGCCCGTTCCTCCGGCTCCCGTTTTCCCTTCATTTTCTGGGCATTCTCATTCCTCCGGGATCGTAAGGCATCTATCTGAGCGATTAAGGCATTTCTTTCCTCGTAGAGACGGGCTACATACTCAGCATCTGCTGTCATATTCCGATTACGGATGTTTTCTTTTACAGCCTCCAGGTTGTCCTTTAAAAATTTCAGATCGATCATGCTACGCTCCTTCCAATTCCCCAGCTCTCTCTCCTGCCGCTTCTACCGCCCGTATAATCGCAGCCGTAACCGCTTCTTCTTCCAGAACCTGTAATCCCGCTATGGTGGTGCCTGCCGGCGATGCGACCCGTGTGATCCAGGTTGAAGGAGCCTCCTGGGACTTTTTCAGTAACTCCACCGCTCCTTCCACTACCTGGAGGGACGTCTCCAGGGCAGCCGGATAGGAGAACCCTGTTTTTACCCCGCCGAGGGCCATTGCATGGATGAACTGGAAAACAAACGCGATGCCGGAACCGGATAGACCTGTGATCATGGGCATGAGCCGTTCGGGGATCAAGATAGGATGTCCGATGGCTTCCGCAATCTTTAAGCATTGTTCCCTGAACTCTCCTCCAGGCCCGACCGGTTCACTCTTTTCAATTGCTTCCGGGAAGGAAATCCCTACAGCCGCCTTACGGTACATAGCAGCCAGGTTTGGCATGAACCGGGCTAAAAAAGGGGTTTGCAGGAATTCCTTAAAAAAACCTAAGGGCTTCCCTGCTATAATAGAAATAAACTGTTTATCCTGAGCATAGGGGCCGATTTCCTTTGTGAGACTCTCCGCATCCTGGGGTTTTACCGCCAATATCACCAGGTCGGCAAAATCAAAGAACCTCCCCCAATCCCCTGTATAATCCTGGGCCTGGTATCGATCCTTTGCCAAGGAACTCCGCAAGGGGACTTTTTCCACTACAGCCAGCTCTAGAGCGGGAAACACTTCCTTTAATCCCGCGGCAAACGCTTCTCCCATATTCCCAAATCCGATAATTCCAATTCTTTTCATACGAATATCATACCGGAAAAGGGAAATCGGCTCAATCGTATTTACATTTCAGGAAGAAAAGGGTGGAGAAACCTACAGTTCCAAACCGGGAAATCCCTGCTGGCAGGCATACGTATAGGCAAGAATCGCTGCTGTATTGGAAAGATTGAGGGATCGTGCCTCTTTCCGGGTGGGAATCCGAATAATCCGATCAGGAAACCGTTCTAAAATGTCCGGAGATAATCCTGAGGATTCCTTTCCGAATACAAAGTAGCAGGGATCCGGATACCGGATCCCTGTATAAAGCAAGGTTCCCCGCCGGGAAGTAAAATATACATTGCTCAATCCGTGAACCGCAAGGAACTCTTCAAAATTCGGATACACCTCAAAACGGACCAAAGGCCAGTAATCCAACCCAGCCCTGCGTAGATACCGGTCTTCCAGAGAGAATCCCAGGGGTTCAATTAAATCAAGGGTAGCTCCTAATGCTGCACAGGTCCGGGCAATGTTCCCTGTATTCTGGGGTATTTCCGGCTCGATTAATACAAGGTGAAGATCCATAGAAGGTTAGAGAAGCCTCCCCAATCAGGCACAACCGTTGTTGTTTATCGTTTTACCGCTTCCAGGGCTTTCTCATAATCCGGTTCCTGGCCTATCTCGGGAACCTGCTGGGTGTAGACTACCGTATCGTTTTCATCCAGCACCACTACCGCACGGCTAAACAAACCTGCCAGGGGACCGTCCGCAATCTCCACTCCGTATCGCTTTCCGAAATCTTTCTTCCGCATATCCGAAAGAGTAATGACAGAATCCACCTGTTCCGCCTTACAAAAACGGTCCTGGGCAAAGGGAAGATCCATACTGATAGTCAATACCACCACATCTTTCAGCTTTTTAATCTCCTCGTTGAACCGTTTTGCCGAAGCGGCACAGACCCCTGTATCCAGGCTGGGGACAATATTGATTATTTTCTTCTTGCCGGCAAAATCTTTCAGGGTTACATCGGAAAGGTCTGCTTTTACCAGAACAAAATCCGGTGCTTTGCTCCCCACTCTGGGGAGTTGCCCCACCGTATGAATCGGACTTCCTTTAAAGGTTATCGTTGCCATGTTTTCCTCCTGATACCTCTAATGTAAAAAAAGAGGGGGAAACCGTCAAATATTATTACTGAATTTATCAAAATTAAGTTGATTAATCGATATCTGATTAATCGATGTCGTAAGAGTGGGTTTCTGCAGGAATATCCTGGATCGTAAGGATAGAGGGGATCGTCCGTATACTTTTCAAAACCTTACCGAAATCTGCCGTCCGGTCCAATTCCATGATAAAGTGAGCGATCAATCGATCAGGCCCATCCTCATCTACCCGACCGGCAATGAGATGCCCCTTGTATTTCCGTACAGCTCCCTCGATCTCGGAGAATAAATCGAGGGTACGCCGGGCCGTTACCTGAAAATGCCGGGTTGCTTTCGGAGAAACAGTTTCCCATTCCACTTCGATGGATCGTTCCTGAAAGTCGGGGATTGATTTCAGGTTCGGACAGTCTTTTTTATGGACAATAATACCTCTTCCCCGGGATACATAGCCTACGATCTCATCTCCCGTTACCGGATTGCAGCATCCGGCAATATTAATCAGCATGTTCCGGTTTTCTCCAATCCGGATTCCGAGGGTATGCCCTCCTTCTCGATGTCCCTCTTCTTCCCTGGGTTTTTCCCGCTTTGGCTGAGAAGGAGGAAAATGAAGATCAGGCTTTTTCTTGGCTACAACATGACGGTCAATAATAATGCTCGGATCATTCTTTTTAAGCCAGCTCCGTATCTTGGAACGAGCACGGGCTGTTCTTACATACCTCAACCAGGCTAAGTGAGGATGAGCCTGAGGGCTGGTTAAAATCTCCACTACCTGGGTATTTTTCAATTCCTCCTTTAACGGAATAATGACACCATCCGCCTTTGCAGCGGAAATGTGATCTCCAATATCCGTATGGATATGATAGGCAAAATCGATAGGGGTAGATCCCTTGGGTAATTCGATTACATCTCCTTTGGGTGTAAAAACATAGATGGAATCTTTTAAAATCTCACTTTTGATTTCATTTAGAAACTCTCCCGAAGAAATACGTACACCGTTCCATCTCTTCAGCCGGTTGATGATGGGAAGATCCTCAAGTCTCACAACTTCAGTGGTTGTTCCTTTCTTGTAAAGCCAGTGGGCAGCAATTCCATGCTCTGCCGTTTGATGCATGTGTTCGGTGCGGATCTGAATCTCGATCAGCTTTCCTCCGTCTCCCATAACAGTGGTGTGGAGACTCTGATACTTATTTGCCTTGGGCATGGCAATATAATCCTTAAATCGTCCTTCAATCGGTTTCCACAACCGGTGAACGATTCCCAGGAGAACATAACAATCGCTCTGCGTCTCACAGAGAATACGGATTCCTAAGAGATCGTAGATTTCCTCCAGGCTCTTCCCTCTTTTCTTCATCTTGATAAAGATGGAATAAAAGTGCTTTGCCCGGCTTTCTACCTGCACGGGGATCCCTTCTGCCCGGGCTGCCTCGGTGATCCGTTCCTGCATCTGTGCGAGGTATTCTCCCCGCTGTTCCTTTTTCGCAGCTACGAATGCCTTGATCTGGTCATATACGTCCCGGTGGAGGTGCTTCAAAGAAAGGTCTTCCAGTTCCGCCTTAATCCATCCTATCCCCAGCCGGGTGGCAAGAGGGGCATAGATATCCAGGCATTCCTCTGCAATGGCTTTCCGTTTCGCTTCCGGGAGGAACTCGAGAGTACGCATATTATGGAGTTTGTCGGCCAGCTTAATAAGAATTACCCGGATATCCTTTACCATGGCAAAAAGCATCTTTCGGATCGTCTCTGCCTGCTGAATAGACTTGCTTTTTGCCCTGAGAGCAGAAATTTTGGTAACCCCGTTTACCAGCTGCTCCACTTCTTTTCCAAACCGTTCCCGCAGTTCCTCCCTACGAACCTCCGTATCCTCCAGTACATCATGGAGGAGTGCAGCTATCACAGATTCCGCATCCATCCGAAGATCCACCAGGATTTCCGCCACCTGAAGGGGATGAATAAAAAAAGGCTCCCCGCTGGCCCGCTGCTGATTCTGGTGCAGTTCCATAGCCCAGTAAGCCGCTTCTAATATTTTCGCTTTTTCTTCTTCCGAGTAGAAGGACAGTTTTTGCTCGAACTGTTCTACCCGTTCCACCATACGGTGCATCTACTTATCCTTTTCGTCCCACGGTCACACGACGCCTACCGGACAAGTCACTCAGAACTTCTATTGATTTATAGCCCAGTGAGTTCAATGCCGCCTGGATAGCCTCGGCTTGTGGATCCGATCCTTCAAGTAAAAGATAACCATTTTCACGCAACCTTTCCAGAGCCTGGGTTGCCAGTGGAACGATGATCCCCAACCCATCCTCTCCGCCGTCCAGGGCTAACCGAGGTTCTGGCCATCCAGAGGAAATCATCCTCTCTACCTCTTCCCTGCACACATAGGGAGGGTTGGCCGTGATTATATCGAACGGTCCCTCTACTTTCTCCAGTAGATCGCTCTGTATATGGGGGAGAACGTAGCCTAAAATCCGCAGGCAGTTGATGCGAAAAACCTCCAGGGCATCCTCAGATAGATCGGAAGCGGAAAGCTCTAAGGTCCTGCGCGGGATTGTTTTCTGGACCTGATCAGCCAGGGCAATAGGTATACAACCCGAACCTGTACAGGCATCATGTACCCTGGTTATAGAAGGGTCTTCCCGGAGTATCCGCAAAGCGGTTTCCACCAAAAGTTCTGTTTCGGGCCGGGGGACGAGCACTCGTTCGTCTACGTAAAAACTTAAGCCGTAAAACTCTTTCTGCCGAAGAATGTACGATACCGGCAATCCGGAAAGGCGCCGATGCACTGCCTCCTGAAAACAGAACTCGGCTTCCGGAGAAAGTTCCTCTGCATAGGAGGCTAGCAGGTGAGCCTTATCGATCCCCATACAGGAGGATAGAAGAACCACTGCATCCAGATAAGGGGTCTCGTATCCCCGTTGCCGGAATAAATCCCGGGCGTTCAAAAGGGCCTGGCGGAGGGTCATTGTAACTGATTCGTGTACGCTTCCTCACGATTGGAAAGTTTTAGCGCCTCAATAATTTCACCCAGGTTCCCCTCCAGTACGCCGTCCAGCTTGTAGAGGGTCAGATTGATCCGGTGATCCGTAACCCGGTTCTGGGGGAAATTGTACGTCCGAATCCGTTCGGACCGATCTCCGGATCCCACCATACTTTTTCGAACAGCCGACTCTTCCTCCTGCCGTTTCTGCTCTTCCCTTTCGTAGAGTCGGGCGCGAAGTACCCGAAGGGCCCGGGCTTTATTTTTATGCTGGGATTTTTCATCCTGGCAGGTAACAACAATCCCTGAAGGAAGATGGGTGATCCGCACTGCCGATTCCGTTTTATTCACATGCTGCCCCCCTGCGCCTGAAGCCCGAAATACATCGATCCGCAAATCCTCCGGGCGAATATCGACCTCGGTTTCTTCAGCTTCAGGCAGTACCGCTACGGTTACAGCCGAAGTATGGATCCGTCCCCCTGCTTCAGTTGCAGGCACCCTCTGGACTCGATGCACACCGCTTTCGTACCGCAAATCTCCGTACGCCCCTTCACCGGAAATAGAAAAAATAATTTCCTTAAATCCCCCTAGTTCTGTTTCGTTGGCATCCATCAGTTCCGTCTTCCACCCCTTGTTTTCTGCATACCGTGCGTACATTCGGTACAAGTCTGCAGCAAAGAGGGCAGCCTCTTCCCCACCAGTACCTGCCCGAATCTCCATAATCACGTTTTTGCTTTCCCTAGGATCCCGGGGTATTAATAACTCCTTCCACTGCTTCTCCTGATCATCCAATTGAAACCGCATGGCCTCCAGCTCTTCCCTCGCTAAACTCTTCAGCTCAGGATCCTTCTCTTGCTCCAG
>Ga0116192_1003345_pt1 | contig 10066 bp, 7 predicted proteins | sample AD_UKC113_MetaG_FD_89876 | JGI IMG/M metagenome (GOLD analysis project Ga0116192, IMG submission 89876) | Active sludge microbial communities of municipal wastewater-treating anaerobic digesters from Hong Kong - AD_UKC113_MetaG | ecosystem: Engineered > Bioreactor > Anaerobic > Digestate | place...
CAGTGGCCACCAACGGCAATAAGGTCATTGTGGCATGGAGGAGTGTCTATGCTGCCGATTCCTCGAACCCGCTGGACTTCTCGGGTTACGATACTATAAAATATCGGATCTATGATAAGAGTACAGGGCAATGGTCTGAGACACAGACCCTGTATAATGGGTCATCGGGTTCTGTAAGGGGCTTGGAAGCCGCCATGCTTAAGGATGGAACCTCCGCCGTAGTCTATACCATAGATGCCAATGATATTGTGGTGACCCATCCCGGTATGAGCAGCCTGGAAACCGTTTATGCCGTTGTTGATGCTGATGGTCAGGTCATAAAGAACGTCAGACAGACCAATGACATCTACCTGGATGAGAATCCTCAGATTACTACGGTAAGCTTTGCTGACGGCAAGGAGCGGTTTGTTCTTGGATGGTACAGCGAGCATGATGTTGACGGTGTAAAGGTTAATGATATTCGGCTCTGTGCCTTTGATAATATGGGTGTGCTGTATGATGGGTTTATTGACAGCATCCACAGCGTCAATGCCAATGCCAGTGTCAATATCAGCAGGAATTTCCGGTTTGTCAACAATGCGGTTACCATTGATCAGTTATCCATTCTGTGGGCTGAGACCGAAAATGCCCATATTAACGAGGATAAGGAAGCTGTTCCGGACAGGGATCTGCTCAAAGCGGTTAAGTTCAGAAATGACAGGGGCTTCATCTATATTACGGCACCGCTTCTGGTTGCACAGATGGATGACTACACCCTCATCAACCACTTCAGTGTGTATTCTGCCGGTGAAAACACTGTAAAGGCTGTATTGCTGGGCACCAACTACAATAACGGCTATAAAGAGATTGTTGTGGATAGTGGCAGCGGTACAGAGACCGTTACGGTTCCCATAGCCATATCCCATCTGTATACGGCCGTCGGAACCTTTAAGAACGACGTAGGTGTTGATTATGCCGCTGTGGACTATACCTCGGTGATTCGGGGGTTGAGAATTCCCGTACAGTTCTCTGTTTATAACAACGGTGTTGATATCATTGAGCGCATTTCCCTAAAAGTCGGGGATAATACGGCGGTGTATGACGAGGGCTTTATGCTGCTTCCCAATGAAAGTAGGCTGCTGACGGCTTATTACGATATTCCCGAGGATAAGCTGGTCAATCCGGCGTATACCGTTACTGCCTCATTTGCAGGTGGTGATATCGATATTGTAACCGATATCCTCTATCTGGATATCCCCGATATCGGTATTTCGAATTTTGAAACCATAAGCAGTGAAAATGGTAAGCGTGACATTCAGGTCACCCTCTACAACAGTAGTGACTCCATGCTCTACGGCAGCGGAAGAAGGGTCAGAATTGGCTTCTATTCCGACGAAGAATGCACCCAGCTTGTCTCCCAGGTATCGGGGCAGGAAGGCGGCCAACCTTATACAGTGCCTATGGAGGATTTGGTGCTGATTGATGAAGGTGCTTACACCCGCCAGTTTACCTTTGATATCGCTGCCTTTGTGGGTGAGGACAAGGAAATACCCACTGAGGGCATCAGGCTCTATGCCAGGGCATGGGTAGAAGAACAGGAGGATCCGTCCAATCCCGACAGCGAGATGGATGTGATTTTGGAGTACAATAGGGCCGACAATGTACGCTCCATCCTCTTTGAGAGCTTGTTGGCGCTGTATCAGGCTCCTGTCACCATTATGACAGAGCAGACCAATGAGACTGACAGTACCCAGGCGCGTGTAACGGTTAAGAACAACTCCCTTTGCAACAGGACAACCGGTAACCTCATTGTCTCTTTGTTGGATGAGTCGGGGCGCGTACTGGACAGCCAGCAGTGTTATGATACCCAGGCGGCCAATAATGGCCTTATCGCCCTAGGCGGGGAGCAATCTGCACAAAGGGTGTTCAGCTTTAACCAGAAAGGGGCAGCGGTGGAGGTTTCCTATTCCGATGCGGTGCTGGCTCAGAATAACAACGCTAACCTGGCAACACTGACCCTCACGGGCATTCCCTTCCAGCTCGAAAACGGGAAAACAGAATATGCCCTATCTGTGAAGGATATGACCAGCACACTGATTACAGCCACCACCGAGGACCCTGAAGCGACGGTTACCATCAACGGCAGAAAGACCAATCTGGGCAATCTCCAGGTCAACCTCGGCCGTGGTCAGAATGTCATCAACATTGTGGTGACGGCTGCCGACGGAGTGACGGTCAAGAACTATAAGATAACTGTTAACAATGTGAAGAGCGGTACTCCCAATGACAATAACACGGGCGGCAGCGGCTCGGATGGTTCAAACAGCCAGGCTTACACAGAGATTTCCAATGAAGCGATTAAAAAGCTCATAGATGAAGTCGGACGCGGGAACCGGGTATGGCTGAATGCACGGGGTACGGGTGATGAGACACGATTTGTGTTTACCCTCCCGGCTGACGGCATGGCATACCTGGCGGTCTTAAGCGGCTCACTGGGTCTTTCAACGCCACTCTTTGATGTGGTGTTGGATGCCGGTGCGGTGGCCGATCTTGCAGGAAGCAGCAATGCCCAGATCCGTATCGTCATCGAGATGGTGGACGGAAATCCGTCGGTGACCATCTTAGTGGATGGTCAGAGGGTGGAGATTATCAACGGCTATCTGATAGTGTTTATGGATATGGAGGATACGGGCAGCGGTACTGTTGCGGTCATCCATCATGAGGATGGCTCCACAAGCCTTGTTAAGCTGTCCTGGGCAGGCGGCGGCAGAATGGTCATTCCGCTAAAGGGTTCCTGCGTATTCAGTATTATGGATAATACCCAGTCCTTCAACGATATTCAAAACCATTGGGCGAAGGGATATATCCAGTTTGTGGCCGCAAGAAGCCTGTTCCAGGGTACGGGAGCCAATCGGTTCAGCCCTGCTCTGGGTATGACCAGGGGCATGATTGTTACGGTATTAGGAAGGCTCTGTGACGTTATTGCCGAGCAGTATACGGGCCAAAGCTTTAAGGATGTGGATCTTGATGCCTTCTATGCCCGTTATGTGGAATGGGCGGCCCGGAACGGCATTGTCCGCGGCAACGGCCAGGGTTCATTCTTTGCCGATGCCTATGTCACCCGGGAACAGCTTGCCGTCATCCTGTACAACTTCCTCCAATACCTGGGCCTTGAACTCAATGAACAGAACAGCGGTGAACATTCCTTTGCCGATGCCGGCGATATCAGCGGTTTTGCAAAAGAGGCCGTTATGGCCATGTACAGGGCCGGTGTGATAAACGGCAAGAACGGTAATGTGTTTGACCCGCAGGGCATTGCCAGCAGGGCCGAGGTTGCGGCCATGCTTGAACGACTGATTAGGGCGATTAAGTGGTAAACTAAGCTTAATAAAACCCATTCTGGTTAAAAGGAGTGATCCTATGTCCTGGACTTGCCCCAAATGCGGCCGGGAGTTCGCCAAACTTAATCAAGAGCATTTTTGCGGTGAAAAGCCCACAACCATAGAAGACTATATCTTGGCACAGCCCCGGGAGATTCAGCCCCTGTTAAATTTGGTGCGGGAAACACTGCAAAAAGCCATTCCTGATACGGAGGAGCGGATCTCGTGGAGTATGCCCACCTATTGGAAAAAGCATAATATCATTCATTTTGCCGCTCACAAAAAGCATATTGGGCTATACCCCGGCGATAGGGCCATTGAGCATTTTGCCGACCGATTAGTAGGGTTCAAAACGAGCAAGGGCGCTATTCAATTCCCTTATGACAAGCCATTGCCGCTTAAGCTCATTGCCGAGATTGCCCAATGGTGCTATGAAACAGGGAGCCATACCTAAAGCCCTAAGCCAGGCTTAGGCCTGTATCAGAAAGAATTGCCTATTAATGCAGAGAAGAGGCGGAATTATCAGGCTTTGAGATTCCTCCTGAGCTTGAGGAGGAGGGGCGTCAAATTTTAGCCGGTGAGATCGATATCGAAGAGTACATTCGGAGAACTATAGAGAAATATACCAAAGGATAAATGTGGTATAATAGATATAGGTGAGGCTGACACCTTAAAAATCCGAAAGTAGAGCCAGGTTAGTGAGACTGGCAGGTTGGCGGGCAACGGAAAAACCCGAAGGCAGAGCCAGGTCAGTGAGACTGGCAGGTTGGCGGACAACGGAAAAATCAGCCATAACAATTATGCGAGGCGGGGAAACCCCGCTTTTTTTCTGGTATGAACCAGGGATCCCTCAATTTCTCTTAATCAAGATATTCTTGACAATGATAGACTATTATAATAGTATAGACTATAAAGATAGTCTACGTTAATTCCGTATGGAATCAGGAAGGGGGGAGTACCCTTGGAAATCAAGCTTTCGGAGGGGGAGCTTAAGCTGATGGACCTGCTTTGGGAAAGCGAGCCCGTCAGTGCCAAGGCGCTCAGTCTCACGGCCAACCAGCGTTACGGCTGGAATAAAAACACCACCTATACCGTCATTAAAAAGCTTGTGGATAAGTGTGTTATCCAGCGCACCGAACCCAATTTTATATGTACTGCTCTGGTAGACCGGGAAAAGATCCGCAAGGCCGAGACCCAATCTCTGATCAAGAAGTTGTATAATGGCTCAAAAAGTGCCTTGTTTTCATCCCTGCTGGAGGACGACGACCTGTCTGAGGATGAGCTGGACGTATTGAGGAAGATGATAGAAAAGCGGTGAGGCCTTTGCTGGATGAAATCTTTTACTGGGTTTTAAATATGAGTATTATGGGTACGTTTGCAGGACTCATTGTTTTACTTGTGCGAAAGGTACGCGCTTTGCCGCGATTTGCCGCATATTTGCTCTGGCTTATTCCGGCCATTCGCTTTTGGGTTCCTTTTGGATGGGCCAGCAAGTATAGTCTGATGAACATAATTTCCGGGCTTGCCTCCAGATCGGTTCGCCTTTATAGGGAACAACCCCTGTCGGAATTCACCTATACCAATTTTGTCATGGCTGCAGAGGATTACTTTCCTATTGAGTATAAGACAAAACAACTTGAAAGCGTGTTTGAACTGGTTTCGGTAGTATGGCTTATCATGGCTCTTGCTGCCCTCATGGCCTTCATCTTTTTCTATGGGAGGGCAAAAAGGGAGATAGGGGGTGTCATACCCCTGGGCCAAAACCAGTACCTTTCTCATAAAGTCCATTCCCCGGTGGTATACGGTATTATAAAGCCTAGAATCATCCTGCCCGAGGGGATACGCAACGAGGATCTGCCCTATATTCTGCAGCATGAGCGCATTCATATCCGCCGCCTTGATAATCTGTGGCGGGTATTGGCCATAGCAACAGCCTGTATTCACTGGTTCAATCCCTTGATTTGGCTGATGCTCAAGGCTTTCTTTGCTGATATGGAGCTATCCTGTGACGAAAAGGTCATAAAAAGGCTGGAACCTCAGGAGCAGAAGGCCTATGCCCTGGCTCTGGTTAACTGTGAAGTCCATAAGAGCATGCTGGCCTCGGCTTTTGGAGGCGCCGGATTAAAAACGCGCATCGAAAAAATCCTGTCCTATAAAAGAATGACTGTGTTATCCAGTTTTTGCTTTTTACTGTTTATTTTGTGGCTGGCCGTGGTTTTGCTGACCAACACGGCTGTGTGAGGAGTGGTGATGATGAAAAATAAGTATGGGGTATTTTATTGGTCCTCTCTGGTATTCCTGCTTCTTGTTTCTTGCTATCCGATTTATATGGGTGTTAAAACCCTGCTCTTTGCCATTGAAAAAGGTGCTGTCAGGTCCGAGGATTATCCTAAGTACATCATTCCTTACACACCTATTTGCATTGCGCTCATCATGGTTGCCGCCCTCTATCCTGTGATATATAAGGTGTTTAAGAAGTATGCGCTGCCCGTGGGTTCCGTATTGGGCCTGGGCATCTTTCTTGCGGCCGAGACAGGCTTTGAAAAGTTCAGGGTTATAGAAGGGTATACAGTGCTGCCTCTGGAAAGCTGGCAATACAGCCTGTGCATTGCAACTCCAGAGGTGCTCAGGGCCATAGGGGAGCCCATCTACGCTGAAAACAACCCCGCCTTCAAGGTGCATTTTTACATCATCGCCATGATTATCGTGCTGACGGTCATTGGCTTAATCCATGGCTTCACCCGCATGATTAAGGAAAACGATACATCCCGAAAAAAACCCCTCATCGCCCAGGCCGTCTGTGTGACCGTGTTTGTAGGTTTGTGCATCCTGGCTTGCTTTACAGCCTTTTACCGGAATGGAACCCTCTACATATCAGCCATCTCAGCCTTCCTGATGAGTCTGTTCTTTATTGTCTTCGGCGTGACCTTTGGCGTGTATCTGGGCTGTATATTCTATGGCCTTAAACGCTTCTGGTCGGTGATGCTGCCCAGCCTTGCCGCCGTTGTGACAACCCTTGCCATGTACATGGGAGAATTGGTTCTGATGAATGGTGTTCTGTTCAAATATGGCCGGGGCTTTTTCTTTAGCCCCATTGGCACCCTCCCTTTTGCCGCCGTTGACTATCTTGTCATGCTCCTCTCGGGTTTGATTTCATGGCTCATTCTTCGCCTTCTTAATCAAAAATCCTACGGGCAGAAAAACTGAGCATAAGGAAAGAGACCGATGGACGGTCACTTTGCGGGGGTAGGGTGCCGGTAGGCTTAAAGCCTTCCAAGGAATAATTCTTATTGAGGGAGAAGGGGGCTTTCTATAAGGGTGGCAAATTGGAATCTGTGGCAATGCCCATCATTCACCGTTGTTTTCCCTTTGACAAAATGAACATGCTTGCCATTACCCACATCAATGGCGGGACCCGTCACATCCTCCAGCTCATGGAAGTGATCGGCGTAGTCCGTCTTTGCCAGGATCTTGTGAATATGATTCCTGTTTGAGGTGGGTATGGCTTCTCCGGTAATACCGGCAAATCGATGATTATGCCTTTCATCGCCGCCCTCGGCCAGTCTCGTACTGCCTAAAAACTCATGCACATGCTTTTGCTTTTCCTTACGCTGTTCCTGAGTATTGGCATTTTCAACTGAAGTTGTTTTACGGTTCCCAATAGTGACCCAATCCGGGCAGACATCCCAATTGTGATTGAGAATGGGTCTTGCTTCCTGATTTCTGAATCTAACCCATTTAGGACAAACGTCCATGTTATAACGGCTCATCAAAGAACATCCTTCCAAAGGTTGTCATTGTACATACTATGCGAAAAAGGGCAGGATGTTCATCCTACAGGTTTTATTATCTCTGAAGATGTTTTGAACAGATACATCGAGAGGCATGTCCATATGCCTTTTTTGCTTGACATTTCAAAAGCAAAGATATTATCATAAAGCAAAAGTAATCTTTTTCGCCGTTGTCATTAATAAGATGTGATAAATGAGGATAGGTTGAGAGAAGCTATTCAAGAGAAGAGAGGAGACATGACATGCGTAAGAACGTACCCTATCGCGTCTATTTATCTGAAAACGAGCTGCCTGAGAGTTGGTACAACATCCGGGCTGATCTTAAAAATCTGAGTCCCTATTTAAATCCCCAGACCAAGAAGCCTGTTGCTCCCGATGAGATGCTGGCTATTTTCCCAGAGGAACTCATAAAGCAGGAGATGTCTGATGAACGTTATATTCCCATTCCCGAGGAGGTCAGAGAGCTCTATCGCGCCTTCCGTCCGTCGCCCCTTTGTCGGGCCCACAACCTGGAGAAGCTTCTGGATACCCCGGCACGTATTTATTACAAGTATGAAGGAAACAACCCATCGGGAAGCCATAAGCTCAATACGGCCATTCCCCAGGCTTATTATAACCATAAGGCAGGTATTAAGCGCCTTGCCACTGAAACCGGTGCAGGACAGTGGGGGACAGCTCTGTCGGTAGCCACCCAGCTCTTTGGTATGGAATGTACCGTTTACATGGTCAAGGTCAGCTCCCTGCAAAAGCCCTACAGAAAGCTGCTCATGGAGGCCTATGGCGCCAAGGTTCATCCCAGCCCCAGCAATTTGACCGAGGCCGGTCGTGCAGTACTTTCGAAGGACCCCGACTCCATGGGAAGCCTGGGTATTGCCATCAGTGAAGCCGTTGAGGATGCTGCTACCCATGGCGATACCAACTACGCCCTTGGCAGTGTGCTGAACCATGTCATTCTGCATCAGACCATCATTGGGCTTGAAGCCAGGAAGCAGATGGAGAAGATAGATGAATATCCCGATACTGTTATCGCCTGCTGTGGCGGCGGCAGTAACTTTGGCGGTATTGCCTTCCCCTTCCTGTATGATAATCTTAAAGAGGGAAAGAAGACCGAGATTATTGCTGTTGAGCCTGCCGCATGTCCCACCCTCACCAAGGGTAAGTTCGCTTATGACTATAGTGACGTGGCCCATCTGACGCCCATTGTTCAAATGTATACCCTGGGCCATGGCTTTATGCCCCCCGGAATTCATGCCGGTGGTCTGCGTTACCATGGTGATTCGGCTTTGGTCAGCCAGGCTTATCATGAGGGGCTGATAGGAGCCCGCGCCGTGCATCAGACCGATGTGTTCAAGGCGGCCATCCAGTTTGCAAAATCCGAGCTCATCCTGCCTGCTCCCGAATCCTCCCACGCGATAAAGGTGGCCATTGATGAGGCCCTGAAGTGTAAGGAAACCGGGGAGTCCAAGAGCATTCTGTTCTGCTTGAGCGGCCATGGCAATTTCGACCTGAAGGCCTATGAGGAGTTTACCTCCGGCAGACTGGAGGATTTTGAGTACCCCGATGAACTCCTGGAAGAGGGATTCAAGACCCTTCCCCAGGTTTAATGGAATTGACATTTTTAAGTACTTTTAAGGAAAGGCATGCTGGTGGCATGCCTTTCTTTATAGTGTGATAATCTTTCTTATCTGTGGACATTGCTGTGTGCAATATATGAATAAACATTTAGGAAGAAAGAAAAAGGTCAAATGTTGCGAGGTGTAAGATGCGACTTATCAAAAGGATTGCTATCGCTCTGGGCATTTTGCTTGCTGCCGCACTATTAATCATTATAAGTGCAGTGGTTATCATGAACCAGAAAACCAAGACTTTGAAGACGGACATATCTTATCTCTATACAAGTCCTGAGTACGCTCAGCCCGTTTCTGTGGAAAATGTGCCGGTTATCACCCAGCAGATCTCCTGCGGCTATGCCGTCATTGAGATGTTTTCGACCTGGAACGGGAATGGAATTACCGAGGCCTCCTTGTTCAATCAATATGGTAAGGTGGTTACCTCCACCGGCAAGTCCTTTTGTGATGAAATGAACAAGCAGTTTCCTCAATATGAGACCAAACTCTACAGCTATTTACACGACCATGAATTGATTGAAAAAGCCTATGCCAGTCTGTCCAAAGGGATGCCCGTCCCCTTTGCCTGGGCAGCAAAGTTGGATGATGTCTGGACGCTGCATTATTCCATCATTGTGGGCATGGATATTCCCAATGACAGGATAACCGTGGTCAATCCTTATGGATATACTGAGGAACTGACCCTGAACGATTTTCTTGACAGAACCAGCTATCGCGCTTTTAAAGATATACCGATATTCTATACATTAGGATTTGCTTTTGGCTTCTTTGAGAAAAACACCATTTTCATTGTCCAATGACATCAAGGCTTCGACCATATCTATCACATTCCTGGCAATATACGGTTTCTTTATTTTAACTCTTATGGCATTACGTTAATAATAGCTTTTATAGCGGCTTTGAGATATAATAGTTAAATAATAAAAAGCGTCATGCAAAAGGTTGCATAGCGGAAGAGGCCGATATGGACATCGTAGTTGTTAACGGGAGCCCGAAGGGAAGGTACAGCATAACCCTGCAGACCGTTCTTTTTTTGGAAAAGTTGTATCCTGAGCATCGTTTCCAGGTACTGAATGTGGGTCAGCAGATTAAAGCTCTTGAGAGAGATTTCAGCTCTGTCACGAGTGTATTGGAACATGCCGACCTGATCCTTTTTTCCTATCCCGTTTATACCTTTATGGCGCCAAGTCAGCTTCACCGCTTTATTGAACTGTTAAAAGCCCATGAGGTTGATCTGAAGGACAAATTTGCGACTCAGATTACCACATCCAAGCATTTCTATGATGTA
>Ga0116192_1003348_pt1 | contig 10059 bp, 7 predicted proteins | sample AD_UKC113_MetaG_FD_89876 | JGI IMG/M metagenome (GOLD analysis project Ga0116192, IMG submission 89876) | Active sludge microbial communities of municipal wastewater-treating anaerobic digesters from Hong Kong - AD_UKC113_MetaG | ecosystem: Engineered > Bioreactor > Anaerobic > Digestate | place...
AGGCGAGGATCCGACGTCACCTACAGCCTGAAAATCTCCCCCGACGAAGCCTTCATGGGGACCACCGTCGAGATCGAAGTGCCGCACCTGGGCCGCGGAAAAAAGGTTTCCGTCGTCGTTCCCCCCGGGGTGAAGCCCGGCACCCGCCTTCGCCTCAAGGAAATGGGGCTCCTTCACTCCACCCGGACCTCCGGACGAAGAGGCGATCTCTACCTGCAATTGCGGGTGGTCCCCTGAGTCCGCATTTTCCCTCGAGGATGGAAGAGCCCGGTCCCCGGTCTCCCGTGTCGTCTTCCCCGCAGAGAACTCAGGTCCGGGAAGTCACCGAGGAAATGGATTCGGGCCGGGCGCGTAAAGACGCTCCGCGCCCCCTCCCCCCTGCTCTCAGGAGGTTTCTTCCCGGCCTTCGGCTCTTTCGAGCATCCTGACGAACGCTTCCCGGATGATGGGCCACTCGTCGGGCTGAATGGTGCGCACGTCCATGAGGTATTGCTCGGATTCGATGCGCCCGATGATGGGGGGTTTGTTGGCCCGCAACAGCATTTCCATTCGGTTGGGACTCAGGACCGTCGAACTCACCGCCACCCCGTGACCGGCCAGGTTCTGTCCGGGAAGGGACCCGCCTCCCACCTGGGAAAAGCAGGGCCTGACCTTGATTTCGAGAACCCCCCGGGAGTCCGCCTCCCGAAGGAGCGCCGCCAGGCCCTGGGCCCATTCCTCGAGGACCGTCGGGGATAGGGCGATCATCCCCAGGGTGGGAACGGCCTCCATGGCGCGGGCTTCGTCCCGGTACAGGCGAAGGGTGGCCTCGAGGGCCGCCAGGGTCATCTTGTCCACCCGCAAGGCGCGGGTGAGGGGGTTTTTGCGGCACTGATCGAGAAGGTCCTTGCGTCCCACGATGATCCCCGCCTGGGGTCCTCCCAGGAGTTTGTCCCCGCTGAACGTCACCACGTCGGCCCCCGCCTTGACCGCCTCCTGCACGGTGGGTTCCCCCAGGAGTCCAAACCGGGAAAGATCGACGAAGGACCCGCTCCCCAGGTCCTCGATCACGGGCAACCGGTATTGCCGTCCCAAGGTCACCAGTTCTTCCAGGGTCACCTCCGCCGTGAACCCGATGATGCGGTAATTGCTGGTGTGGACCTTCATGAGGGCCGCCGTCCGCTCGTTGATGGCGCCCTCGTAGTCCCGCAGATGGGTGCGGTTGGTGCACCCTACATCTTTCAACGCGGCCCCGCTGCTTCGCATGACGTCGGGAATCCGGAAAGAGCCCCCGATTTCCACCAGTTGCCCCCGGGACACGACGACCTCCCGGTCCCGGGCCAGGGTGTTCAGGACCAGGAAGACGGCCCCGGCGTTGTTGTTGACCACCAGCGCCGCCTCTGCGCCGGTAAGTTCACACAAAACGGCTTCGGCATGAACGTAGCGGGAGCCCCGCTGTCCCCGCTCCAGGTCGTATTCGAGATTGTTGTAGCTGCGACACAAGGTGACCAGGCGATCCACCGCCTCTTGGGGCAGGAGAGATCGCCCCAGGTTGGTGTGAACGATGACGCCCGTGGCGTTGACCACCCTTCGGAGGGTATAGTCGCTGGAAGACTGCAGGTGTTCCAGGGCCAGCCGGGCCACGAACCGGGGGCTGGCATCCACCCGGTCCGGGGACTCCGGGTCCCGGAGGATCCGCTGTCTCTGGGTTTCAATGGCATACCGGAGGCTTTCGATCACCAGTTTTCGCGGGTGATTCGAGAGGGCCTCTCGGATGGAATCCATGTGGAGGAGGGCATCTACGCTGGGCAGCTTTCGCAGCAAGGACTGCAGGGTCGGTTCCGTCATGCCGGGCCTCATGTTGCCTTGGGTTAGGAGTGATTGCCGCCGATGGTCCGCGGGGCCTTTTATTATACGGGAACTTCCTTTCCGTGGCTACGTTGGTTATAGTGGAAACTTCGTTTTGGAGCGAAGAACTTTTTGAAACGGAAGATGCCAAGACTCGAATCATGGACTCCCCAACCGTTGTGCAGGGCCTGCCCGAATCGTCGACCCCCATCGAGTCCTTTCTTTCCCAGAGCGATTCCCGGGGAATCCTGCAGGAGATCGAGGCCTCCGGGGAATCCCTCTCCCTTCGGGGAGTCCGGCCCGGGGCCCTGGCCTACCTCCTGGCCCTCCAGTTGCGCTCGGGTCGAAAGCCCGTGCTCCTGGTCGCCGCCACCGACGCCGAGGCCCAGAAGCTCGCCGATTCCGTCACCTTGTTTCTGGGAAAGAACCGTTTCAGCCCCGAATCTCCCCTGGACCGACAGGTATGGGTGCTTCCGTCCCGAAGCGGGCACAAAGCCCAGTGGCTGGGAAAGATGGAGGCCACGGCCCGGAGGATCGAGGCCTTGTATGCCCTTCGTGCGGGTTCTTCCCCCATCCTGGTGGCCGCTTCGGCCCGAAGCCTCCTCGAGAGGCTGCCCCCTCCGGAGATCCTCACCCAGAACGCCGAGTACCTGGTCAAGGGGGATCGGCTGGACCCCGAGGCCCTGTGCCGCCGCCTGGACGAGAAGGGTTATTATCGAACCCCCCTGGTGGAAGAATACGGAGACTACGGTCGACGAGGGGGAATCCTGGATGTGTATGCACCCCTCTACCCGTACCCCCTGAGGCTGGAGTTCTTCGACGACGAAATCGAGTCCGTTCGCCTGTTTAACCCAGCCAATCAACGCTCTATGGGGACCATCGAGGAGGCCCTGCTCCTGCCCGCAAGCGAAGTCGTCCTCAACGCCGAAGCCCTGGAACGGGCTCAGAAGGCCGTCTACCACGACGTCCAGGCGGAAAGGCTGACCCCGGCCGCCGGCAACGTCTGGCTCGAGAAATTCCAGGAAGGTCACCAGCTGGGAGCCTACGAGGCCATTCTACCCGTCTTTCACGAAAAGATGGTGACGCTCCTCGACTATCTCGAAAAGCGATGCCTCGTGGTGTGGTCCGATGCCGCGGGGGTCCGGGAACGCATGGACAAACTCTACTGGGAGGTCCTCTCCGAGGGTGAGACCCGGGAGACTCCCCACGAATGGAAGATCCCTCCCTCCCGGCTCTTTGGAGACCCCGAAGACTTGCTCACAAGGATCGAGTCCTTCCAGCAACTTCGGGTGAATTCCCTTTCCGACGGCCCGGACACCAAGGTTTTCGACCTGGGCACCCGGGGCCATGAAGAACTCAAGATTTCCATCAAATCTCACCCAACCCGGGAAAGGCTCCTGGAACCCCTGGCCCGAAAGTTCCAGGAATGGCAATCCCAAGGAATCCGTCCTTCCCTTTTTTGCCGTCACGCGGAACAGGCCCGCAGGCTCACCGACCTTTTGAGAAGCTACGGGGTGGACGCCCTTTTCAGCTCCCTGCCCTTCGGGGAGGAATCCTTCGACGCCCCTGCCGTCAAGGTCCTGGTGGGCGCCCTCGAGAAGGGTTTCTACTGGCCCCGGGAGCGGCTGGCCGTTGTGAGCGAAGAGGAGATCTTCGAGAAACGAGGCTGCCGCCGGGCATCCAAACCGCCTTTGGGGGTGTTTCTCCATTCCTTCCAGGACCTTCATGCCAACGATTTCGTGGTTCACGTGGATCACGGGGTGGGCATCTACCGGGAACTGGTTCACCTTTCCGTTCGGGGCCTGGAGAGCGACTTCCTGCTCCTCGAATACCAGGACGGCGACCGTCTCTACGTTCCCGTGGACAAGCTCCAGCGGGTCCAGAAGTATATGGGCATCGAGGGCCACGAACCCAAGGTGGACAAACTGGGGGGCAAGAGCTGGGAGACGGCCAAGAAGAAGGCCCTCGAGTCCGCACAACGCATTGCGGCGGAACTCCTGCAACTGTATGCCGTCCGCCGGGTCCGGGAAGGGTTCGCCTTTTCCGGGCCGGACAAGTACCTCCGGGAATTCGAGGCCACTTTCGCCTTCGAGGAAACCCCGGACCAGATGAGGGCCATTGGAGACGTTCTCGAGGACATGAGTTCCCGGCGGCCCATGGACCGGCTGGTCTGCGGCGACGCGGGGTACGGAAAGACGGAGGTGGCCCTCAGGGCGGCCTTCCGGGCGGTCATGGACAACAAGCAGGTGGCCATGCTGGTCCCCACCACGGTCCTGGCCGAGCAGCATTACCAGACGTTTACCGAGCGCTTTCAGGGTTTTCCCATCGAGGTGGCCGGACTCAGCCGCTTCAAAACCGCAGCGCAGCAGAAGCGGGTCCTCGAGGGACTGGCCGGGGGAACGGTGGACATCGTCATCGGGACCCACCGACTGCTCCAGAAGGACGTGGCATTCCGGGACCTGGGCCTGGTCATCATCGACGAGGAACACCGGTTCGGAGTCAAGCACAAGGAGAGGCTCAAGGAGCTTCGGGTTTCCGTGGACGTGCTGGCCCTCACGGCCACTCCCATCCCCCGGACTCTCCATATGTCCCTTTCGGGCATACGGGACCTCAGCACCATCGAGACCCCTCCCCAGGACCGACGGGCCATCGAGACCTACGTGTGCGCCTACGACGAATTTACCATCCGGGAAGCCATTCACCGGGAGCTCCGGCGCAGGGGACAGGTCTTCTTCGTGCACAACCACGTGAGATCCATCTACCAGGTGGCCGCCCGGCTCTCCCAATGGATCCCCGATGCCCGGATCGGAGTGGCCCACGGGCAGATGAAGGAGCGGGAGCTGGAAAAGGTGATGATGGACTTCATCCATCGAAAGGTGGATGTGCTGGTCTGCACCACGATCATCGAATCGGGATTGGACATCCCCGCGGCCAACACCATCCTCATCAACCGGGCGGACAAGTTCGGGCTGGCCCAGATTTACCAGCTTCGGGGCCGAGTGGGGCGGTCCAGCGAGCAGGCCTTTGCCTACCTTCTCATTCCCGGAGAACACCTGATCAGTCGGGACGCCCAGAAGAGGCTGAGGGCCCTGCTGGATTTCAGCGAACTGGGGGCCGGGTTCAAGATCGCTCTCAACGACCTGCAGATCCGGGGAGGCGGCACCATCTTGGGTTCGGCCCAATCCGGTCACATATCGGCGGTGGGCTACGAGCTGTATCTCGAGCTCCTGGAGAAGACCATTCGGGAATTCAAGGGAGAACCTGTGGAACCCGAGACCGTGGATCCCGAAATCAGCCTGCCCGTTTCGGCCTTCCTGCCCGACTCCTACATCGCCGATACGGACCAGAGGCTCCTGGCCTACAAGAGGCTGGCGTCCCTGACCCGGGAGGCCCAAGTGGACGACCTGGCCACGGAATGGCGGGACCGTTACGGGCCTTTTCCGGACAGTACCCGCAACCTGCTGCTCCTGGCAAAATGCCGTCTTCTTTTCAAACGCCTCGGGGTGGCCCGCATCGAGGCAGACGAGGAAGGCTTCCGGGTTCAGTTGGCCCCCTCGGCGGATTCGCAGCGTTTTCTCCAGGTCCTGGAGCAGAAGAAATGCGCGGTTTCTCCGGGGACAAACGGGCGATTCCGGGTGGAGATTTGGGGCAAACATCCCCCTCACCGCCTTGCCCGATTCAAAAGGATCTTGCAAGAGGTGGAGGAAAATGCTAGTGCTACCAAGTCAATTCAGCAACTTAGACCACATTTGTCCTTGGGGGAATCCCATGAAGATTAAGGAAATAATCTTCTTGTGCCTTGCTTTGTTCCTGTGTTCCGGGGTTGCGTTCGGCGAAACCGTAGACAGGATTGTCGCCAACGTCAACGGAGAGATCATCCTGTACAGCGATATTCAAAACCGAATCCGGTCCATGGAAAAGCTGAAGAAGGCCAACCCCGGGATCGCCCCCGAGGCAATTTCGGAACGAGAGGTGCTGCAGCAACTCATTCGGGAGAAGCTTGCCGAGGCGGAGATCAAGCGGTTGAAGATCACCGTGTCGGACGGCGAGGTGGATTCGGCCATCCAGAACCTCAAAGCCGAACACCACGTCACCGATGCCCAGTTCGAGGAGGCCCTCCGCCAGGAAGGCGAAACCTTGAAGAGCTTCCGCAACACCGTCAAGAAGCAGATCGAACAGAGTCGCCTCATGGACCGGGTCCTCAAGTCCAAGATCGTCATCACCGATGAACAGGTGAATGCTTACGTGAGGACGGCCCCGCCCCCCACGGTACCCACCAGGGAAAGCCTGCGGATCAGTGTCATCTTTCTGCCTTCGGGCGACGACGGGAAACAGGCCCAGGCGGCCCAAAAACAGGCAAAGGAAATCCACAATCGGTTGAAAGGCGGCTCGGATTTTGGCCGCATGGCCAGGGAATATTCCAAGGGTCCCGCCTCCGAGGAAGGCGGTGACGTGGGTTTCGTGGAACTCGGGGACCTGGCTCCTCCCATCGCCGCCGCCGTCAGAAAGCTCAAGAAGAACGATTTCAGTGAACCCGTAGTGACCCCGGCGGGGGTCTACATCGTGAAGCTGCTGGATGTTCGAACGGAAAGACCGGACCCGGGCGAGATGGACAACAAGGAGAGAATCCGCAGGGAGCTCTACCAGAAAGAGGTCAACCGGCAGTATGAGAATTGGATGAAGGAGCTGGAAAGCCGCTCCTTCATTCAGATTACCCTCTAAACTCCAGCGCAGGGCAGGCGATCATGAAAGAGCTTTCGGAATATCTCAAGTCGGAGAGATTGAAGCGAGGCCGGTCCCTCAAGGAGATGTCGGGAGAGGTCCGAGTCAGCGTCGGCATGCTGCAGGCGTTGGAGGAAGGAGATTTCGACCGGATCGGAACGACCCTCCTGATCCGCAGCTTCATCCGAGCCTATTGTTCCTCGTTGGGGATCGATCCCGCGCCCTTGCTGGAACGATACGAAGCGGAGATCCGAGCCCAGGACAAGCAGGAGGAGGGAATTCGGCGCTACGGCATATGGATGCGGTCCCTAAGAGGAAAGAGACGGGTGGGGATCCTGGTTCTGCTGATCCTGGCCCTCCTCTTGGCCGCAGCCATTTACGGGGGCGTGTGGTACTCGGAAAGGCTTGCCCGCCTGGCCGTCCTGCAGCAGACGGGTCCCGACGTGAATCCTCAGCAGGAACTGCCCCCCGACCTCATCCAGGGGACCCTTGCCCCTGCCCAGGCGGGACTTCACAAGGAGGTGAAGCCGTCGGAGTCGAGGACCCTCGATCCATCGGCGGGACCCGGCGTTTCGACCGGTAAGAGCGGCGGACCCGCCGTCGTCTCCCTGCAGAGTCCCGAAGCCCCCGACGGGACATCCGCCCCTTCACCGCCTCCCACAGACCGAGCCCCTTCGGACAAGTACCCGGCACCGGCGACGGGGGAGGCCGCCCTCAAGCGTTTCGAGGTCGAAGCGCTGGAGCTGACTTGGGTCCAGGTTCGGGTGGACGATAAGGCGGAAGAAAACCTCCATCTGATGCCCGGAGAAAAGCGCGCATGGGAAGCCCGAAAAGACATGAAGGTCGTGATCGGAAATCCCCGGGGAGTCCGGATGATGTGGGAAGGCAAACCCCTCGAAATCAAGGGTAAACCCGGAAGCGTGCTCAAGTTCCGCCTGCCCGGTTACGCCGCCGCCAAGACTTCAAAACCGCGATAGAAGCGCCCATGGGAAAACGGTCGGCCCCGGGGGCTTTTGCCGGGAGCCGCCGGAACCGAGAAGTCCGGGTTCCCGCGCACCCGGTGCGGGATGGACCGAAAAGCCGTTTCGATTCGTGAATCCAAGGGCGCAGAGACAAGCATGCGCCGGCCGACAAAGTTTCTAGGACGGATCCATGACCCGCTTCTTCACCCTCCTCCGGCTCCTCTCGTCAAGGGAGGGGAGCAAGCAGGCTTTCCCCTCGAGGGAGGGCGGAAAGCTTCCACTCCCCCAATGACCACACGCACCACCGAGGCCATGATTCTGCAGACCAGAGACTACGGGGAATCCGACCGTCTCGTCTCCTTCCTGGCCCGCACGGGGGGGAGATTGCAGGGGATCGCCAAAGGAGCAAGGCGCAGCAAAAAACGCTTCGTCCATGCTTTCGAGCCGGGGAGCCTCGTCGAGGTAACCTATCGGGCGCGCAAGTCGCTGGCGTGGATCGAAGGCTGCAAGCTTATCGAGCCGCACCTGGGCCTCAGGACCGATGTGGAACGATGGGGATACGCAGCCCTGGTATCGGAAATCCTCCTCGAGATGGTTCCCGAAGCGGAACCCCAGGACGAGCTTTTCGAACTGGTCCGGCAAACCTTCGGGCGATTGACCGGGGACAAAGACCCCGTAAATGTGGTAGTGTTGTTTCTCCTGCGTTTTCTCGACCTGGCAGGCTACCTGCCGTCCCTGGAGGCCTGCGGGGTGTGTGGGAAACCGTTGAGCCGGGCAAGGCGATGGAATTGGGATCTGCACCGAGGGACCCTGAGCTGTCCGCAGCATTCGCCCTTCCCTTCGGAAGCCCTTGCCCTGGACCTGGGGACCCTGATGCTCATCGGCCGGAGCAGGACGGTTCCCCTGGACCGACTCTGGAGACTCCGGGTGGCTCAGGGTAGGAAAATGTCGGTCCTGAGGGCTTTGACCGGATGGGTTCAGGGGTACATCCGGAAGGATCTCAAGAGCCTGCACCTCCTGGACCAGGTACGATCGACGCAGGACCCATGAATCACGAACAATGAGGGAAATCCTTGGAGTGGCTGGGACAGTTTGAGACAATCGCCCAACAATACCCCATGGTGGGGCTTTTGCTGGCCTTTGTGGGCGGCGTCCTGGCCAGCCTGACTCCCTGTTCCTATCCCATGCTTCCCATTACGGTGGCTTTTGTGGGAGGCAAGGCGTGCGGGAGCCGGTGGCGGGGCTTTACCCTTTCCGTCTTTTATGTCCTGGGGCTGGCCGTCGTCTATTCGGCCCTGGGGGCCTTTGCCGCTTTGTCGGGCCAGCTCTTCGGGGCACTCACCAACTCCCGATGGACCTATCTGCTCGTTGGAAACCTGTGCCTGTTCTTCGGTCTGGCCATGTTGGAGGCGGTTCCGCTCACCCCCCCCGCGTTCTTGAACCGGTTGAAGGTGCGGGACCTTCCCGGGCACGATATACTTACCAGCGTATTGCTGGGCGGCGCTTCGGCCCTGGTGGTCAGTACCTGCACCACACCCATCCTGGCGGTCCTGTTGACCCTGGTGGCCGCACGCCAGAGCGTCGCGTGGGGCATCGGGCTGCTCTTTGCCTTCTCCTACGGCCTGGGCACTTTGGTGATCCTGGTGGGTACCTTCACGGGACTTTTGAGTTCCTTGCCGCGGTCGGGGGTCTGGACCCGGCGGGTCCAGAAGTTCTTCGGGCTGATCATGGTCCTTGCCGCCGAGTACTATTTCATCAAAACAGGGGAGTTGTGGCTATGAAGAAGAATCGGGGTCGGATGACGTCCTGGTGGATCTTGATCGCGTGCGCGGCGGCGTTGCCGCTCCTTTGGGGTGCCCACGACGTCAAGGCTTCCCCGGACGATATCCGCTTGGCGTCTTGGCTGGCCCAAGACAAGAAGGCCGCTCCGGATTTCGAGCTTCCGGACCTGAACGGGTCCCAGGTGCGATTGAGCGCGTACCGGGGCAACCGCCCGGTGCTGCTCTATTTCTGGGCCACCTGGTGTCCTTCCTGCCTGGCGGCAAAACCCGAAATTGCCAAACTTCGCGACAAGATCGGCCGGGACAGCATGGAGATCCTGGGAATCAACGTGGGCAACGGCGACACCCTCGATCGGCTGAAACGCTACCAGCAGGGACACCCCGTTCCCTGGCCCGTCCTCTTCGACGCAGCCGGAAAGGTCACCCGGTCCTATCGTGTGCAGGGAATCCCTCACTTCGTCCTTGTGGATACCGAAGGGAACATGGTGTACTGGGGCAACAGCCTCCCTGCGGACCCCAAGAAATACCTCAAGTAACCCTTTGAACCCTTGGATCCCTCGGGCCCTGAAGCCGTCGGCCTCGGTGCCGCACCCCGACTCAATCTTCGATGGGAGGTCCCTATGAAGGATGTGATCACAGTCATCATGGCGGGTGGACGCGGTGAGCGGCTCATGCCCCTCACCCGGGATCGCTCCAAACCCGCAGTGCCCTTCGGGGGGGTCTACCGCCTCATTGACCTTCCCCTGAGCAACTGCATCAATTCCCAG
>Ga0116192_1003350_pt1 | contig 10054 bp, 9 predicted proteins | sample AD_UKC113_MetaG_FD_89876 | JGI IMG/M metagenome (GOLD analysis project Ga0116192, IMG submission 89876) | Active sludge microbial communities of municipal wastewater-treating anaerobic digesters from Hong Kong - AD_UKC113_MetaG | ecosystem: Engineered > Bioreactor > Anaerobic > Digestate | place...
GGCGTAACGGTCGTCGGGGCTCACGTCGAAGGCATGAAAAGAAGGTCGCAGGGAGCTTCCGCCGGTGATACCACTGATGAGCAGAGTATTGATGCCGTGGCCCCCAACAGTCAGCTCCTGCTGATTAACAAAGACGGCAACAGCGACGGCCGGTTTACCGCTATTGCTCAGGCCAAAAACATTCCGCTCATTGAAGTTGAAAAAAATGTCGATCTGATTAAAGAGCTGGCCCGTATTTACGGCCGCTGATCAGCCATTTATTTTTTCTTCAGCTCGACCATTCCCGCTTTTTCCAGAGCCTGAAAATATTTTTCGACATCCAGTAGCGGCAACGGATTATATTCGGCTGAGGCCGCATTTCTAATCTCAAGAATCGACCGCTGACCATTAATGAAATTTCTCAATTCAAATTCAGCCTGAAGAATAAACGGCGAAATCTGAAGATTCATCTCCCGGAGTTTCATCATGACTGCCCAGGGTTCAGTCTCAGACGGCAACGGCTTTCTGACCGGGATCACTCTGCTCAGCCTGAGTTCATCAGCAGTCAAAGTCAGTTTTTCTGGTTTTACTTTCTCTTGAGCACAAGCCGTCTGATAAGTCGTCTCCAGTTCTTTGAGCCAGACTTCTTTCATTTCATTGAGGGCTAATAACTTAGCTTTGAGAAGAGCCAGAAATTCCTGGTCAGCCTGGCCAAAGAACCGGGTTGAGTTCAGGGCTTCTTTTTCCCGGTCAAAAGCCTGGTTAAGGATGTTAACCGCTTCTTTTCTGGCATTGGTCTGATTCTTCCCGGCTGACATAATCAGGGCTTCGGCCCGGCCTTTTTCCTGGCCAAGGCGCTCCTGACCTCTGGTGGCAATCTCGTTGAGCATCAGGCTGGCTTCCTTCGGGCCGGCATTGGATAGAAAGATGGCTGAAGCCACAGTCAGCGTCACCACTCTTTTGAGCTGGGTTGAATCTGATTTGTCAGGCAGGTCACCGCTGGTGTGATACCACATATCCGGCCAGCAGATAAACATTACGGCCGGGACCCGGACCGAGCCGTCAACAAAAACGATATGATCACTCCCGCCGGAGAAACGGTCGATGGTGTAATAGAATGGATCACGGCTGCCGGCCGGAGAGAGAACCTCATAGTATTTCCAGCCTGTATCCTGAGAGATTCGCTGGCTGGCCCCCATCCACTCCACAAAGGAGGCTACTACATCGTTGAGATAACTTGGCAAAGAATAAGGAGAAGTTTCGAGCCGAAAAGCGCTAAGATTTTTGACCAGGGCCTCCCCAACCATATCCTCATTCAGGTTGGCATAGAATTTTTTGGCCACCTCTGGATATTTCTTGATATAGGCCATGGTTCCGGAGATTTCCGGAACAAAAAGAAAGCGGATTGACCGCTTGGGCGGAGGAATTTTACCGTCGGCTACTAATTTTTTGATTACCCGGCCAGCTTCGAGAATGGCCACACAACCCGAAGCATCATCATTAGCTCCCTGCTTGGAGAGACCTTCAAACAAATGGCCGGTCAGAACCAGTTCCTGCTCTGCTTTGTCGGTTCCTTTTATCCAGCCCATGGCCATCTCTTCCCGGTAAGGCACCATCTGGCTCTTGACCACCGCCCGGATCTTAACTTTGGTTTTCCTGTCGAGCATCTGCTTTAAATCATAATAGGTTCTCTCCGAAACCATGAAAGCGAAAGCCGGCTTGTCTTTTTCACCTACTCGAATTGAGTTCCAGCCAAGCTGATCCCGGTCGAATTCAGGATGGCTGGAAGTACAAGCAATAATGCCCTTGGCACCAAATTTTTCGACTGCTAACTGACGGGCCCGCTCAGGCGAACCATAGACCAGGACAATTTTATCCTTAACCTCTTTCCCTTGATAAAAGGCTTCACTGTAGCCAGGCCCGACATCAATCAGTTCAGCCGTGGTATCTGTAGAAACGCTACCCTGACAGAGGGTGGCCGGGATGTCTTTCAGGTCGTAAAGTTTCTTTTTGAGTGGCTCAACCAGCCAGAGTTCAGCCTGTTCGGCGTCCCAGGTCGTTTTGGCAGTGGTTGGGAGTTCAATAATCTCTGCCTGGTCATAGCCATATTCTTTAAGCCGGTCAAGAATAAATCTGGTTTCGAAATAGCCATTCTGGTACTCTTCCGGCCGGCGGTTACGGTTTACGCCGGTCAGATATATTTCATTCTGAAGGGCCAGTTCACCTGATGATTCATTGATAATGTCTTGCAGAACAGAAAGAGGCAAGAGGGTTCTGGGCAATCTCTCTTGAGGCTGAGCCAGCAGAGAAGAGGTTAGTCCGAGAACCAGGAACAGAAAAATGAGTTTCTTTTTCATTGGCTTACTCCTCATCTAAGTTAAGAACGAGATTCTATCGCGATTGCCGGTTGAAGGCAAAGACAAAGTAATATTTGTTTTTAGCTTTTTCTTTTTGGTAAAATATTATTCAGCTGAGAAGAGCAAAGTTTTCAGGAGAAAAAATGGTAGCAACCTCAACGGTAACAACCATAGTAACTATTCTTCTGGCCATTGATATCATCTGGCTGATTTATATTTTGTTTAAAGGCTACACCGAAAGCCTGGCCAGAACGATTGTGGCCGGCCTGGTGCTGGGGATCATCCTCTATTATCTTCAGACCACCAGCCTTCAATACCTGACTTTTAAAACCGTCAAAAATGATCTTTTCCCCCCTGATATCCCTCAATATTCTTACACCAAAACTGAAGAGGATAACCAGTATTCTCACCGCCTGATCTATACTTTCATGCTGACTCCCTCGGAGAGTGCCCTGGAAAGGACCGTCGATGTCCCCCCACCACCTGAGCTTAAGCTGGAGATGGACCCCGGCGGGAAAACCTTTACTTTAAAAGATCCTGAATCACTGAATATTGTCCTGACCCAGCTCAACCTGCCGCCAGTCAGCCATGGCGTTCCAGAGCTTTCTACGATAACTGGCAACCGCACCGACCAGCAGGTTTACCGCTTCGATGATTATCCTCTGGGCACCTTGACGGTGGAAAGGTCTCTTTATCAAAACACAAAGGTCGCCCTGAGTTATTATTGTATTTCCAGAATTATCATCGATAGCCGCAAATATTGAAGAACCTTTGACCGCCAGGAGAAACATTTATGTCGCCAACCTTAAGTGCCCTGTTTATTTTGCTGGTGATGGTGGCTGCTTATGTCGCCGCTCAGTTAATTAAACTTTCTACCGAGCTTTCGATTTTCCTGGCTGCCGTAGCTGGGGCTCTGGCTGGCGGTCACTGGCTGCCGGTCAGGCAGATAGCTGAAGGCGCCATTACCTATCTCGATATTTGCCTGATCTTCTTAACCGCCACTCTTTTCATGAACCTGGTGCGGGAAGCGGGTGGAGTGGCTTTTGCCGTGAGGTCAATCCTCAGAAGATTTCACCATCAGAAAGTTGCCCTTTTTTTGCTGCTGGTAATTTTACTCCTTATCCCGGGAGCACTGACCGGAGCCGGCAGCGTCACGGTTCTCATCACCGGTTCCCTGGTCGCCATTGTTCTTAAATATATGGGATTGCCGGAAACAAAAGTGGCGGCTATTATCTTCTTAATTGCCGGCCTGAGTGCCGCCGCCCCGCCGGTCAGTCTGTGGGCTATGATGACCGCCGCCGGCATTAATATGCCTTATGTTGGCTTTTTTCTACCGCTGCTTATTCCCTGCCTGCTGGCGGCCCTGGCCGTCATCTTTATCCTGGGCTGGAAAGCTAAGCCGGTAGATCTGGAGAAAGCCCTGAAGGAAATCCCCGAACCGCCCGGGAAAATGAACTGGTGGAGAATAGCCCTGCCTTTTTTAGTCTTCCTGCTTCTCATTCTGGCTGGCAGACTTTTTCCTTTCAGTTTTCCTGTTCTGGGGCTGCCGCTGATTTTTGCCCTGACGGCTTTGACCGCTTATTTAGCCTCACCGGTGAAGTTAAATATCTGGAAAATTTCCATAGAGACCACTCAACAGCTACTACCTCTAATCGGGACTTTGACCTGTGTCGGAATTCTGGTTCAAATTATGACTCTGACCGGAGTCAGGGGATTAATTGCGGTCTCAGTCGTGACTCTGCCCGTAGCTATGGTCATCGCTTCGCTTTTTATTACTTTACCGGTTTCCGAAGCAGTTTTGATGTGGGGAGCAGCTCCGGTTCTGGGTGTTCCGCTGGTTCTTCTTTTTAATACCAGAGGCTTTAACCCGGTTATCGCCCTGGCTGGCATGAGTCTCATCTGGCCCTTAGGCGATGCCCTGCCGCCAACCGCGATCATCGGACGGCTGACCATGAATGTCGTCGGGGTGAAAGAACCTTATTCAAAATTTTTAAAACAGTGTCTGGTTCCGGGCCTGATTATTGTGGCCCTGGGTATGCTGATGATAATCTTCAGCAAGCAACTTGGCTTTCTGGCCGTTTTTTAATTAGAGGTTAACCATGCCGACAATCATCACTATTATCTATTATTTACTGGTTGGCTTTTTTTCGGTCTGCTTCCTTTACAATTTTATTAAAAGCAAGAAATGGTCAGAAGAGCTGCTTTATCTGATAGTCCTTCTGCCTTTCCTGCTGAGGCTTTTCCGCTTGAAATGAGGCTGAGATGAACCCAACAGTCAACTGGAGAAAATGGTTATTTGGCTTGATTTTTTTGGCCGTCTTAATTCCGGCCGGGCTTAGCTTTTACCGCAGCCGTCACCTGGCGGAACCGGTTGTCCTTGGCCCGGGAGTAACCGGAGTTAAAAAGTTGAGTAATTATTTCCCTGGAATAAAAGGCAGTATTAATGATGCCAGAATCTATATTCTGGGCGAGGACTCAGGCGGAGGCTCGGTCTTAATTCTCGGCGGTTCTCATCCCGAGGAACCGGCCGGCCGGCTGGCGGCCTGGATTATCATTGAAAATGCTAAAATGAAAGCTGGCCGGATATTAGTTATTCCCACAGCCAATCCCAGTGCTTCAACCTCAACTCGCCCGGGTGGAGCTTATCCGCCCGATTATTCCATTAAAACCCCCTGGGGAGAGCAAAAATTCAGACAGGGCGATAGATGGTCCAACCCGCTGGATCAGTGGCCCGACCCGGAGGTTTATATCCATTACCCGTCAAAACAGCAGTTAGCCTACATGGACGTCAGAAATCAAAACCGCACCTGGCCCGGCCGGCACGATGGTTTGATGACCGAAAAAACCTGTTATGCCATGACTCAACTAATCCGGCAGGAAAAAATTGATCTGGTTATTGACCTCCACGAAGCTGAGCTGCAGTACCCGGTGATCAGCACGATTGTCGTCCATCCGAAAGGTCAGGATTTAGCCGCTCTGGCTTCCATGACCATCAGTGCCGAAGAAGGCTTCGACATCGGGGTTGAATATTCACCGGAAGCCCTGCGCGGGCTATCTCACCGGGAAATAGGCGACTGGACCGAAGCTATTCCGCTGCTGATGGAAACGCCTGAACCGTTTCTTGATGCCACCCGGGGAAAAACGGATCAAAATCTTCTGCTAACCGGGCGAGACGAGTTTGTCAGAAAGGCAGGAAAACACGGGTTGCTGTTTGAAAAACTCGATGAAAAAGGCTGGCCAGTTGACCTGAGGGTTGGACGTCACCTGTCATCTATTATTGTCATTTTAAAGACCTGGTCAGAACTTCGTCCTGACCGGCTGATTGAGGCTGAAGAGATTCCCCGCTATTCCGAAGTCGTCGAGAAGACCACGGGTTTTTATCTCAAAGATCCGGCCCGGGCTCCGGCTGACCATCTCTTTTTCGAGTAAGACGGCTAAAAATGACAATGGCTGCACAGGCCAGGATATAAGCAGCCAGGAGCAGCCAGAGCTTCTTTTTATAAGAATCTTCCAGCTGAAGTTTTAAATCCTTATCAACTTGAGGTAAGGGCTGTGGATCCCAGGGCAAATTGTAACGCTCAACCAGCCCTCTGATATTGAGGAGATGGATAACCGGAATTCCTTCGCTGGCTAAGCGCTGGATCAGCCCACAGCGGTCCTCGGGCGGTATTTTTTTGACCTGAGTCAGTCCGGGGCGAAGCTCCAGAACAGATGAATCGCGTCCTAAATTGACCAGACTCCCGCCGATATTGATAAAAGCCCGGATAGGTTTTGTACCGGCTGCTTCCTTAAAAAGGCGAATATGAGTTTCTACCATGGATTTAAGCCCGTCAGGTTCAAGAAAATCTAATTCCAGAGCTTGAGCCTCCTGACTCAGTCTGGATTTCAGCTCCCCGGGATACTCCCGGCCAGAATCATCTTCTCCTCCCCAGGTGACAGCCAGGAGGCGGTGCTGGTTGAAGCCGGCCTGACGCAGACACTTTTCTATAGACAGCCAGGTAAAATCAGGCTGATTGGCTCCCCACTGAGAAGCTCCAAGCGAAACAATAACCAGGAGCTTAACCTCCATAGCCCGGGCGGCACAATAGGCTGCCACGGCCAGAGCTGGAAAAGAGCCAGAGGCCCCGGCCGCCACCACCTGACCCTTCTTAACCCCTGCCTGGTGAAGGAGGCGGACCAGAAGAGCCGCCATAGCCGGGTTAGTGGTGGTCCGCTTGGCTTCCAGCTGACCCAGGGTCGTGGTCAGAGGACTTGACTCCAGGCCAATTAACCCGGTCTTCATTGGATCGAACGGATTTTTCCCGGGTAACAGGCCTAGCTTTTCCTGACAGCTATATATTACCTTTTCGGCCTCAGCCATTAGCCGGGCGGCCTGGGCTTCATCAGGGGCCAGTTCATTCCCGGCCGGCTTAAGCCAGAAATAGAAGATAAGATAAAAAACCAGACTGACCGCTGCTAAGTAAAAAATAGTTTTATGGTTGAATTTTGCAGTTGTCATCTTTTAGAAAAATAGCTGGCTGAGGAAAAAAGTTAAGACCGAAACAAAAATAAGTGAGGTCAGTGACGGCAGAATCTTTTGCCGCTCGAAGCTGGAAGCCAGAAGGCCAGGGACAACCCAGCCAATCACTCTGAGGCCAACCGGTTCAGCCAGAAGATGAGGCAGAGCCAGGCCCCAGGCTTGCCCCAGACAGGCTCCGGTCAATATCAGCAGAACAAATCTCCGGCGGCCAAAAATGATGAAATAGCGTGATAGAAACCGGCCAACGAGCAAGGTTAGAAAAGCCACGGCCAGAGTGCTGAGGGGACGCCAGGGCTGATTAAGATACAGGGCAAAATAGCCAGGCACAATCAGTCCGCCGGGAGAAAGGCCGGTAATCTCGGCATAGAGGAGAGCCAGGAGCAGCCCGAGGAAAAAAGAGCTATAACTTGATGGCATCGGCCTTCCTTTCAAGATAATCTATCATTTCCTGTCCAAAGCCAACAATATTGCCCAGGCCAAAAACTACCAGCTCGGATTGAGTCTTTAAGTCATGATTTGAGGAAATAGAAGAAAAATAAGTTAAAATGTCCAGCAGAACAGCTTCAGGCCTGGAGCCTCTGACAGTGTAAACTGATTGGCTCAAGGATGGCTTTAATTTTTTCAAGAGGAGCCGGCGGGCCGGCGCGCCTCCAGCTCCCTGAAGGGCCAAACCCGCGAACTTTAACTGGCGCCCGCTCTCCGGATCAGTCAAAAAACCTTCTTGCCATTCCTTAGCCAGAAAATCAACCCACTGCCTGGTGCGGTCTCCACGATCTGCTCTGAAAGACAGCAGGCCATAGATGGCCCGCCCATCCCAGCCAGTTCTTTCCAAAATTTTGAACATGGCCTCAATCGATGACTGCGGGTCGTTGGCCGCAAACAGACTGACAAAATAGAGCTTTGTCCCCGGGTCATCGAAACTTTTTACCCACACCCGGGGGCAGCCGGCATCAGGTTTAACTTTTTCCATTCCCTGGATAATCACTTCATCACTCAGGCCGCAGGTCCGAAGGATATTAACCGCCAGCCTGATATTGGGTTCAAATTCGGGATAAGACAGCTGGCCAGCTAACAATTCACTGGCCGAATCTTTTTTGACCGCGATGACCGGAGCCTTTTTCTTTCTGGCCTCAGATGGCAGCGGTGGAAAAAGCTCTTCCTCAGGAATATAAACAGGGGTTTGAGGGCGAAAGGCTAAGGTCAAAGCCCGGGCAATTTCCTCTTTGGTCTTTCCCAGGGCCTCAAGATGATCAAGCCGGATATTGCTGACCACCAGTAATTCCGGCTGCAGAAGATAGCTCGTTTCGGCCTGCAGGCATTCAGGCTGGATACTCATCATTTCCGAGACTAAATAATCCACTTTTTGCCCGGCAGCCTTTCTGACCAGCTTTTTCTGCTCGAGAATGTTCGGCTTGCCTCTTCTTTTTATTTCTTCTTCCTGCCCGTCAGGATAAATAACGACCGGCCTTGAGCCGGTCGTCTTGGCCATCACCCGGTAACCGGCCTGTCTCAAGCCGGCGGCTATCAATCTGGTGATACTTGACTTGCCCCTGATGCCGGTCACAGCCAGCCGGTGGGGAATTTTTTTAACCAGCCGGCGGTGGCTGAGAGTTTCAAAACCTAAGTAAAGAAGAAGAACCAGAAAAGACAGGAGCAAAATCTTATTCATCTGAGCAGCCTGTTAATAGCCATCTTTCTGATTTTGAGTTTATAAAAATAAATAAATAACCGCAACCGGAACAAAGATTTAAAGAGATGAACCTGGCTGCTTTAATTTATCTGATGGTAAAGAAGAAAGAGAGGGGTGCTGCTTAGCACCCCTCTAATTAATTGAAGGAAGGGGGAATGGAAAGAAGGGCAAAGAAGGGCAAAAAGGAGGCATTTATAAATTTTTGGGTGTGCTCATCGTCTTCAAAAGAATAAATGGAGGGAGAACTCGATTCACTTACTGGCCCAGTTATCCTCAACTTCTCCCTCCAGATCCGGATAACACTATTTATATAAACAAACAAAGATGTCCTGGCTTCTGCTCTTAAGGTTTTTGCTCGACCTGTTTCCTTCATTCTAATTTCTATTACAGCAACTTTTGTGCCAGATTGGTCAAGGGGGAAGATAAAAAAATCACCGGTCAAATATAAAAAATATTACAGTGTCCGTAAAGTAGTTTTACAGCCTGCCGCCGGTTCCCTGGAAATACCTATAGTTCCAGTCTTGGATGGAAATTTTTTGACCGGGCTAAAATCAGGCTCCCCTGTTTAACTTTGAGATGTCTGGAAATAACCTCGCACTTGGCCTTAAGCAAAAAGTAAAAAGGGCCTCGGGCTTGTTCCAGGCATTCATAATTTCCCTGACCCTTGCTGATGATGAGATCCGCTTCCTTTAAAATCCCGGTAAACTCTTCAGAGCATTGTTTTATGACAGTTCCGGGGGCCTGGCAGCCGGAAGACACTACCTTGGCCACTTCCTCCAGGCCAGACAGCCGGGCTTCTTCCAGACTGGCATCGTTGATAATAGGCCCCTCTCTGACGGTATAGATTACCTCCCGGCCGAGCTGCTCAATTAATAACCGGTCAAAAACAGTTTCTCCGGCATTATCACCCAGAAAAACTATTGTTCTGGCTTTTTTAAGATCAGCGGTGAAAAGTTCATAATCATCAAGAGCCAGCTCTTCTGTTTCGAACAGGCTTTCAGACTGAGGCCAGCTACTGACTGCCCCGGCTCCCAGATCAATAATATTTCCAGCTAAGGAAAACATGATGGCCTTTCTTAACCGGTCGGGTGCCTCCATAACTCTTTTTTTAAGCTCCGGGTACAGAACCAAGGCCTGTTTTATATCCTGTCTCTTAATCTCAAAATAAGGATCCTTAACTCCGGTTAACTCCGCCAGCCATTTATAAAGATCGGCTGAGATTTCTGGCGGAGTCCGGCCGAAGTCGGTCTCAGCCAGAAAGCGGCAGGCCTGGCTGGTCATTTTAAGAGCCCTGGGCCCTCCTGTTTTTTGAACAGCTAAAACTCTCAAGACCTGAGAAAGATGGCAAAGATAACATTCGGCTTCAGCCAGCATGGTCAGAGTTTAGCATTTTTAAGATTGACAGTTAAGGCCAAAAAAATAGGAAATATAGATTGTGTCCCCTGTTTTAAGCCAGAAGAAGGTCAATGGTACCGGTCAGGGCTTTAAGGTCGAGAGGCTTGGTAAAAA
>Ga0116192_1003351_pt1 | contig 10053 bp, 4 predicted proteins | sample AD_UKC113_MetaG_FD_89876 | JGI IMG/M metagenome (GOLD analysis project Ga0116192, IMG submission 89876) | Active sludge microbial communities of municipal wastewater-treating anaerobic digesters from Hong Kong - AD_UKC113_MetaG | ecosystem: Engineered > Bioreactor > Anaerobic > Digestate | place...
CCACGAACGTTGTTATCACCATGCCAGCGGGCGCGCGCAGGTCAATCGTCCGCGTTGCCACGAGAAACGCTGCGCCGACGAGCAGGAGCAGGGCGGATGTCTCACCGATGGATCCGCCATGGTTGCCCAGGAACATCTGCCAGTACAACTGCGCCCTGCTGCTGGCGCCGACGCTTTTCATGACGTCCGCCGCCGCCCCGCCCATCTTGAGGATGCCGAGCGGCGTGGCGCTGGTCGTCGCGTCGACTCCGGCGCGCAGGGAAGGAGACCACCGGGTCATGTACGCGGGCCAGCTCATGAGCAGGACAGCGCGCCCCACGAGCGCCGGGTTGGCGAAGTTGCCGCCGAGACCGCCGAAGAGTTCCTTCGCGACAATGATGGAGAAGGCGGAGCCCACGGCCGCCATCCAGAGCGGGGATGAGGGGGGCAGGACGAGCGCAAGCAGCAGTCCCGTCACCACCGCGGAGAGGTCCTGAACGTGCGGCTCGCGGTGCAGCGCCTTGCGGAACAGGTACTCGGCGAGTACGGCGCTGACCACGGAAACAAGCGAGACCAGCAGGACATGGGCGCCGAAGAACACGACGCCTCCTGCAAGAGCCGGGAGCAGTGCAATCACGACCATGCCCATGGTCTTCTGAATGTCCATGCTGGTAAGGAAGTGCGGTGCGGGAGAGAGCACCAGCCGGGCTGACTTATTTTCCATCGCGGGCCTCCTTGGCACGCTTGTTGCGGAGAAGATCCTTTCCTACCTTGAAGTGTTGTGTGAGCGGAATGCGCGCCGGGCAGCTGTAGCTGCAGGCGCCGCACTCGAAGCAATCCATCAGGCCGATTGCGTCGGCGTGGTCCAGGTCGTCGACGTCCAAGGACGCGTTCATGAGCATGGGCATCAGGCGAGCGGGACAGGCATCGGCGCAGCGTCCGCAGCGGATGCAGTGGCGCTCCTCGTACAGCCGCACCTCGGCGGCGGTGAAGAACAGGACCCCGCTGGTCCCCTTGACGATGGGTATCTGCATGGATGGCACGGCGATACCCATCATGGGCCCGCCGAAGATGACCTTGCGCACATCATCCTTGAGCTGGATGACGCCGGGCACGAGGTCAGACACGAGCGTCCCGATGGGCGCCAACAGGTTCTTGGGCGTCAGGCAGGCTCCTCCGGCGGCCGTGAAGCCGCGTTCGATGAGGGGCTTTCCGTCGACGCATGCTTCCTTGATGGCCTTGAGGGTTCCGATGTTCTGGCAGATGGCCCCCACGTCGAAGGGCAGGCCCTTCGACGGGATCTCCCGCCCCGTCACGACCTGGATGAGCATCTTCTCGCCACCCTCGGGGTACTTCGTGGCGACCAGCATGGCTTCCATGGCGATGCCGTGGCTGTGGGCGGCGAACTCGCGCTCGATGACAGGCAGGGCGTCCGCCTTGTTCTCCTCGATGGCCACGACCGCCCGCTTCGCACCGACCAGGTACGCCGCGATGGCCAGACCCTCGACGACATCGGCCGGCGACTCCAGCATGGTGCGGTAGTCAATCGTCAGGTACGGCTCGCACTCGGAACCATTGGCGATAATCGTCTCGATGGGCTTGTCAGGCGGAGGCGCAAGCTTGACATCGGTCGGGAAGGATGCACCGCCCATGCCGACGACTCCAGCATCCCGCAGGCGCTGGATTCCATCGGCAGGCGCGTGCGAGAACACATCCATGGGTTCCATGTACGCGGTCTCGTCCGTGCCGTCTGCCTCGATGAAGATGGCAGGCGCTTCCCTCAGCGTGCTTTGCACGACGGGTTCGATCTTCTTGACCTTGCCTGCCACCGAGGCGTGCACCGATGCTGCGGGACAGGCCTGCACGTCACCGATCAGCTGACCCTTGAGGACGTGGTCCCCGACCTTGACCAGCGGCTGGTTCTGCGCGCCGATGGCCTGGGTCAGTGGAATCACGACGGATGCTGGCGTGGGTATCCGTTCGATCGGGATGTCCTTCGTCCATTCCTTGTTCTCCGGAGGATGGATGCCTCCCCTGAATGTTCGTCCGCTCATCTACACCAGTTCTCCTTTCGACTCTGCCTGCTCGACTCTGTGCCCGCAGTGTGGGCACGATTTCCAGTTTGTTTCCATGAGCTCGCCGCATGCGGGGCACACGGTGCGCAGCTCGTTCCCGCACGCCGGGCAGAACCGGTAGTGCGGCTTGACCTCGTGGCCGCAGACGGGACACTTCTTGTCGTGCTCATCCATGAGGAACGCATAGTAACTGCGCTCAAGCTTCAGCACGTCGCTGTTGAGCTTGTCGGTCATGCGATCGTCCAGCGTCAGCGGGTCCCGTACCAGCAGATAGACGATGAGGGGCAGCACGCCAAGGCCGATGACCGTGAATACTGACCAGACCAGCGTGTTCGCGCCCCTTCGCGACGTGTCCTTGATGATCCACACGAGGATGACTGCGATGAGAACCACGGTGCCTGCGATGTACGAGCTGAGATTGGGAACGACCGTGTTCTGCCAGAACTGCATCAATGAATTGATGGTATCACCTCCACATGTTCACTGCCGCACGAATGTGTACAGACCCATGAGCTTGCGCACCGCGCCGACCAGATACAGGGAGCCGGTGACCAGCAGCCAGGAATCGTCCGCAGTCAGTGTCCGGGCCCGCGCCAGTGCACGCTCCAGGTTCTCTTCGACGACAACCGGCCCCCCAGGAGCATGCCTCAAAAAGGTCTCGCGCAGTTCCCACGGCTCCGCCGTCCGCGTCGTGTCCGGAACGGCGGTCAGCACGATTGCCTGTATCTCGGGTGCGAGTGTCTCGGCGATGCCATCCATGTCCTTGTCCGTCAGCACGCCGAACAGCATGGTGAACCTCCTGCCCGGAAAGTGCGCGTGCAGGGACTCGAGGAGGTACCGGGCGGCTGTCCTTGTGTGGGCACCGTCCAGCAGGACCGGTGGCGTCCCGGGGACCAGCTCCATCCGTCCGGGCCAGAAGGTACGCTCCAGCCCCTGCCGCATGGCGGACTCGGAGACCGTCACCCCGTCCTTGACCGTGTACGCTGTGACCGCACTGATGGCACTTGCCGCATTCTGCACCTGGTGGACGCCCCGCAGGGAGAGTCTGACGTCGGGCAGGGACACGTGCCGTCCAAGGATGGTGCCCTCGTAGTCGAATGTGACGTCGTCCGGCGTGTACCGTTCGCGCGCATACGCGTAGTCGCGTCCCTCGACGAATGTGGCATTGGCCATGGAGACCGCCTGAGCGACCAGGGTGTCCTGAGCGCCCGGATAATCCTGGTGGCCGATGACCGTTACCCCGCCTGGCTTGATGATGCCGGCTTTCTGACCGGCGATGGCCTCGACTGTCTTGCCAAGCTTGTCCGTGTGCTCCAGACCGATGTTGGTGATGACGGCGACCTCTGGCACCGGGATGACGTTCGTGGCGTCATACTTGCCTCCGAGGCCGACCTCCCACACCACCACGTCCACCTTTCTGCGCACAAAGTGCATAATGGCGATGGCCGTGAACACCTCGAACACGGTGACCGGGTCGTCCTCGGACACTGTGCCGACGGCGTCCCAGACCGTGGCGAACGCCTCGAGGAAGTCTGCGGGCGATATCATCTCGCCGTTTATCGAGATGCGTTCGCTAACATTGACCAGGGAGGGGCTGATGTACAGGCCGACGCTGAGCCCGGCTTCTTCCAGCATGCGCGCCGTGAGCGCGCACACCGATCCCTTGCCCTTGGTGCCGGCGACGTGAATGAACCGCAGGGTGCGCTCGGGGTTGCCGAGACGGTCCATAATGCGCTCTATCCTCTCGAGCCCCAGCTTGGAACCAAACTTCGACAGAGAGAAGACCTTGTCGAGTGCTTCCGCGTATGTCATTGCCGCATGCCCTGCTTCATGTCTGTCAGATGCTGCTCTGTCCCTTCAGGAAGGAGTCGATCAATTCCGCCTCGGCGTTCAGGTCCTCTGCCTTCTGCGTGTCCTTCTCGACCACCTCGGCAGGTGCCCGGGCAAGGAAGTCCGGGTTCTCCAGCCGGCCCCGCACCTTGGCGATGTCGGCTTTCAGCGCTTCCAGCCGCGACTCCAGGACCTTGAGCTCGCCCTCGGCGTCGAAGTCTGGCTTGGCGCGGATCAGTACCTGCATGGCCCCATACGCTCCCTTGATGTACCGCTCCCCCGGCTCGGGTTGTGTTGTCAGGTCCGCAAGCCGGCCCACGAACTTTACCGCCTCGGCGTTGTCGAGGATAAGCTGGATGTCCGCCTCCGACCCGACAGCGACGACGCTCTGCTTCTCCGTGGGCGGAAGACGGAACACGGCCTTGAGGTTGCGTACCGACTTGATGAATCCAATCAGGAACTCGCCCCGGGCGGCATCATCCGGGAACGTGGCAAGGGTCTCTGCCTCCGGGTAGCGGGCGGTCATGATGAGCCGTTCGCCCCCGTACAGCTGTTGAACGATGGTTTCGGTCACAAACGGAACGAAGGGGTGCAGCAGCCGCAAAATGTTGTCGAGCACCCAGGCCAGTACCCAGCGTGTGACCGGCGCCGTCGCTTCGTCCCGCAGAGGAATCTTGGCGAGCTCGATGTACCAGTCGCAGAAGTCGCCCCACACGAACTCGTACAGCCGATGCGACGCTTCGCCGAAGTCGTAGGCGTCCATCCTGGCGGTGACCTCGCGCGTCGTTTCGGAAAGGCGCGTCAGAATCCAGCGGTCGAAGAGGCCCAGCTGGCTGTCGTGCGGCCTCGCTCCGCCGAGGGCTTTCACCACGTCGACGTTGGAGACCACGAAGCGCGTGGCATTCCACAGCTTGTTGATGAAGTTGCGCGACGAGAGCAGCTTCTGGTCGGACAGGAGGATATCCTGGCCGCCATACGTGGACAGCGATGCCATGGTGAACCTGAGGGCGTCGGTTCCGTAGGTGCTGATGAGGTCGAGCGGGTCCACCTGGTTCTTGAGCGACTTGCTCATCTTGCGGCCCTGTTCGTCACGCACCAGTCCGGTGATGAACACGGTGCGGAAGGGAATGTCATCCATGAACTCGAGGCCGGACACGACCATGCGTGCGACCCAGAAGAAGATGATGTCATAGCCGGTGATGAGCAGGGACGTGGGATAGTAGTATGCCAGGTCGGGCGTTTTCTCCGGCCAGCCCAGCGTGGCAAACGGCCACAGCGCGGAGCTGAACCAGGTGTCCAGCACGTCCTCATCCTGCGTCAGGTGGCTGCTGCCACACCGCGGGCAGACCGATGGCGCGTCCACAGCGACGATGACCTCGCCGCAGTCGGCGCAGGTGTAGACGGGAATGCGGTGCCCCCACCACAGCTGGCGCGAGACGCACCAGTCGTCGATGTTCGCAAGCCAGCTTTCATACACCTTGCGCCACTTGACCGGCAGGATGTCGACGCTGCCCTGCGCCTCCGCCTCGAGAGCACGGGCCGCCAGCTCTTTCATGCGCAGGTACCACTGGTCCGTGACAATCGGCTCAATCGTCGTGTTGCAGCGCGAGCAATGGCCCACGCTGTGCTCGTAGTCTTCGACCTTCTCCAGGAGCCCCAAAGCCTCGAGTTCCTCCACGACCTTCTCGCGGGCGTCGGCGGCAGTCATGCCGGCGTACCGCCCTGCGTTCTCGTTCATGCGTCCGTCCAGGCCGATGACGGCCATGCTGGGCAGGTCGTGCCGCCGGCCGACCTCGAAGTCCGTCGGGTCATGGCCCGGCGTGATCTTGAGGGCGCCGGTGCCAAAGTCCGTGAGTACTGCCTCGTCTGCAATGACGGGCACGGTGCGGTTTACGATGGGCACCATGACCTGGCGTCCGACAATGCCTGCATACCTGCTGTCCTGCGGATTGACGGCCACCGCGGCGTCGGCGAGAATCGTCTCGGGCCGGGTTGTCGCGATGGTGACGTACCCTGAGCCATCGGTGAAGGGGTACCGCACATACCACAGGTGCCCTTTCTCGTTGGCGTAGGTGACTTCGATGTCGGAGATGGCCGTGTGGCAATGCGGGCACCAGTTGGTGATGCGCTTGCCTTTGTACAGAAGGCCTTTCTCATAGTAGTGGACAAATGCTGTCTTGACGGCCTTCTCGTAGGGCTCGTCGAGGGTGAAGCGGAGGCGGTCCCAGTCGGCGGATACGCCAAGCTTCTTGAGCTGCGACAGAATGATGCCCCCGTACTTGTCCTTCCACTCCCAGATCCGGCGGATGAACTCCTCGCGTCCCAGTCCCTCGCGCGTCAGGCCCTCCTCCTGAATCTGGCGCTCGACGACCGCCTGCGTGGCGATGCCTGCATGATCCATGCCAGGCAACCACAGGGTCTCGAAGCCCTTCATGCGTTTGTAGCGGACTGCGATGTCCTGCAGAGTCATGTTCAGGGCGTGCCCGATGTGCAGGTATCCTGTCACGTTGGGAGGGGGCATCATGACGACGAAGGGGGTCTTGTCGGGGTTGGGCTCCGAGTGGAATGCGCGCTTGTTGAGCCACAGGGAATAGATTTCTTCTTCGTGCTTCTTGGCGTCGTACAATGGTTCCAGTTCGATCGAGCTCATGACCCGGACCTCCGCGAGAATATCGTCAGAAAGTATAGGCCCGGGGGACCCATTGTCAATCGAACTGAGGCTTCCAAGTGAGTTCCCGGGCTGCACGCGGGACGCGGCCCAACTGTACCATGACGATGGAAACGGAACCGTCCCCGAAGTGGTACAGCGGCCGGATTGCCAGCCATGTGAAGGCAGGTATACTTTCCTGGAGTCATCCAAGGCCGGAGGAAGTGCATGGCATGTATCTGAAGTCGCTTCATATCCAGGGATTCAAGACGTTCGAGCTGAGTACGACGCTCGAGCTTTCCTATCCGCTGACCGCCATCGTCGGCCCGAACGGCTCGGGCAAGAGCAACCTGGTCGACGCCCTGCGTTGGGTGCTGTGTGAGCAGAACCTGCGGACCCTCCGGGCACGCAGCATGCTTGACCTCATCTTCGCGGGCAGCGCCACACGCCATCCGGTGAACTATGCCGAAGCCGAGGTGGTGTTCAACAACGAGGGCGATGTCTTCGGGACGGGTTCCGACATGGTCTCCATCGCCCGCCGCGTCTTCCGCTCCAAGGAGTCCGACTTCCTCATCGATGGCAACGATGTGCAACTGCGCGACGTCGAGGACCTGCTCACGTCCACCGGGCTCGGGTTCCGTCACTACCCCTTCATCGGCCAAGGCGAGATGAGCCGGGTGTTCACGATGAAGCCCGAGGAACGCAAGGGCCTCTTCGAGGAGGTCGCCGGGATAGCCGAGTACAAGCAGCGCAAGCGGGACACGCTGGTCAAGCTGGAGGAGACGAGAGTCAACATAGCCCGGGTGGAGGACCTCCTGACAGAGCTGCACGGCAGTCTCGACCATCTGAGCGGGCAAGCTGCCGCGGCACGCCAGTACGTCGGATACCAGAAGCAGGTCCGGGAACTCGAAATGGACATTGCGCGTGCCCGGTACCTGGCACTGCTCCGGGAGCAGGAGCGGGCGACAGCCCGGCTCGCGGAGGCGCAGGAGAAGATGGCGGAGGTGCTGACGAGCCTGGCTGCCAAGCAGGCCGCGCATGACGACGCACAGACGGCGCAGCGCCGCACCCTTGCGTCCCTGCGCGAACAGTCGTTGGCAGTGGACGAAGCGCGGGAGGAAGCACACCGGCTCGAAAAGGAGCTCGTTTCCGTGCGCGAGAAGGCCAGGTACCTGGCAGCTGAGGAGGACCGCCTGGTCCGTCAGGGGCAGGACTGGGAGGCAAGCAGAACGCAGACGGCGCGGCTGGCTGCAGAGACAGAGGCGTCGCTTGCGAACCTGCGCACCGAGGGAGAACAGGCAGCAGCAGCCCTTGCCGCCGAGCAGGAGCGGTACGCACAGCTTGTCCAGAAGGTCGAGGAGAGGCGCAAGGCCCTGGCGCAGGCGCAGGGGCAAGTAATCCAGCTCGAATCCGAAGTCCGGCAGTTATTTGCGCGCTTCAACCCGTTGCAGTTCGAACTGGACGAGAAACAGAAGGCTGTGGCGGCTGCAGCGTCGGCCGACAACCTGGCTCCTGATGCCGTGGACAGTGCGCAGGCGGAGGAGCTGAGCCAGCGCGCCGAGAGTCTGGAGGCAGCTATCCTGGAACACCGGGGCCAGCTGGAGACGGCCTCGGGCGACCTTGCGACGCAGGAGCAGAACCGGGCCGCGTGCGAGGCTTCGAGCAGGGAGGCAACAGCAGCGGCATCCTCGTATCGTGAACTGCTGAAGAACAGCGCCGCGTTTGTGGCGCGCCTGGAGCAGGAGATACGGAAGGGCAGCGCCGACCGGCGCGTCCTGGACGTAGTGGACCTCGGCGAACGCAAGGCCGTCCTTCTGCAGGTCCTGCGTGAGGAGCTAGGCTACAAGCTGAGCGACGACCCGGACGACGCCCTGGCCCGCGCTGTGCGCGGGACGGGAGAGCCGGCCCTCAGCCTCCGTGGCGCCCATCCCTCCGACCCGGACGGCATTCCGCAGGATGTCCGGGCCCTGTGTGTCGCTTCGTGGACAAGACTGGCCACCGATGCCCCGCCCGCCGTTGCCGAACTTGTGCGCCGTTTGTATGTCGTTCCCTCGCTCGGCGAGGGGCTGGCCCTCGCCAGGGCGACGGGGGGCAGGTTCTACCGCATCTATTGCGAGGACGGCGTTGTCATCGACTCGGCTTGCGTGGTGCGGCGCATGAGCGGGCCTATCGAGCGTTCGTTCGGAGGCGGCGATTCTGCCGAATTGGCGCGGCTGGAGCAGGTGGCCAGGGATGCTGCGCAGGCCGCGCAGAGCGCCAGAAGTCGGTGGAGCGCAGCGCAGGACGCACGAAACGCGCTGGTGGCCGCGACCCTCGCCCTTGAGAAAGAACTGAAGGACACGCGGTCGCGACTGCAGGCTGTGACCCTGGAGCATGAGCGCAGAGTCGCCGTGGCGCGGGAACGGGAGGCAGGCGTCGATGCGGCGCGCAGTCGGATTGCCGAGCTGAAGCAGGAGCTCGAGCCTCTCCGAGCGACGCTCGCGGAGCGCAGAGGCACGCTTGCCCGGGCGCACGAGGCGCAGGAACGGGCTGAGAAGGACCGGCAGAAGGACGAGGCCGCTCTGCTTGCGGGCAAGGACGCCGTACAGGCGCTGGAAATCCGGCACAGTTCGCTTTCAGGCCGAGTTCAGACGCTGCTCGAGAAGAAGCTGGCCTACGAGGACCAGCTGGCCAGTCTGGCAACTGAGATCAAGGCGTCTCAGGACGGCCTCGCGCGCGTGCGCAGCGAACGGACGGCGCTGCAGGAGCGCATCACTCTCCTGGAAGCGCAGTTCAGGGACCGGTCGAACGCTCTTGCCGCCGTTCAGGCGGCCATCGACCAGCTGGAACTGCAGAAGCGCCGGGGCGATGAGCAGTTGAACCTGCTTGCCGCGGAGATGGAGAACGTGGTGGCAAGCCGCACCAGGCTCGAGGGGCGCGTGCGCGAGCTCGAGGTTCTGCTTGCGGAGGACAAGGGGAAGCTGGAACAGTTCACGTCACGGGATGACGCCAGTGAACTGATGGCGCGGCCGGAGCGCACGGAGACGATCGAACAGATGCAGGCGGCCCTGGATGAGGCGCGTCAGGCCATGACCAACCTGGAGCCGGTCAACATGGCGAGCATCCGGGAGTCGGAGGAGCTGGCCGCCCGCATCGAGCGCCTGCAGGCGCAGGACGACGACCTGACGCAATCGCGGCAGAAACTGCTGTCGCTGATTGATGACCTCGACCGCAGGGCCTCGGAGCAGTTCGAGCTGACCTATGCGGTCATCGAGAAGGCCTTTCAGGAGAACTTCGTCAAGATGTTCGACGGGGGAGAGGCACGGCTTGTGCGGCAGGAGAACGGCGAGTTGACAGGCATTGACATCGACGTGGTGCTGCCGGGAAAGCGGCGTCAACCGCTGGAGCTGCTCTCAGGAGGCGAGAAGGTCCTGACGGCGGCAGCGCTGCAGTTCGCTCTCTTCCGGGCGCGGCCGAGCCTGTTCTACCTGCTGGACGAGGTCGACAGTGCCCTGGACGAGAACAACGTGCATCGATTCGCAC
>Ga0116192_1003352_pt1 | contig 10049 bp, 9 predicted proteins | sample AD_UKC113_MetaG_FD_89876 | JGI IMG/M metagenome (GOLD analysis project Ga0116192, IMG submission 89876) | Active sludge microbial communities of municipal wastewater-treating anaerobic digesters from Hong Kong - AD_UKC113_MetaG | ecosystem: Engineered > Bioreactor > Anaerobic > Digestate | place...
GCAATCATTCCAGCTCGAAACAGAAGAATCAAATAAAGTAAAATAACGCCGATACCTCCAATTAATCCCATTTCTTCAACAATAATAGCATAAATAAAATCGGAATAAGCTTGAGGCAAATAATCACGTTCCACACTATTGCCAGGAAAAACACCTGCTACTCCTCCTCGTGCAATGGCTATTCGCCCGTGTTGAACTTGCCTGTTCTCGTCTGTAATCACGTATTTATCTGTTTCCTTATCTTTTTCAGAAACATATCTATCAATGCGTGCTCTCCATGTGTAAGCTCTATCAAATACTTTCGGCATAGAAGTTTCAGGAACGATTTTAATAGTAAAATATGCCAGAACTAAAATGATAAACAAACTCCCCAATAAAATTCCTAATCTTTTCAATGAGATTTGTCCGATAAACATCATAATAAACACCACTGCAAAAAGTAAAAGAGCAGTTGAAAAATTTTCGAATAAAATCAAAGGACAAATAATAGCTAACATTAAAAGAATATTTAGAAAATATTTTTTTTCAGTAGTTTTATCTTTAATTCTCGAAATCAAATCCGCAGTTACAATAATCACACAAAGTTTAGCTAATTCCGATGGCTGAAATTGTATACCGAAAATTTCTATCCATCGGGTAGCATCATTTTCACTTTTGCCTTTCAGCAAAACAAATATTAACAAAACAATAGACAAAATAACGCCAAGATATGCTAAAAGGCGGATATATTTATAAGGAATCATATGAACAAAAAAAACAAGCAAAGCTCCCCCAAACAAAAAACCAATATGTCGCAAAATGGGAACAGTCGTACTGGCAGCTTTGTAAGCCAGCGTACTGGAAGCACTATACATTTCAATTACTGAAATAATGCATAAAAAGAGAAACACTAACCACAAAGTTGTGTCGCCTCGTAAATATTTTTTAAGTAATTCTTTCATGTCTTAGCTTATTAATGCAATTTTGGAAAGTTCTTATAAATGTTTATGCTGGATTTTTCCTTAAAAATGAATTAAAGATTCCTGACATAAATTTTAAACTGTTTGCCTCGGTCTTCATAATTTTGAAATAGATCAAAACTTGCACAACAAGGTGAAAGTAAAACCGTATCGCCATCTGTAGCCATTTCATAAGCTTTTCTTACAGCTTCTTCCATAGAATGAGCATCAGCAATCTGAGCCACTTTCCCATCAAAAAATTTATGAAGACGACTGTTGTCAACACCCAAAAAAACTAAACCTTTTACTTTTTCCTTGACCAGTTTCTCAATTTCTGAATAATCATTTCCCTTATCTGTGCCTCCAAGAATCAGCACCACAGGTGTACGCATACTTTCCAACGCATACCAACATGAATTCACATTAGTAGCTTTAGAATCGTTGATAAAAGTAATGTTATGAACAGTGGCTACGTATTCCAATCGATGTTCCACACCTTGAAAATCCTGTAAAGATTGACGGATATTTTCTTTTCGTACATTCATAATAGAAGCCGTGAGTCCTGCTGCCATTACGTTATACTTGTTATGAATTCCTTTTAATGATAATTCGTTTGCATTCATACTAAAAAAAGAATTATGAGTTTTTATAATAAGCTGATTATCTTCGATATAAGCCATTGTATTCTCCTTTTTATTTAAAGCAAAAGGATATAATTGTGATTTGATATTACGTTTTTTTAATTCTTTTTGAATTACAGGATCATCTTCCCAAAAAATAAAAGCATCTTTGTCGGTTTGATTCTGAACAATTTTAAATTTGGCATTCACATAATTTTGGAAATTGTAATCGTAACGGTCTAAATGATCGGGTGTAATATTTAATAAAACAGCTACATCAGGTTTAAAATGATAAGTATTCTCCAATTGAAAGCTGCTTAATTCCACTACATAATAATCATGATAGGAAGTTGCCACCTGAAAAGCCAAACTTTGTCCCACATTTCCAGCCAGTCCTACATTATAACCTACATTTTTTAAAATATAATAAGTTAACATGGTAGTAGTAGTTTTTCCATTACTCCCTGTAATACCAATTATTTTGGCAGTCGTATAACGACTTGCAAATTCTATTTCAGAAATGATGGGAATGTTTTTCCCCATTACCTTTTTTATGATAGGGGCTCTATCTGGAATTCCTGGACTTTTTACCACTTCATCGGCAGTAAGTATCAACTCTTCTGTATGATGTTTTTCTTCCCATAAAATATCATATTGATTAAGTAATTGTTTATAATTTTCTTTTATTTCAGAATTATCTGAAAGAAAAACATCAAAATTTTGTTTTTTTGCCAGTATAGCAGCTCCTGTTCCACTTTCACCACCACCCAATATAACCATTCGTTTCATAAAAAATGATTTATCTTATTTTTAATGTAATTATGGTAAATGCCGCCAAAATAGTTCCCACAATCCAGAAACGAACTACAATTTTTGATTCGTGAAGCGGTTGATAAGGTTTCTGAATGAGAGCTTTAATGCCTGCATCACTGCCTATTTGAAAATGATGATGCAAGGGTGTCATCTTAAAAATTCTTCTGCCTTCTCCAAAACGTTTTTTTGTATATTTAAAATAACCTACCTGAAAAATGACCGATAAACTTTCAGCGAAAAATATCCCGCACAAAATAGGGATCAATAATTCTTTACGGATTGCCAAAGCAAAAACAGCTATAATTCCACCCAATGTTAAACTTCCAGTGTCGCCCATAAAAACTTGTGCCGGATAAGAGTTGTACCACAAAAAACCAATAGTTGCTCCGATAAAAGCTGCAGCAAAAACCAACAATTCCCCTACCCCAGGAATATACATAATATTCAAATAACCAGCATAATTAATATTACCTGAGAGATAAGCTAAGATTCCCAATGTAACCCCCATAATCGCTGAAGAACCTGCACTTAAACCATCCAGCCCATCTGTTAAATTGGCACTATTTGATACAGCAGCTACAACAAAAATAGCAACTAAAACAAATAACATCCAACCGTATTTTTGAGCATTTTCTCCTGCTTTTTTAAAAGCATCAGCATAATCGAGATCATTATTTTTTACAAAAGGAATAGTTGTTTTGGTTGATTTAATATCCTTTTTTGAATATATAACGTTTTCAACCCTTAATTCTCCTTTAATTTCAGTATTTTCACGAATTACAATATCGGGACTCAAATACATAATTAAACCAACTATCAATCCTAAACCTACCTGCCCAACAATTTTAAATTTTCCACTTAAACCTTTTTTATTTTTCAGAAAAACCTTTATATAATCATCTAAAAAGCCTATGATTCCAATCCACAAGGTAGTAATTAACATCAAAATAATATAGATATTAGTCAAATTAGCAAAGAGTAAAGTTGGAACCACAATAGAAATAATAATGATAATTCCACCCATCGTAGGAGTACCTTTTTTATCCATTTGTCCTGCTAATCCTAAATCCCGAATAGGTTCACCAATTTGTTTTTTTTGCAAAAAAGCAATAATTCGTTTCCCAAAATAAGCAGAAATAAAAAGAGACAGAATGAAAGCAAGGGCAGATTTAAACGAAAGATAATTAAACATTCCTGCACCTGGCACATTAAATGTTTTATCTAAATATTGAAATAAATGGTACAACATCCTATATTGTTTTTAAATTAAGCATTTGTGTTTGAGACCCCATATTTTTATCTTTAAAAATAGAAAAGAAATCAAGCTATTTTAAAATATTTTTCAACCTCTTCTTTGTCATCAAAATGTTGTTTTTTACCTTGAACAATCTGATAATCTTCGTGACCTTTCCCTGCAATCAAAACCACATCGCCTGGTTGAGCAAGAGCACAAGCCATTTTAATTGCTTCCCTTCGATCAACAATGGTTAAACACTGTGACTTTTCTTCTGAAGTCAATCCAGCCAGCATATCATTTAAAATTTCCATTGGATCTTCAAAACGAGGATTATCAGAAGTGAGAATCGCTTTCCAACTGCCTTTTACCACTTCTTGAGCCATGAGAGGACGTTTCCCTTTGTCACGATTGCCACCACAACCAACTACTGTTATTAATCTGCCTTTACCTTGCAAAATATCATGAATGGTTTCTATCACGTTTTTTAAAGCATCGGGCGTGTGAGCGTAATCTACAATAACTGTAAATCCTGTTGGAGAAGGTAAGGTCTCAAAACGACCTGAGACAGGATGAAGTGTACTAATTATTCTTAAAACTTCCATTTCATCGGCTCCTAATAATACTGCTGTTCCATAAATTGCTGTGAGATTGCTGGCATTGAATTTACCCACAAAATTTACATGTACTTGCTTGCCATTCATTTCAAGCAACATCCCTTCCCAACTTTGCTCGATAATTTTAGTTTTAAAATCAGCCAAATGATAAAGTGAATAAGTGTGAATCGAAGCTTTCGTATTTTGAACCATTACCAGTCCATTTTTATCGTCTAAATTAGTAAGAGCAAAAGCAGTAGAGGGTAAATCGTCAAAAAATCGTTTTTTTGCTTTTAAATAATTTTCAAAAGTCAAATGATAATCAATGTGATCACGTGTGAGATTGGTAAAAATGCCTCCTTTAAATTCCAGCCCAGCAATACGCCGCTGATCAATAGCATGTGAACTTACTTCCATAAAAGCATATTCGCAACCTGCTTCAACCATTTTTGCCAGATATTCATTCAATTCCAGTGGATCAGGGGTTGTGTGGGTTACTTCCATTGGTATTTCATCAATATAATTTCGGACAGTGGATAATAACCCTGCTTTATATCCCAATTTACGGAAGGTTTGATATAAAAGAGTAGCAACAGTAGTTTTTCCATTAGTTCCAGTCACTCCTACCAATGTTAATTTCGAAGAAGGAAAGTCAAACCAGGCACAAGCCATTTTTCCCAAAGCTTCAGCGCTGTTTTCGACTTTTACATACGTCACGTTCGGATTAAATTTTACAGGAAATTCTTCGCAAACAATTGCCACTGCACCATTTTCAATGGCTGAAGGAATAAATTGATGCCCATCAACACTTGTACCATGTATAGCAACAAAAACATTCCCCGTTTGAATTTTACGTGAATCAAACTGAATAGACGAAATATTGATATTCATATCGCCTATCACTTCTAAAAGAGGAATTCCCTGTAAAAGATTATTTAAAGTCATAACATCTAATTTATTAAAATCATTATTCTTGAAAACTCAATAAAACTGATTGCCCTTTTTGAATCGGCGAGCCGGCTGAAATGCTCTGGGAAATCAATTTTCCATACCCGTTGATTTGTACTTTCAAGCCTAATTTTTCAGCAAGATAGACAGCATCTTTAGCTCCCATATTGGTTAAATCGGGCATTATATTATGCATAATATTAATAGGCTCAATCCTTAACTGGGTTTCAGTATTTACTCTTACATAATCACTTGGCAAACCAATCACTGAAAGCTGCATTTGAGAAGCAACTGTTTGTAAGTCGCAAAATCTTCCTGAAAAACAATAAGGTAACTTTGGCTTATGTGACAAAGTATCAACTTTCAAATTTTCAGGCTTTGCATTCAATTTTAAAAACATCACACGTTCTGCAATATTTTTAAAAACCGAACCACTCATTTTTCCACCAGATGGATAACCAATGTGAGGTTCACGAATCACAACAATACAACTATACTGAGGATGTTCAGCAGGAAAATAACCGCAAAACGAGACTTGATGAGCTTTTCCACCTGATTTATATCCTAATGCTCCTTTAGAAATTTGAGCTGTACCTGTTTTTCCTGCAATACGAAAATATTTTGATCTCACATTTTTTGCGGTTCCTAATTTACCTTCTATTACGCCCAATAAAGTTTCTTGAACAACTTTGAGTACTTCAGGTTTACATATGGAGTGATTAATGGTTTCGGTTTGAAAAGTTTTAACTATCTGTCCATTTTTACTGATTGCCTTTACAAAAAACGGACGAATTAACTTTCCATTATTAGCAATAGCATTATAAAAAGCCAATGTATAAATAGGTGGAATTTGAACTTCATAGCCAATGGACATCCACGGTAAAGTAGTTTTTGACCAATATCTTGTCTTGTCCAGTGGATGCCTAATTTGTGGTGCCGCTGCACCAGGGATTTCCAATTGCATCGGCACATTCAATTTCATCTGATACAATTTATTTACATAAGCTGCAGGATTGTCACCATAAGCATTGACAATCATTCTGGAAACTCCAACATTGGACGAGGCTTGGATGGCTTCTGCAATGGTTATTTTATGAAATCCACCTCGATTATAATTGTGATCCTTCATAAAAGAATTGGCATATTGGTAAATACCATTATCAGTATCAATGGTATCTGTAATTTTAACTTTTCCATCGTCCAAAGCTGCTACTAAAGATACTACCTTAAAAGTAGAACCCGGTTCTACCAAATCCGATACTACACCATTTTTATTTTCTGAATAAGTACCATCAGCATTTTTTTGCATATTTACAATGGCTTTTACTTCTCCTGATTGAACTTCCATCAAAACAACATAACCGGCTTCCGCATCAAAAGCTTTTAAACTATCTACTAAAACTTTTTCTGCAATATCTTGAAAATCAATATTAATAGTGGTAATAACGTCCCTTCCATCAACAGGTTCTACTTGAACAGTTTCCTGCCAAGAATTTGCAATTTTTTGTCTCACGCCCACACCTGGCGTCCCTCTTAACACAGAATCAAAAGCCAATTCAATTCCATTTTTTCCACCTTTTGATTCATCAGCATAAATATCTCCTATGGTTCGTGAAGCCAGAGAACCAAAAGGTTTCACTCGCTCAAATAATTCCTTTGTAACTAAACCACTTTTATTTTTCCCTAATCTAAAAAGAGGAAAAGTTTTCAATACTTTCAATTGAGCATAAGAAATGCGCTTGGGATACAAACGATATTCGCCGTTTTCTTCAAAATAAGCTTTTGTTATATCATTCTTGTATTGAGCAACAGATTTATCGCCAAAAAAATTAGACAAACAGATAGCAACAGAATCAATATTTTCCTTAAAAAGTGCTCCGTCATTTTCATGTAAAGCTGGAACTCGCAAATCCATATAAACGTAATAAGTAGGAATAGAACTTGCCATTAAACTTCCATTGCAAGCATAAATGTTTCCTCTGTTTGGTTTTATAACAATATTGGTTTTTACGTTTTTAGCTGCTAATGCCAGCCAATGATCACGTTCAACAAACTGAATTACAATAATTTTATATATCACCAATAAAAAAGCAACCACTATTAAAAAATATATCAGAGCAAAACGAAGGATAATATTTTTACGATTGTTAGCCATTTTTAGTTGACTGAGTCATTTAATATAATCAATGGTTCATTTAGTTCATGAAGGTCTATTCCTTTTTCATTCAACATTTTCAGCACATTCGATTGACGGCTAATTTGCATTAGTTGAGCAGAAATAGTCAACGATTCATATTTTTTATCTTGAATTTCTTTTTTTAATTTATTTTGATAAACCAACTGTTTTTCATAACTATATCGATTCCCAATGTAAATAATCAGTAGAACTACAATCATAGCAATTAAGCCGAGTTGCCTTGTAAAAAAACGTTTTTTAAAAATATTGCCGTTTAAAATATCCCGAAAAGAACTGGACTTAATTTCTACCCAATCTTCTTCACGAATAATACTTTTAAAAAAATTTGTAAAAACAGACATTTTGGAGAATTTAAAAAGTTGCAAAAACCATTTTTAAATCAGAGATTTTCGTTCGGCTATTCTTAATTTTGCACTACGAGCTCTTGGATTTTGTTCAATTTCATTATTATCAGGAACAATTACTTTATTGTTAATCAACTGAAAAGGTAAAAAAGGATGACCATAAAAATCTTTTTCAATTTTTCCTGCAAAATTACCACTTTTTAGAAAATTTTTTACCATTCTGTCTTCCAATGAATGATAAGTAATGATGACCAGACGACCTTGCGGTTGAAGCACTTGTAATGATTGTTGTAAAAAAGCTTGTAACGCTTCCAATTCATGGTTTACTTCCATACGCAAAGCCTGGAAAACACGCGCCATATCTTTTTTTTCTCTTTCTTTTGGAAACAACGGTTTTATTAATTCTACAAAAGAAGAAATTTGTGTTAAAGGTTGTCTATCACGATTTTCAACAATTATTTTAGCAATTTTTCTAGCATTTCTCAATTCTCCATAATTAAAAAAAATATCAGCCAATTTTTCTTCAGAATAGGTGTTCAGCACATCTGCAGCAGTTAACTCAGATTGTTTGTTCATACGCATATCCAGTTTCCCTTCAAAACGAAAAGAAAAACCTCGTTCTGAAGCATCAAAATGATGCGACGACACACCCAAATCTGCTAAAACGCCATTTACTTTTTCTATTTCAAGATAACGTAAAAAATTTTTCAAATAGCAAAAATTACTATGCACAAACGTAAAACGCGGGTCATCAAAAGCATTTTTGGCAGCCTCTTCATCCTGATCAAATACAATCAATCGCCCTTTTTCATTCAGTTTGCTTAATATTTCACGAGCATGACCACCACCACCAAAAGTAGTGTCCACATAAATTCCATCAGGCTGAATATTCAGTCCATTGACTGCCTCGTACAGCAAAACAGGAATATGATACGCTCCATCGTTCATTGGGAATTTTTTTATTCTGATTTCCTTAATTTTTCTTTCAACAAATTGGTAAATTCATCAGACGAGAGACGAGCTTTTTCATAGCGAGCTTTACTCCAAAGGGCAAAACGGTCAATCATTCCCAAAAAAACTACTTCTCCATTTTCTATTCCTAACGTTTGAAGATTTTTTTTCGAGACCAAAATCCGTCCCTGCGTGTCTATATCGAGCCATTCAGCATCTGCTACAAACTGCATTAATAAAAGCTCATCAATAGAATTCCATTCGTCCAGCTTTGATTTCAAGTATTCAATTTTTTGATTCCAAACCGCTTCGGGATAAAATATTAAACAATTGTTTTCTTCTTCTTTACGCATTACAATGCGGTCTTTTTCAATATCTCCTAAAAGTTTTCGATAAACCGCAGGAACAAAAATTCTTCCTTTGGCATCTACTTTAGCTTCATATTTTCCAATAAATGTTGACATTAATTGAGATTTTTACTTTACACTGTAAAAGTAAAAAATATATTTAAATCCCCCACATTTCCCCACAAAATATTTTTCAACAACTAATTAACAGAAAAAAATGCTTTTAAGAACTTTATAAACAGTTTATTAATTATAATTCGATTAGAAATATTTGATTTAAAATATTTATTATCAAGTGGTTAAAATTTTATTTCGTAAAAGGAAAATTAAGTGGGGGATATTTTTTCTGTTTATTCACAACTTATCAACAGATAACTTCATCCGAGAATTGTCATTAGAAATATAGGCGTACAGGTCAAAAAGTAGTCTGCTAATTTTGTTTACTTGTATCAGTTTTGTTTATTATTTCTGTTTTTGTAAATTGAAACGGACGAACGATGCTCTGCTGTGGAGCAACTTAGCTAGGGATAGATTTGGGAGCGTCTAATATGTTCAGAAATGTCTTCGGCGACATTCTTTTTTTAAAATACCAGTGACGTCTCTTTATGCCTTAAAAAACCCGTCAATAAATTGCTTGCGATTTTCTTTGGACATAGTCAAATTCATTTCTTTTAGGTAATTCACCAAGACGCTTCAAAGTGATTAACAGAATTTCTGATAACAAATGAATGAATTTGTTTGTTTTAGGTTGGGTCATGCCAAAAAATACTGCATGATGCTCCTGTAAAGGGTTCGTTTTCAGATAAATCAAAATAAACATTAATTTATCTGCTGTAGTAGGTAGTTACTTGCAAACATGAATCTGTGCTATACGAATTCGAGGAGTTCCATTAATAATATAATACCAACTATAATTATCCCAATCTTCTGAAAAATAAGATAATAATTTCTCAAAATACTCAACAGTTAAACCTGCTAAACTTAAAAATTGAGTTAAATTTTTCTTTAATCGTAACATCTTTTTTATTATCAACCAATATATCTTGATATACTATAGCATA
>Ga0116192_1003357_pt1 | contig 10040 bp, 10 predicted proteins | sample AD_UKC113_MetaG_FD_89876 | JGI IMG/M metagenome (GOLD analysis project Ga0116192, IMG submission 89876) | Active sludge microbial communities of municipal wastewater-treating anaerobic digesters from Hong Kong - AD_UKC113_MetaG | ecosystem: Engineered > Bioreactor > Anaerobic > Digestate...
CAGCGTCTTATTAATGGGCACGTTTTGATTGTGGGAAAGTCAGGAACAGGCAAAACGCACACCCTTAAAAACATGATTTCCCAGCTTTCTCAGCAGTCAGGAGGCAAGCTCAGAGTGCACGTGATGGACGTGCACGGCGACATCGAGCTTGACGGCGCGAGCACTGTTAAATTTTCCGAAAGCACCCCTTACGGTTTTAATCCTCTCACAATCAATCCTGACCCAGACTTCGGCGGCGTGAGAAAACGTGTTCAGTCGTTTATGGCAGCGTTAAGTCGCACGCAATTTCGGTTGGGCTCGAAGCAAGAAGCGGCTTTGCGTAATATTCTGATTGATCTTTACGCGGCCAATGGGTTTTCCGAAAGCGATCCACGCACTTGGAAAATTGACCCCAACAACAATCCTATGCGGCGAAAACAGCCGGCAATGGAAGACGCCGTTCGTTTTGCGAACGCGAAGCTTCGCGGAATGTTTTTGGGAACATCGACAAAAACAATTACCGCGCTTGAAAAACTTTACCGAAAACAAATTCAACTTCAAAGTCGTGCCAAGCAACAAAACAAAACTTTTAACGCGGAAGACAAAGAAGCCCTTGAGAAAGATATTAAAAAACTGTCGGACGACGCTATTAATCTTTTTCAAGAGCACATCGATCACATGCAGACTGGGCGGGAACTTGACGACCTTATAAAATACGATTCAAAAGACGTGATGAAGTCTGTTGTGGACCGACTTGAAAATCTTCACAATATTGGCATTTTTAGGTCCCAACGACCGCCCTTTGATCCCAAGGCTCCCATTTGGCGGTACGACATTAAAGCTCTAGCGACTGATGAAAAACGACTTTTTGTGTCGTTTATGCTTGAAGCAATTTTCTTACGCGCGGCGCAGCGCGGTGTTCAAACGGACTTGGTTGAGATTGTTATTCTTGACGAAGCGCATCTTTTCTTGACAGACGAAGGTGACAACCCCGCAAACGTTATTGCCAAAGAAGCACGTAAATTTGGCCTTGGCCTTTTTGCGGCCAGCCAGTCCCCCACCCACTTTTCGGACGATTTTATTTCAAACGTGGGAACGAAAATTGTTCTTGGTATTGACCAACTGTTTTGGAATGGCACTGTTCAGAAGTTAAAAATTGCTCAGAACGCTTTGGAATGGATCATTCCTCATCAAAAAATGATTGTTCAAATGAGCAACAAGGCGGAAAATAAAAACGCACCAATTTGGGTTTCACTGGACAAATAAAAGCAGAACGCAAGATGACAAAGGAAGCCGCAAAGCCCAAGCAAGATTATCAAATCGATATTATCGACCACCCCAGCGTGATGATATGGATGAAGGACACGGCAATTAAAGACCCCGAGGGATTTGTTTGCTTGACCAAAGACAACACAAAAGAAATGCGGCGGATTTTTGGCAAGGAAAGCTGGAAAAACGACGGTTCAAAGGGATGGACGAGTGGCTGGGCCCTTTACGAAAACAATCTTCAATGGACCATTTTAACGGGACCCTACGGGACCATTTATCGCCTTAAATCAAACGTTCCGCCCCAAGACTATCTAAGCGATCCGCGGGTGGGGGTGGGTGTTGTGCAGTATCTTGGCTATCTTTTGAAGAGGCTTTCTCAGTAATTTTTTATTGAGAATTATTTTTTTTCTGCTAAATTGCGTTCTTTCATTGGATGAGCTCTTATGACAATCACCACTTATATGATACTTTTCGCTGGCGTTTTGGGGCTTATTGTTGGAAGCTTTTTAAATGTGGTCGCTCTTCGGTCTCCCAAGCGCCTTTTTTGGTCGTGGACCAAAGACGCTATTGAGTGCCTTCACGAACACGCGCCTCAGTACTTAGCGCCTGAGTGGCGCGATAAAAACGACGAGGTTTATGACCGATTTGACGCGGAAATGAACGCCACAAAACCCCACGGCATAGCGGTTAAGTCATCGCACTGCTTTCATTGCCAAAAAGATTTGCGCTGGTATCACAACATTCCTGTTTTGAGCTATCTTTTTTTGAAGGGGAAATGCGGCCACTGCAAAACTCCTATTTCCATGCAATATCCGCTCGTGGAGCTTTCAATGGGTGTTTTGGGCGTTCTCGCTGTTTACACCTATGGAGCAACTCCTCTGGCCATTTTTGTTTTTCTTTTTTTTGCCGTGCTTCTTGTTTTAACAGTTATTGATTTTAGAACCCAATATCTTCCTGACAATATTGTGTTGCCCTCTCTATGGGCAGCGCTTCTCTTGTCTCTTACACCATGGGGTCTGGTTTCTCCAGAAAAAGCCATCATGGGGGCAATTATTGGCTACCTCTCTCTTTGGAGTGTTTACTGGATTTTTAAACTTGTAACCAAAAAAGAGGGCATGGGGTACGGTGATTTTAAACTCTTGGCACTTATTGGGGCTTTCTTGGGGCCTGACGCCATTTTGCCAGTCGTTCTTATTTCGTCGGTTGTGGGGGCAATTGTTGGGGTTGGATTTTTGGCTGTTAAGAAAAAGAGCGCACCTTTTGCGTTCGGCCCATACTTAGCCTTGGCTGGGATTATTTACACCATTTTCGCGGGTCTTTATCCCGGTTCTGAATGGTTTGAGTTTATGTAATTTATCCACAAAAAAAGGCGTGATTTTTTTTTGTTTTTTGTTTCGGTTCTGTTAAAATAAAAGAAACCACAAAAAGACAAAAAAATGACTGACATTTCAAAAGATCAAATTCCACACAAAAATAACACTGTTTTCTCCAAACTTTTTCGTGTTGGACTCAGCGAAGATGAATGGGCTGTTTTTTTAAACGACTGGAACGATAGAGTTAATTGGAAGGTAAGCAAAGACGGGAAAGAACAATCCGTTCCTCTTTTGCAGGAATGGGTCATTAACAAGGTCCCCCCGGAAACTGTTTTTCGTCTTGTTGCTGAAAAAAATGGGACGGAAATCTGGACAGAAAAAACAGAAACCCACGAAAGTCCTCTTTTTTTCTTTTTGCGGAATCTGGACAGCTGTGACGACAAAGCATTCTCTCACCTTTTGCCGCTTCTTAAAAAAGACCACTTGGTCAGCGCAATTGATCGAATTATGGATCAAAAAAATAAAAGTGACGTGATTGTTGACGAGGAAGTCAAGCTGACGGGGGATATGTTAATCGCGACATATCTTAAACAAAAAGACTCTTACGTGTCTATTGATGTGTACCTCAAAACACATCCCGAAGCTATTCACGCGCGACATGTTGATCAGACGCTTGGAAGTCTTTTGAGCATTACACGGGAAGGTTGGGACACTTACATGCGAAACGGCGGAAGCCCCTTTGATCGCGTTTACACAGATCCTATTGCGGGTGGAAAGGCCGATATGCCTCTTTGGCAGTGGTTGTTTAAGAAAAAAATCTACCACCCAAGCATGCAGAAAACTCTTCATGATCTTTTAATGCGCCTTCATGAGGGACGCGAGCCGGAAAAAGACGATTATGTTTTAAATGACGCCGATTGGGCAGACCTTGTCAAAAATAAAACAAAAATCGTTAATGAAATTGCGATGATTGAGTTTGAGAAAAATATTGAAACCGACTGGAAAGCGGCCATTAAAGGAAACAAAAAATGGCGCGACTGGCGAAGTGGCGAAGGCGGCAATTTTATTTTCTGGCTTTGTGGTAAGATACCGAGCGACTTCATTAGACAAGCACACAAAACAAAACTCAACCACCCTCTCATCAAACAACACGACAGCGTTGGGCGCAACTTCATGCACTATCTTTTAACTGGCGTGATGACAGCCAATCTGGGAAGTTACAGGCGGGCAGAAAAAATCAAAAACACGCTTTGGCCTGGGATGATGAAGACAATCGATCCCATGATCGACAAAAACCCTAGCAAAGGAATTTTTGCCGACTGGCTCTCGTCAAGCGGTGAGGCATATTTTGGGGCTTTGCGTAAATCCGAAAGCCGAAAACCTGCAGCGACTCACGATTTTTCTTTTATGCATGATTTTTTGAAACAAAACCCTGCCTGGTTTTGGGCCGGAATTGACGGTCAAACGCTGAGCAAAATTTTTGAAAGTGATCAGAAAACTGGGATGGCTGTAAGGCTTTTGACTGGCCTTGGTGGGGCATTTACGTTAGACCAAGTAAAGCCGGTACTCTCCCAATTGAGCTCGGCAGATAAATTTAAATTGGCAGTTTTAATGAATAACGAGAATCTTAAACGCCACTCTGCGTCTTCCCACATCGAGCAAACGGCTCGAACCTTTTTCCCTGAAATTATAGAGCAACCATTTACTTCATTCTCCCTGCAAGAAATCCAGCAAATGCTCCAGTGGATAAAAAAACAGGGTGGTGGTTATTATTATCAAAAGTCAGAAGAATTTCATCAACTTACTGCTTATCTTGAAAAGGCCAACATGATGCTTAAAATTGGCAACCAAGCACAAGAGAAAAAAGAAGCCCCTGGAAAAAGGCGGATGTAACGCAAAAGAAAAAAAAGAGGCGAAAGCCTCTTTTTTGTGAAACAAATTTTTGCGCGCCTAACGTTAAAGGGACGAAAGTGTCTTTCTTAAATCGTCTGGCGAAGGAAGGCCGACTTTCACCCACTCAGGATTTCCTTCCGAAAATCCCACCATTGTGGGGATACCACGCACATTAAACTGCGCAGCCAAAGCGGGGTTCTCGTCCACGTTAACTTCAACAAAGGATATATGAGAAAATTCTTGCGATGCCTTCTCAAGCATAGGAGAAAGAGCGCGACATGGGCCGCACCAAGGTGCGGTAAACTTCACCACCGCTTTTTTGTTGTCGGCCAAAAACGAAGGGAAATCGTTTTGATTGATTGCTTGCATAATAGTAATCCTTATAAAAAAACAGCTATTTAATTTACCATTCCATTAAAGATTGTCAACAAACCACTTGTGGTACTCTAAGACCTTTTTGCTGTAAAGCTGTTTCTTGTCCTTGACAGAACCATTATATTTTTGCAAAGCTCTTCGTTGATCGCCGTTTGACGCCGCAAGATACTCGCTTAAAATGGATACTCCGAGAGCAATATTTCCTTCAACGCCAAATAAACCACTCTTTCCCAAGCCCAAGCGTGTGATTTTGTCTTGATGAAATCGCGGGTTGGCCTGCATTAAGCCAACAGCCCCAGCACGACTGACCGCCTTTGGATTGAAACCTGATTCAGCGGCGATAATGGCAAGAACCAAAAATGGGTCGATTTTGTGTTTTGTGGCTGTGGCGTGAACAGATGAGACAATTTTGGCCGCCACTTCAGGGCTTGTTTGAAAGCGTGAGGAAATTTTTACCGCAACTTCTCGGGGAGAATATTCGGCGTTCGACAGAGAAGGGCAGATATCTTTTTTGCTCACAGAGCGCCCCAAAAGATTACGCATATCATTTAAATCCACCTCCGTCATACTGAGGCAATGGTTATCTGCGCGAGCAGCGTCCCTTATGCGAGCCATTTGGGAAACAACGTCCTTCAACGAGGTGGTGGGAGCTATAACTGCCAGATCAGCGTTGTAATGAAGAACGGCTTTTGATGACGGGGAGCTGAGAGTTGAAGAGAATGCGCAGGCTGGAAAAAAACAGATAAATGCAAGTAAAGTTTTGGAAAAAAAATCAATCATTCCTACCTCTTTAAAGAATTAAAAAACTCCTGAATCGTACAGGAATGTGTAGGATGTGTAAAGAAAAAAGGTTAAAAAACGAGACGAAGATCGTAATTTTTAAGGATTTTTTTACTTTTTGGCTTTGAATTTGATATCCACGCCGCAATGATCAGATGCGCCCCACGTTTGAATATTTTCACTTAAAACATCGACCCCTCTCCACCAAATGCTGTCAAGACATTTTGAGGGGTTCCATCTGGGGAAGGTGCATCCTGTTGTATGCCCATCCATATTATTTTTTAAACATTTAAGAGATTTTGACAGAGGATCGTCATTAAAATCCCCCATCAAAATAACATTTTCCTCTTCTTTTAAAAGGGAAACTATTCGTTCAACTTGTTTTTCTCTATCAAATGAATTGAGAGACAAATGAGCCACAGCGATCGCGAGATCAAACTTTGGCATATCACCCATTGATATTTTTGCTATAAGAACACCTCGAGGAGACACGGCCGATTTTCGGCTGGGCAACTTCTCGTTGTGAAGCGATTCAAAGGGGTGCTTGGAGAAAAGTCCATTGGCTGTAACACTTAGCCCAGTTGATCTGTTGGCCTGATAGGCGTAATGATCGAAACCAGCGTGAAGAGCCATATTGGAGGCTTGGTTGGAAAACCCTGATCGGACAGAGCCTGGGTCAAGTTCTTGGACGCCAAAAATGTCCAAATGATTAACCAATTGGGCAATGTCCAAAATATTTTTATTTTTTGACTTGGCGAGAGGTGACACATGGTGCCAAGATTTTGTTAAATAATCTTTGTAACTGTGTGTCGATAGACCAGCTTGGATATTAAGACTTCCCACATGAAAAATCTTTTCTTTTTTTTGTCTGGACATTTTTGACCTGAAATCAGGAGTGGTGGTGAAAGAAATTAATCAGCAAACGTCAAATTGGCCTCTGAAAACATTTCAACTTCTTCCTCTGAAAGACCCACAACAAAAATTTTGTCAAACTGCGACAACATATCTTGGAGAGATAGCGGGAGGTTAATAAACTCTATCTCTTCCCATCTTTTATCGTCTTCAAAAGTCACAAAAATGCTCGAGATGTCTTTTTTGACCATCACGGATGAAGCACCAGAAGGCAACTGTGGCAAATCAGCCCAGTCGAAAGTTAAAAGAATTTTTTCGTCAGAGTCACCAGAAATCACCAGTTCGTAATTTTCTATTGTACGCATAAACTTCCCCTTTTCGTCAGGACATATCATACATTAAAAAAAATCAAGTACAAGAGGGGGCGTTAAGCAGCCAAAGCATCTGTGGCGTCTGGGGTAAACCACGACGTATTCACTCCATTTTTTACAAAATGAACCAAATTGTTGTCTTGCGCCACTCGAACAATTTGCCCCGAACGCAAGAGAGAAGCCAAAAAGCGGACAGTTATTTCATTAAGCATTTGAAATCCCCTGGACCAAGAGTAGACCATGGCACGTTTTGCTTTAATATCGAACAAGATGCGCGCGCCAGACGAAATCATATTTAAAATGCTTTTTTGTTTGGGAGTAATTTTGGCACTACGAACTGAAGCGTGAGATTGGACGGGGGATGTATTTCCGTGGGCCACAAATCGAAAAGGGTGAAGGGGTCGATTGGCAAGGCACTTTTTTCTCATGCGTTCTCCTAAATTTATTGGTTATAAGTGAGATTTTCTTTGATGGTGTAAACAGCAAAAAACCAAACAAAACGAACGCTTGCCTCTAAAAAGAGTGGGCGACACTTTGTTTGGTTTTTTCATTTTTTTATGCAATGACAAATAATCCTGCATTCTTTGTTTTATCGTCTCAAAAAAAATTGACTTTGTCAAACATGTTGAAAAGTCATTCCAAAAAGTGTATCCTTTCTTACTTTCTTTTACGGCGGCTTCATGCAACGGTCAAAAAAACGCAAAATGGAACGGGAACAATCGAACCACACATTACAAGGGCTCGCCCCCGAAAAACTCGCTCCTGAAAAACAAGACGGACCTCTTTTTCCTCTTCTTTTGTCTTTGACAGCCGTTTTAACAAGTTGTGTTCTTTTCGCTATTTTTAAAGGAAACGAGCAATTCGTTGGGATGGGATGGATTTTTTGGACCGCGTGGGGCTTTTGGGCTGTATTGTGCGGCGCTGGCGCTATTGGGTGGGGTGTTAACCGTAAGAGTTACAATCGAAAAAGATGGCGTTGGTTTTACGCCCCAATTATGATTGTTCTGTCTTTTTCTTTTTCCATTCTTTTGGTTCAGTACGCCTACTCATTAGGTGTTGCAAACGTTCAAAAGGGGCTTCAAGAAAAATATCCCCAACAGTTTGCGTTGATCAAAAAACCCACCGAGCAAGCACTTGATCCAAAACTTTGCCCCAAGGCCATGAAAGACCAAGAAAGTCTTCTCTCTGACCTCGCAAAGAACAACAGACCCCCTCTTCCAGAAGAGTTTTCTTTCGCGCTCAACTACACAGCCAAAATCTATCAGCAAGGTTGCGACAAAAAGACATGGAGAAACTTGCGTGATTTTGTTGAAATTTCTGACAAAAAGTGGCAAAACCATCCTGTGCAAAACCGCATGAACGCGGCAGTGCAAAAACAATGGCCGGATCAAGTGATCGGATGTATTTACGAAGGAGTGCGGGCGGGGATTTTCAAAAAAGCACCAATTTGCGGAGAAAAAAGCGATCGGTTCTGTATGCCTGACTAAATATATTTTCTTTGAAGCAAGATGGACCTTGCGACTCGCTCGCTCGGTTGCGGTTTAATCGCAGAGAGCGTATGGGCCAAATGACGTGTTATTCATTTCGTGAATTGTTCCGTTTTTAAGTCGTTTTTCTTGCTTTTTGCTCTGTTCTGAGTAAGCTTGTCTCATGATGTATCTGACCAAAAAGAGAGGAAAACGCCAGCCCCTTTGCGACTTGTCGCAACTTTGCGAGCTTTCTCCTAACACCCCTCTTTATGTCATCACAAAATCCTTTTCCACCAAAGTGAAACCCAGTGGCGTATGCTTTTCTTCGTAAAGCTGCCAGTGAAGTGAACCAAGTGTGGAATTACAGCAATGCTATTTGCCGAGAAGGTTACCAACGGAAAATCAATAGAGAAAACGGTGACCATTTCGGCAAACGTCTTTTGGTTCAGAAGTTTACACTGAACGAGCTTACGGGTGGCGTGACAACTCGAAAAATCCCTGATCATGGGTTTTCCTATATCACTCAAAGCACCGTTTCGAGCACCAACCGTCAACTTTGTCATTCGCGAAACCAGTTTGGTAAATACTGGTTGAAATTTCGAAAATCCACCGGCATCAAGAAATCCCTCGGCTGGGTGCCTTTTAAAGACGAAAGCTTACTCATCAAACAGGTGAAATTCACCGAAAAAAGTGTTTTAAACAGTAAATACAATAAAAAACACGACACGCGGCTTGTTTATAACGGAAAAAGTATCGGTCTTTTTGAAATGGATGAGTACCTTGAACTGCAAAAACTCTCGAAAATGCTTGTCCCGACAACAAAAGAAATCACAGAAGAGGACAAGCAGAAAAACGAACAAAAGTTTTTCAGCCTTCAAAAGAAAGCTTTAAAAGACAATTGGACAAAAGAACAACTGCACGAGAAGGAAGGAAAACTCCGTCAAAAGATTGAGAAAGACCACGAGCCAAAAGACATACCCATGGTTAGGCTTCTTGCGGGAAGTTTTTCCGAAGACAGTTTGGGGGACTGGTATTTCAATCAAACCGTGGAGATTCTTTGTTATGACGTGAACGAAAATTTTGACGAAAGCTATCAAGAGAAGTCGTTAAAACCATCAAAACAAAACTCCATCGGTATTGACCCAAATTGCAAAAGTCTTGCCTTGTCTAACGGCACGTTTTTGGATTTTGCGTATTTAAATAAGAATTTTACAACACATCAAGGAAAAGACATCACGGCTTATCAAAAGCTTGCGCTTTTGCAACAAAACGGCCACCTCAGGCAAGCAAAACGCCTTCACAGAAAGGTGGCCAGAAAACGCCAAGACGCGATCCACAAAGCCAGTACAGAACTTCTTGAACACACCGACAATGTTTTCTATGGTGATCTTAACATCAAAACTTTGATGGCAAAACAGGGTAAGAACCATAAGGACAAGATGGGGAAAACTCGACGTGAAAAAATGATCGAGAAAGAAGAGAAAGAATTAAGCCAAAAAAATCTTTTAAAGAAACACGATAAAAAAGAACAAGAAAGAAAGCGTAAAAAACTTTCTTTTGGGAAGTCCCTTGGGGACCAAGGGGCTTCCACTTTCCGTCAACAACTCTCTTACAAAAGTGGTCACGACGTAAGCGACAGCGCACGTCACTTCATGGGTTGACAACAGTTGATGTTTTCATATATTTTACTTCTAAATCATCAACATAACACTCACTTTTTCTCTTAAAAACGCACCCTA
>Ga0116192_1003358_pt1 | contig 10040 bp, 4 predicted proteins | sample AD_UKC113_MetaG_FD_89876 | JGI IMG/M metagenome (GOLD analysis project Ga0116192, IMG submission 89876) | Active sludge microbial communities of municipal wastewater-treating anaerobic digesters from Hong Kong - AD_UKC113_MetaG | ecosystem: Engineered > Bioreactor > Anaerobic > Digestate | place...
CAAATTTTATGTTCTCATCTCTTTCAGAGAGTAGTTTCCTTCCGACATCGAAATATATCCCGACTTTCCGATAGATGTTATAGGCGAGTTCTCATCTCTTTCAGAGAGTAGTTTCCTTCCGACGTTTCAGTCTCATAGATTTCAGAGATCCAGGCTTGTTATTGTTCTCATCTCTTTCAGAGAGTAGTTTCCTTCCGACAGAAACAAAATCTTTTTTGTGGATGTTAGACGAGAGTCAAGTTCTCATCTCTTTCAGAGAGTAGTTTCCTTCCGACTAAGAAATTTAATAACCAATGAAGTAGCAAGTATTCATAGTTCTCATCTCTTTCAGAGAGTAGTTTCCTTCCGACGAGACTATTTTAGTTAGTAGTGCAAGACTTGGAATAATTGGTTCTCATCTCTTTCAGAGAGTAGTTTCCTTCCGACTAAGTAAGAAAAGCCCGCTGCCAGGATTCAAGTTTCTCCTGGTTCTCATCTCTTTCAGAGAGTAGTTTCCTTCCGACAACACTGCCCTTTTTTATATTCCCCGTTGTAACCCAATTGTTCTCATCTCTTTCAGAGAGTAGTTTCCTTCCGACTTGGTTTTAGGATTGAGACAGGTAACGCTGCAGTAAACGTAGTTCTCATCTCTTTCAGAGAGTAGTTTCCTTCCGACCTCCAGGTAACAAGGAGCACCACCCTCTACTGGGAGAGGATGTTCTCATCTCTTTCAGAGAGTAGTTTCCTTCCGACGAAAGTACGGGATAAAGCTAGTAAGAAGAGTGTTTTATGATTCTCATCTCTTTCAGAGAGTAGTTTCCTTCCGACAAGTCAGTTGTAGAGTTCGTTTGTGCCAACGGGGAAGTAGTTCTCATCTCTTTCAGAGAGTAGTTTCCTTCCGACTTTTTGGCGGTTTTCATGTTAACATTTTTCCCAGATCAATGTTCTCATCTCTTTCAGAGAGTAGTTTCCTTCCGACATTATGCAGATATCGTTCTCACACCAAATGTCATTCAAATGTTCTCATCTCTTTCAGAGAGTAGTTTCCTTCCGACGTCATGAATTTGTCAATGCCGTGGGCCATCAAGACACGGCGTTCTCATCTCTTTCAGAGAGTAGTTTCCTTCCGACATACTGGTACAGTAAGAGTAATAAAAGAAAGAGTTGGAACGTTCTCATCTCTTTCAGAGAGTAGTTTTCTTACGACTCAGGCTGAGAAGGAAGTTCTTAGGTTTCAACCCCTAATAGTTCTCATCTCTTTCAGAGAGTAGTTTCCTTCCGACAGCCTGTAATTTATGTTCCTGCAGAAGCGCTTTTAGAAGAGTTCTCATCTCTTTCAGAGAGTAGTTTCCTTCCGACTCTGGATGCATAGACTATACTATAAGTAATTTAAAGAACGAGTTCTCATCTCTTTCAGAGAGTAGTTTCCTTCCGACTAAATTATGTAGCACACATGATTGCAAGAGAAAGCAAAAAGTTCTCATCTCTTTCAGAGAGTAGTTTCCTTCCGACTCATACGTATTGCTTGATTCTATGGTTTTGTTTGGTAAAAGTTCTCATCTCTTTCAGAGAGTAGTTTCCTTCCGACATTTGTTTATAATTGTTAAGTTTCTCACAAAGATTAATCGGTTCTCATCTCTTTCAGAGAGTAGTTTCCTTCCGACGATAACGCATTTGAAATGGACAGAAAAGTAATGTCCAAACTCGTTCTCATCTCTTTCAGAGAGTAGTTTCCTTCCGACACACATTCCCTTGGAGGCCATACAAGGGAGTAGATGAACAGTTCTCATCTCTTTCACAGAGTAATTTCCTTACGAGTCTAATTATACATCAAATTATACTTGTCACCAAGCATTATTTAGTATGTTCGCATCTCTTTCAGAGAGTAGTTTCCTTCCAACATATATACACAAAGTTTAAGACTGAGGTCGAGAAGAGCCTCGTTCTCATCTCTTTCAGAGAGTAGTTTCCTTCCAACGGGATTGCAAGTTGCTATGTCAATATTGAAGCAACCTGACAAGTTCTCATCTCTTTCAGAGAGTAGTTTCCTTCCAACACTACAGGAAAACAGGAGCGTATAGCATTTATGTAACATCGTTCTCATCTCTTTCAGAGAGTAGTTTCCTTCCAACTGGACATGATCGACATATTTAACAAGGAAGGATTTACATGTTCTCATCTCTTTCAGAGAGTAGTTTCCTTCCAACGAAATTCACGGGATTCCGCCCGGCAACAGGGCGGGTCCCAGGTTCTCATCTCTTTCAGAGAGTAGTTTCCTTCCGACCAATTGTTAGAACTGTGTTTGGGGATGTTCAAGGTCTCACGTTCTCATCTCTTTCAGAGAGTAGTTTCCTTCCGACTAAAGATGGAAACGGTATACCTTTACGGTGTGGAAATTAAGGTTCTCATCTCTTTCAGAGAGTAGTTTCCTTCCGACATAATGACAACGTCTGTGCAGTCCATATAAAATATCCACAGTTCTCATCTCTTTCAGAGAGTAGTTTCCTTCCGACCCACCAAGTGACAGATATGGGGCACACTACAACCAGAAGTTCTCATCTCTTTCAGAGAGTAGTTTCCTTCCGACACAGCAACACCTATATTATATGAAGAAAGAACAGGAACAGTTCTCATCTCTTTCAGAGAGTAGTTTCCTTCCGACACTATGGATAAACAAGATCTCTTGAACGAGATCGAGACAGTTCTCATCTCTTTCAGAGAGTAGTTTCCTTCCGACTATTCCAACGAAAGAGCTATACGATGTATTAAAAGCCGAGGTTCTCATCTCTTTCAGAGAGTAGTTTCCTTCCGACTTGAAGCTGTCAGGCTAGCGAAAATAGCTGAATTACTACGTTCTCATCTCTTTCAGAGAGTAGTTTCCTTCCGACGCACCGTAGTTGAAATATTCACGAACAACGGGGCCAGGTGGGTTCTCATCTCTTTCAGAGAGTAGTTTCCTTCCGACTAGTTGAAATATTCACGAACAACGGGGCCAGGTGGTTGGTGTTCTCATCTCTTTCAGAGAGTAGTTTCCTTCCGACACTATACAAGCTTGTACTTTATACTAGCTAGTTCATGGTTCTCATCTCTTTCAGAGAGTAGTTTCCTTCCGACACAGTATCGACTGATACATCATACGATCCATAGCCATAATAAAGTTCTCATCTCTTTCAGAGAGTAGTTTCCTTCCGACCAGGTTAACGTTGTGACTGAACAAAATATGAAGTACCTGGCGTTCTCATCTCTTTCAGAGAGTAGTTTCCTTCCGACTGGAGATTCTCCTTGTTAATAGTTACAGACTTGGAATAAAGTTCTCATCTCTTTCAGAGAGTAGTTTCCTTCCGACGCAAAGTTTTATTCAAAGAAGGGTTGAACACTCGCCCTTTTGTTCTCATCTCTTTCAGAGAGTAGTTTCCTTCCGACTCACAAGTAAAGATTTACTCGACAGTTTTAAAAGTGAGGTGTTCTCATCTCTTTCAGAGAGTAGTTTCCTTCCGACTTGATAAAAGAAATATCAGTTTCATTGATGAGGTTAGGATGTTCTCATCTCTTTCAGAGAGTAGTTTCCTTCCGACATCGTGTTAAAGTTTTTGGGGAAAGTTTCAAAGTTTTACAGTTCTCATCTCTTTCAGAGAGTAGTTTCCTTCCGACTCCAAGTCAACATGGTTAAATTACTATGTACTAGATGCAATGTTCTCATCTCTTTCAGAGAGTAGTTTCCTTCCGACGCAATAATTATTTCTATTGTCATAGTCAAAATATTAGAGTTCTCATCTCTTTCAGAGAGTAGTTTCCTTCCGACAGTGGGATGGTCGCCCTGCCCAACGCCCCCGCAGAGACTTCAGTTCTCATCTCTTTCAGAGAGTAGTTTCCTTCCGACAGAACTAATTTATACATTTGCAAATTGTGAGGAAATGAGAGTTCTCATCTCTTTCAGAGAGTAGTTTCCTTCCGACATGGAACAATTTTCGTTGTTTCAACCCTTGTACTTTCCGCTGGTTCTCATCTCTTTCAGAGAGTAGTTTCCTTCCGACTTTCCAAAGTAATACCATCAGACTCCATGAGACTTACAACGTTCTCATCTCTTTCAGAGAGTAGTTTCCTTCCGACTCAGTGAGCCTGGATACCGGTAAAATCAAAGAGACCGGTGTTCTCATCTCTTTCAGAGAGTAGTTTCCTTCCGACTAGATTTTTCTCAAAGAGGGCCAAGTAACACGGCCTCTCTGTTCTCATCTCTTTCAGAGAGTAGTTTCCTTCCGACTTCCTAGTAAGGAATTATTTGAAAAGTTTAAGGCCGAGGGTTCTCATCTCTTTCAGAGAGTAGTTTCCTTCCGACTAGCAAATTGGAAGTTATTGAATTGTTTCATAATAACAGCGTTCTCATCTCTTTCAGAGAGTAGTTTCCTTCCGACGGGTAACTACAGGTATCTGGCCGCTGTTGCTGCCAGATACGTTCTCATCTCTTTCAGAGAGTAGTTTCCTTCCGACAGAATAACGAGCTCTTCTACCTACTCATGGAAGAGCTACGTTCTCATCTCTTTCAGAGAGTAGTTTCCTTCCGACGGCGAAGTCATATCGGAAGTGTTTAGGAACAATTGCAGTGGTTCTCATCTCTTTCAGAGAGTAGTTTCCTTCCGACCGGCAGCTTCACTGTTGACAAAGAAGTTGCCGATCCAACGGTTCTCATCTCTTTCAGAGAGTAGTTTCCTTCCGACTCAAAGTACCATTATGGGGTGCGTGTTCAGCCATCAATTGTTCTCATCTCTTTCAGAGAGTAGTTTCCTTCCGACAAATGGGGTTTGGTAACGACGTCATTGAATTTGACGTTTCGGTTTTCATCTCTTTCAGAGAGTAGTTTCCTTCCGACTTACCAGAACAGTTATTAGAAATTATTGAAGATATGGGTTGTTCTCATCTCTTTCAGAGAGTAGTTTCCTTCCGACAGTATGGTAAGAAATTATTTACAAGGTATAGTTAACAATAGTTCTCATCTCTTTCAGAGAGTAGTTTCCTTCCGACATCCCTCCCATCCTGGGATTTGACATTACTCCCAGGAGCTGGTTCTCATCTCTTTCAGAGAGTAGTTTCCTTCCGACAAATCCGAGGTCGAAACAGGCCTCGGAAAAGAAACCAGGAGGTTCTCATCTCTTTCAGAGAGTAGTTTCCTTCCGACTGTATATAGAAAGTAAAGAACTGTTTGACGGATTTAAAAGTTCTCATCTCTTTCAGAGAGTAGTTTCCTTCCGACTATTATTCAAAGAAGGGGTAAACACGTCCCCTCTTTTTTAGTTCTCATCTCTTTCAGAGAGTAGTTTCCTTCCGACTGTATATAGAAAGTAAAGAACTGTTTGACGGATTTAAAAGTTCTCATCTCTTTCAGAGAGTAGTTTCCTTCCGACAACAAACAGATTTATAACATGTTTAAAGCCGAGGTTGAAAGTTCTCATCTCTTTCAGAGAGTAGTTTCCTTCCGACTGTCAACCGGTATATCCAGTGGCCCGGTTATCGTCGCCAGGGTTCTCATCTCTTTCAGAGAGTAGTTTCCTTCCGACCAGTTTGAACCGCAACATCAGTGGTATCAAGAAATTAATGGTTCTCATCTCTTTCAGAGAGTAGTTTCCTTCCGACGTTGATGAACTAGAAAAAAAGTACGGATGGAAGGTAACAGTTCTCATCTCTTTCAGAGAGTAGTTTCCTTCCGACGCTCTCAAGAAGTTTTCCAGCACACAAGTTGCGCCTGCTTAGTTCTCATCTCTTTCAGAGAGTAGTTTCCTTCCGACTACGACGTGAGGAGATACGTGGTAAGATTTAATAGTGATGGGTTCTCATCTCTTTCAGAGAGTAGTTTCCTTCCGACAATTTATTCAAGACCGAGGTCGAGAAAGGCCTCGGCAAAGGTTCTCATCTCTTTCAGAGAGTAGTTTCCTTCCGACCACGAGATCCAAAACACGAGGTAATTGAAATTTTTAGAAGTTCTCATCTCTTTCAGAGAGTAGTTTCCTTCCGACTACGGCCAATTTAAGACCGAGCTGGAGAAGCAGCTCGGTCAGTTCTCATCTCTTTCAGAGAGTAGTTTCCTTCCGACTACGGCCAATTTAAGACCGAGCTGGAGAAGCAGCTCGGTCAGTTCTCATCTCTTTCAGAGAGTAGTTTCCTTCCGACACAGCAAAGCCAGGATAGCCAGATAGTCCAGATATCCATGTTCTCATCTCTTTCAGAGAGTAGTTTCCTTCCGACGGCTCCACCCCGCTCCAGGGATCAAGTTTCTCCCTGGGGCGGTTCTCATCTCTTTCAGAGAGTAGTTTCCTTCCGACAGAATAATTAATTTAACCCCGCACGCCGTAACATTGGTGTGGTTCTCATCTCTTTCAGAGAGTAGTTTCCTTCCGACACTGATGAAGAAATATAACCCGCCCGCAAGGGTGGGCTTTGTTCTCATCTCTTTCAGAGAGTAGTTTCCTTCCGACTGAGATTTTTAAGAACAACACGGCCAAGTGGGTGATTTCTAGTTCTCATCTCTTTCAGAGAGTAGTTTCCTTCCGACAAACGAAGTAATAGAAATATTCAGTAACAATGGAGCCAGGTGTTCTCATCTCTTTCAGAGAGTAGTTTCCTTCCGACTGTTGAATATGGTTGAATCTGAATTACAACGTCTAGGGCTTGTTCTCATCTCTTTCAGAGAGTAGTTTCCTTCCGACTAACACGGACCTTTTTTTATATTCCCCTTTGTAACCCAATTGTTCTCATCTCTTTCAGAGAGTAGTTTCCTTCCGACAGACATGTTAAACCAGATAGAAAGCCAGTTACAACGTTTAGTTCTCATCTCTTTCAGAGAGTAGTTTCCTTCCGACGTACCATTTGCAACAGTTGAACTTGATAGCTATGCAGATGTTGTTCTCATCTCTTTCAGAGAGTAGTTTCCTTCCGACTTGGAAATGGCGGCTAAAGTTGTTGAGGATTTAGTTAACCCGTTCTCATCTCTTTCAGAGAGTAGTTTCCTTCCGACATCGATGAGGAGGGGGTGATAAGAGTGTTAAGGAACACAAGTTCTCATCTCTTTCAGAGAGTAGTTTCCTTCCGACTACGTATAAGATGGACGGATTGGGGGTTCGTCGATGAGACGTTCTCATCTCTTTCAGAGAGTAGTTTCCTTCCGACAAGTAACGCTGGCCTTTCTTTTTATATTCCCCGTTGTAAGTTCTCATCTCTTTCAGAGAGTAGTTTCCTTCCGACTTCAAGACACGCTCAAAGATAGACCAGACATCATTATTCACGTTCTCATCTCTTTCAGAGAGTAGTTTCCTTCCGACGTGTACTTTGACGAGTGGAATAAAGAAGATTATCCCAACGAGTTCTCATCTCTTTCAGAGAGTAGTTTCCTTCCGACAATACCGCAGATAATTGAAAGTACAACTGGAACAAGCGGGTTCTCATCTCTTTCAGAGAGTAGTTTCCTTCCGACGGTATGATAGACGGCACAATTAACACAGACGGCATACTACGGTTCTCATCTCTTTCAGAGAGTAGTTTCCTTCCGACTCATACAGCATGGGAAGTAAAATATGACGGAGGGAGAATGGTTCTCATCTCTTTCAGAGAGTAGTTTCCTTCCGACTGACGGTGGAAATACCACCGTCAGGGATGATAGCACGTGTGTTCTCATCTCTTTCAGAGAGTAGTTTCCTTCCGACATGCATTTAGTCTCCAAATGTTGGGTTCATCAGAAGGACTGTTCTCATCTCTTTCAGAGAGTAGTTTCCTTCCGACTCAGAAACAAGAACAGCAATATATCCAAAATAAGTAATACGTTCTCATCTCTTTCAGAGAGTAGTTTCCTTCCGACACAGTCTTGTTTTAATTTTAAGGTTTTTAAGCAGAGTTAGGTTCTCATCTCTTTCAGAGAGTAGTTTCCTTCCGACAAAACTAGAAAAGGATTCTACACTTGCTATTGTAATGTTGGTTCTCATCTCTTTCAGAGAGTAGTTTCCTTCCGACATATCCGCGGGTGGAGAAGTAATTGAGATATTTTCAAACAGTTCTCATCTCTTTCAGAGAGTAGTTTCCTTCCGACGTAAATATCGGAAGGTTGGGACTTATAGTTTCGAGGGAAGTTCTCATCTCTTTCAGAGAGTAGTTTCCTTCCGACTTGGGACTTATAGTTTCGAAGGAACTTACAAACTTTATAGAGTTCTCATCTCTTTCAGAGAGTAGTTTCCTTCCGACGCTGAAGAAGAAATATAACCCACCCGCAAGGGTGGGCTTTTGTTCTCATCTCTTTCAGAGAGTAGTTTCCTTCCGACATATCAACATTCCTGATAAGCAAACGTATGATACGTTAAGGTTCTCATCTCTTTCAGAGAGTAGTTTCCTTCCGACAGTAAGTATTGTGAACAACGGAAATTATAAATACTTGGCTGGTTCTCATCTCTTTCAGAGAGTAGTTTCCTTCCGACAGCTTTAGACATAGCAATAGATCTAGGTGGGAAAGGGGAGTTCTCATCTCTTTCAGAGAGTAGTTTCCTTCCGACGAGATTTAATTATACCTATGTGGGCAGTAACTGCTGTATTGTTCTCATCTCTTTCAGAGAGTAGTTTCCTTCCGACACGTTGGATACGTTGCAAACAGGATTGCGAGAGAGGCACAAGTTCTCATCTCTTTCAGAGAGTAGTTTCCTTCCGACATGAACTAGGGAAGAAGTATGGATGGAAGGTAACAAGAAAGTTCTCATCTCTTTCAGAGAGTAGTTTCCTTCCGACGTATTTAACAAAATAAGCAATCCCGCTGCCAGGACCCTAGGTTCTCATCTCTTTCAGAGAGTAGTTTCCTTCCGACGATCTTCTTAATACTATTGAGACACACATAGCACGTTTAGGTTCTCATCTCTTTCAGAGAGTAGTTTCCTTCCGACATCAGGTTGTTCAGATATTTACATAAGAAATTTAATAACAGTTCTCATCTCTTTCAGAGAGTAGTTTCCTTCCGACTTAATAGCTAGGGACAAGAAACACGAGGTTGTTGAAATCTTGTTCTCATCTCTTTCAGAGAGTAGTTTCCTTCCGACACGTTTTTATGGTTTCAAAGTATCAACTGGGGTAACACCGGTTCTCATCTCTTTCAGAGAGTAGTTTCCTTCCGACTATTTCAGCAATTGGTTGATGAATTGGAAACAAAGTATCAGTTCTCATCTCTTTCAGAGAGTAGTTTCCTTCCGACTAGTAATCGTTGACAACATCGGGAGCTTTCTTGGTCCCGTTCTCATCTCTTTCAGAGAGTAGTTTCCTTCCGACAACTGTTAAATGAAATATAAGTGTCAGGGGGAAACCCCTGGTTCTCATCTCTTTCAGAGAGTAGTTTCCTTCCGACAATTATTTTGTTTTGCACGCAGTACAAGATGCATTAAGAGGTTCTCATCTCTTTCAGAGAGTAGTTTCCTTCCGACGATTTAGTTAACCCACAGACTATCTGGATTGAGGATTATAGTTCTCATCTCTTTCAGAGAGTAGTTTCCTTCCGACTAACCCCCGCAAGGGGGCTTTTATTTTTATATCACACACAAGTTCTCATCTCTTTCAGAGAGTAGTTTCCTTCCGACCGACGATTTACAAGTAACAGTAGCTTCTACCGATGGTGAAGGTTCTCATCTCTTTCAGAGAGTAGTTTCCTTCCGACCTGATTCCAGGTGTTTTTCATTTTGATTCCAGGATCAATAGTTCTCATCTCTTTCAGAGAGTAGTTTCCTTCCGACCAATGACGTACAAACTTACAGCTGATGAAGAAATATAACCGTTCTCATCTCTTTCAGAGAGTAGTTTCCTTCCGACGATTTATTTGATTAATTCAAGAGAATTAGGCTAGCCATTAGTTCTCATCTCTTTCAGAGAGTAGTTTCCTTCCGACGCCCATTCTCAAGACTTATGGCTAGCACGAAGGATAAGTGGTTCTCATCTCTTTCAGAGAGTAGTTTCCTTCCGACGAGATTAATATAACGGGCAGTTTTGAAAGAGTTTTTAATAGTTCTCATCTCTTTCAGAGAGTAGTTTCCTTCCGACACCAGTAGACC
>Ga0116192_1003361_pt1 | contig 10025 bp, 6 predicted proteins | sample AD_UKC113_MetaG_FD_89876 | JGI IMG/M metagenome (GOLD analysis project Ga0116192, IMG submission 89876) | Active sludge microbial communities of municipal wastewater-treating anaerobic digesters from Hong Kong - AD_UKC113_MetaG | ecosystem: Engineered > Bioreactor > Anaerobic > Digestate | place...
GCCGGGCTGGACCGGGCCGGCTCCGGTTTGGCGGAAATGATTCTGGTTGCGGGCCGCGCAGGTGTGGGCAAAACCGCGCTGGTTCAGGAAATGCTCAAATACGTGGTACAAAAGCAGGGCTATTTCATTTCGGGCAAATTCGAGCAGTTCAAGCACAACGTACCCTACGCCTCCCTGGTTCAGGCCCTGCAGAAACTTGTCCGGCAAATCCTGACCGAAACTGAAGAACAGATTGCTTCCTGGAAGGAGAAACTGCTGAAAGCCCTGGGCCCGAACGGGCAAATTATTGTTGAGCTTATTCCCGAACTGGAATTGATTACCGGCCCGCAGCCGCCGGCTAGGGACCTGCCCCCCGGTGAATCGCAAAACCGTTTCCACCTCGTATTTCACAATTTTTTGCGCACATTCGCCGCCGGGGAACACCCCCTCGTCATTTTTTTCGACGACCTGCAGTGGGCCGACGCCGCTTCGCTGCAACAGCTGAAACACCTGGTAAGCGGCGCGAACATGAAACACTTCCTGCTCATTGGGGCCTACCGGGACAATGAGGTGGAGGACGGCCACCCACTGCCGCAGGTGATTGAAGAAATTAAAAGCGCCAGGACGACCGTCCGGCTGATCGGCCTGGGGCCCATTGATGCAGCCGCCACCGAGCGGATGCTGGCGGAAGCCCTGAACTGTGAGGAGGCTGCCGTCCGGCCCCTGGCCGGATTGGTTTACCGGAAATCGGCGGGCAACCCTTTTTACGCCAGGCAATTTTTGCAGAAGATTTATGAAGAGGGTCTTCTGACTTTTGACTGGCGGGATCGCTGCTGGAAGTGGAACACCGGTCGCATCCGGCAGCTGGAAACCGGGGACAACGTGATCGACCTGGTAATAGGACGGATTCGGAAACTCCCCGAAAAAACCAGGGACGTATTAAAAGTCTCAGCCTGCATCGGGAGGGCGTTCCACCTGAAAACCCTGGCCGTTGTCTGTGGACAATCCACCCGCCAGACTGCGGAAGACCTCCGGCCGGCTGTACAGGCGGGTGTCGTCGTGGCGGGGGACGACATTTCCCATGCAGGCAGCGACGGGGATATTGACGAACCTGCCGGCCCCGGGGGAGTCTCCGCTCCCTGTGAGTTCCCGCACGACCGCGTCCAGCAGGCGGTTTATTCCCTACTGTCCGGCGCGGAAAAGAAAACAATCCACCGCCGGGTTGGCCTGGCTCTTCTCCAGGAAACGGCGCCGGAACATTTGGAGAGGAAAATTTTTGAAATCGCCGACCACCTGAACAACAGCCGGGAATTAATTGCAGACCGGGATGGAAGCCTCAGGCTGGCCGCATACAACCTGTCGGCCGCCCGCAAGGCAAAGCTTTCGGTTGCCTTCGAGGCGGCTCTCCACTACCTGGAAGCGGGCAAAGGTTGTTTGCCGGAAGGCGCCTGGAACGATTATTATCGCCTGACCTTCGATCTGCATCTGGAACTGTGCCAGTGCCTTTACCTGTGCAGGAAAGAAGACACCGCGGACCAGGTGTTCCGGCTGCTGCTGGACAGGGCCGGAACGCGGGTGGACAGGTCTGAGGTTTATGCCATGAAGGCCGTTATCTGCACGGAAACGCTCCGGTATGCCGACGCGGTCCGGTTCGGGCTGATGGGTTTAAAGGAGTTGGGCTTTTGCCTCCCTGAAAGGCCATCCAATCATTATCTCTTAAGGGAAATTTTGGGAGCAAAGTTACGCCTGACCCTGAAAAAAAATAAAGATCTGTCCGAACTGCCCCAGATAAACAACCCGCGCCTGGAAAAAATCATGGACCAGATGGCCGGCCTGCTGCCGGTTACCAGTTTGATCAATCCCCGGCTGTTCACAGCCCTGATCCTGAAAACGATCAAGATCTCCCTGAAATACGGCAACACCAGACATTCCACCATTGTCTATGCCTGCTACGGCCTGATCAGCGCCATCCGGGGCAATATGAAGATTGCGGGGGAAATGCAGGAGGTGTCGCTGATGCTGACCGCCCGGTACAGCGACCACCCCGTCAAGAGTCCGGTTTATTACAGCGTGGCCTCCTTCCTCAGCCACTGGACGGACCCCCTGCAAAAAACCCTGGAGCATGCCACCAGGGCCTATCAGTGCGCCCTCGAGTTCGGCAACTTTTTTCAGGCCGGCGCCGACCTGGCCCGCATCATCGAGATCAGGCTCATTCTGGGCGAGCCCCTGCCCCGGGTTTACGAGGAATGCGCGTCCAGCCTGGAATTCACCAGGCGGTTCAAGCTGGAGAACCTGTCCCGGTTTTTCATGCTGGCCCAGATGTTCATCCGGGACCTGCAGGGAGCATCTCCGTCTTTCTTCGCCGCGGACGGGGCGGGCGTTCTGGGGGAGCAGCTGATCAGGAGCAGGAACGGCCCGATGATTATCAATTATTACCTGCTTAAAATCCAGTCCTTGTACCATCACGGCCGCTACGCCGAGGCCCTGGGTGTGTTCCGGGAAATAAACGAAAGCAGCCTGAGTTCCGTTCAGGCCATGGTCATTTTTACCGAATACGTCTTCTGGCATTCCCTGGCCATCACCGCCGCCTACGGGCAACTGGCGGAGAAACAAAAAAGCCGTTACTGGAAAATCCTCAAGAAAAACCGGCGCAAACTGGAAAAATGGGTGGATTCCTGTCCCCGCAATTACCTGCACAAGTACTGCCTGGTGGCGGCGGAAGCGGCCCGCCTGGCCGGCCGGCCGACCGAGGCCATGGAACTGTACGACCGGGCCATAGCCTGGGCGAAGGAAAACGAGTTTGTGCGGGACGAGGCCCTGGGCAACGAACTGGCGGCCAGATTCTGGCTGGCCGCGGAAAAGGCGGACATAGCCGGGCTGTACATGGGAGGGGCGTGCCGGGGTTACCGGCACCTGGGGGCGAAACGCAAAGTCCGCCGCCTTTCGGAAGAATTCCCCCAACTGTTTGCACATCCGGAAGCGGGGCTGATTCCGGTTCTCGACAAAATGCAGGCCATTGTTTCGGCGGAATCCGCCAGGGCAGCCGCCAGCGAGCTGGACCTCGCCTCAATTATCAAATTGTCGCAGGTGCTTTCCGGTGAAATCGTGCTGGCGGAACTGCTGAAAAAGACGATGAAGATAATCCTGGAGAATGCCGGGGCGCAACGGGGCTTTTTCATCACAGAGTCCGGCGGGAAACTGAGGATAGAAGCAGCGGCCTCCGCGGCCGGTGAAGGCGCGGCTGAGGACCTGCAGCCCGCAGGTGAGGAAAGTGCGCCGCGGGAGCAGCAGTTCTCCCTGCAGTCGGTCCCCCTCGCGGAAGCAAAGCATCTGTCCGCGGCCATAGTGCAATACGTGGCCAGAACCGGGGAATACCTGGTGCTGCGCGACGCGGCTGGGGAGGGGGCGTTTGCCCGTGACGAGTACATCCTGAAAAACCGCCCGAAATCTGTCATCTGCCTACCGGTAACCGGAAAGGGGAAGCCGGCCGGCATTCTCTATCTGGAAAACAACCTGTCAGCGGGAGCATTTACTCCGGACCGGGTGGAAGTGTTGAGGCTGCTGTCTTCCCAGATTGCCATTTCCATCGAGAACGCCCGGCTTTACGCCAGCCTGGAGGAGTCGAGAAACCGGATCGCCGGGTGGAGCCAGTTCCTGGAACAAACGGTGGCCGAAAGAACGCGCGAGCTGCAGGAAACCAACGAATTGCTGAAGCAGGCGAAAGAGGCGGCCGACGCGGCCAACCGCGCCAAGGGCAACTTCCTGGCGGTGATGAGCCACGAAATCCGCACACCCTTGAACGGCCTGATCGGCATGGCCGAACTGCTGCTGGACACTCCCTTAAACGGCGAGCAGCAGGAGTACGTGTCCGCCGTGCGGGAATGCGCGGACTTCCTTTTGTCGGTAGTCAACGACATCCTGGACTTTTCCAGAATCGAAGAAGGCAGGCTGGCCCTGGAAACGGTCAGCTTCAACCCGGCTTCCCTGGTTGAAAAAAGCGTTGCCCTGGTGGAGCCCGCGGCCAGGCAAAAAGGCCTGCTGCTCAAGTATCATATCGGCCCGGACATTCCAGGAGCCCTGCAGGGCGACCCGCTGCGCCTGCGCCAGGTGCTGCTGAACCTTTTAGGCAACGCCGTTAAGTTTACGGAAAAGGGCGAAATTGTCCTCAGTGCCTTTGTGGAAGGGAGGGAGCCGGATACCGTAACCGTGCGCCTCGAGGTGCGGGACACGGGCATCGGCATTCCAGAAGAAGCCAGGGGTATGCTTTTCCGGCCGTTTACCCAGGCCGGCCTTACTTCGGCCGGCAGGCACAGCGGAGCCGGCCTGGGCCTGTCCATCTGCAAGCGGCTGGTGGAACTGATGGGCGGCCGGATCGGCTTCGAGAGCGAGGAAGGCCGGGGCTCCACATTCTGGTTTAGCGTCCCCTTTGCTGCCGGCAAGGCCGGAGAAGCCCCTTCCGGCGCGTCCCCCGCCTCTGTTCGGCCCCTGCCGCCGAAGTGGCGGCCCGGCCCGGTCCTGGTGGCCGAAGACTTCGCCATCAACCAGAAACTGATTCAGGCTCAATTAAGGAAGCTGGGCCTGGCCGCCGATGTGGTAGGCAACGGGAAAGAGGCGGTGGAGGCCTTCTCCAGGAACTCTTACGCCCTGGTTTTAATGGACTGCCGGATGCCGGTGATGGACGGGTTTGAGGCGACCAGGGCGATCCGTAGCCTGGAGGCTTCGTGTGGGCAGCGCACCCCCATTATTGCCACCACGGCCGCCGCCATGCCCGGGGAACGGGAGAAGTGCCTGAGCGCCGGAATGGACGATTACCTCAGCAAGCCGGTGCGGATGGAAGACCTGCAAAGGGTTCTTTCCCGCTGGCTGCCCGTCCCTAATTTGCTGCCGATAGAAGGGCCGGGGACCCCCACGCAGCCGCATAAGGAGGCTCTGGAGTTCCGCGGTCTGACGGCGGTAAACGGGGACAGGTTGAGCGAACTTCTGAGCACCACGGGAGAAGACGTGCATTTTCTGTGCGGTCTGATCAGATCTTTTCTGCGGGATATGCCCGAAAAGATGAAGTCTTTCCGGTCGGCCTTACGGCAGGGGGACGCCGCCACGGCGCGCCTGCTGGCCCACGGCATGAAGTCCAGCAGCTCCATCCTGGGCGCCGCGCTATTTGCGGATTTGTGCAGGGATGCCGAAGTGCTGGCCGCCGGCGGTATTACCGGCGGTACGGATGAACTGGTGGCGCGGCTCGAGGCGGAATACGAACGGGTGGCGAAAGACTTTGGATTCATTCTTGATCTTTTCAAAAAGCGTTGAATTTGTACCCCACACCTCTCACTGTAAGAATATACGAGGGGTTGTTGGGGTCTTTTTCAATCTTTTTGCGTAACCTGCTGATATGTACCATCAATGTCCTGTTGTCGGCAAAGTCCCTTGACTGCCATATCAGATCCAGCAATTGCTCGTTTTTAAAGACCCGGTTGGGGTTTTTTGCCAGCAAAGCCAGTATTTCAAACTCTTTGGGGGCAAGGGCCACCGGAGAGCCGTCAACCAAAACGGCGTGCCCCTCCAGATCTATCTCCAGGCCGCGATGCTTCAATTTCTTCGGCTCCCGGGAGACGCCGGCGCTCTCCCGCAGGTTCAGGCGGCGAAGCTGCGTTTTAACCCTGGCCACCATTTCGCCCGGGACGAAGGGCTTGACAATATAATCATCTCCTCCAACCCCGAGTCCGAGAATTACATCAGAACTGTCACTCTTGGAAGATAAAAAAATAATCGGGACGTCGGTTTCCTTCCGGAGTTTCCGGCAAAACTCGATGCCGTCAATTCCCGGTAAAAGTATGTCAAGAATAATCAGGTCCGGTTTCAAACGTGTAATCAGATCGAAAGCGCCGTATGCGTCGCCGGCATCGATTACCTTAAGTCCTTCCTTGACCAGGCAGTGGCGAACCAGTTCCCTGACCACTTCTTCGTCGTCAACCACAAGGATCAGTTCACCGGCCATCAGGCGCACCCTCCCCGCTTTTACATTCTTCGACAAAGCATTCTACCGGCAAAAAAAAATTCCTGCTTTTACGGTGCTCTGTTTCCCAAAAACCGTTAAGAAAAAATTCATATAAACTTTAGGCGGCGTTAAGGTTTTGTTAACCGGAAATTCAGAAAGAACTGTTATATTTTTATAAAAAGAATAGCCCCTCCGGATTCAAAAAAAACAGGCAGAGGTCAGGTCCCTGCCGGGGTGTTTTGAAAAACTGATCAGGGTCACATTCTTATTTATTTATAGATATAATGTACAGAATTTGTCAAAAAATGTTTACAGTTCTTTATGAATTTAATTCCATTCCAACTCGCACACGACCTTCAGCAAGAAACGGTACCCCTATCGTTCAGCCTCCTTTGCCTGCTCGTAAGTATATACCAGTTGTTGCAAAGTTTTGGATTGCCCAGGCGGGGGCTTTTGCCTGGGCGGGTATTTCTATAATTCTGTCCCAGCCTTGGTTGCGGGATTTGAGCGGTGTAGTGGGTTTCCTGCCGGCTCTAATGATTATCGCTTTTATAGCCTATGCTCCTGGATATCTTGTTGCATTTTTGGCCATCGCTTTATTAATTGACCGGCAGCCTCCATTCAAGACAGCCGACCCTGATTTGCCCATAACAATACTAATTGCTGCCAGAAACGAAGCATTAAATATCGGGGTAACCCTCCGCTATATCGCCCGTCAGGATTATAGGGGACCGGTTTCGGTAATCATTGTTGACAATGGCTCAATGGACGGAACTACGGATGTTGCATGGGCAGTTGCTGGAGAGTTGAAAATAAATCTTCTGTGCATATATGAAAATAAACCGGGAAAAAATTTTGCCCTAAATAAAGGATTGTCAGCAGTAAAGACCCAGTATTTTGTAACTCTGGATGCAGATACGCTACTCCACCCATTAGCCATTAAACACATTACGGCGAGGTTGTTAAGTTCGCCATCCGATGTGGGAGCCGTGGCGGGTCATGTTCTTGTCAGGAACAGCAGAGAAAACTTTTGGACGAGAATGCAGGAATGGGATTATTTTATAGGTATTGCTTCAATCAAGAGAACACAGGGGCTTTACCAGGGCACATTAGTGGCCCAGGGGGCTTTTAGTCTATATAAAACTGAAGCAGTACGCCAAGCGGGAGGGTGGCCGGATGCTATAGGCGAGGATATCGTACTTACCTGGAAACTGCTCGAATCCGGTTACAGGGTTTACTTTGAGCCCACGGCGGTTGCTTTTACAACTGTTCCAAGTACCTGGCGGCATTTTTGCCGGCAGCGTAGCCGTTGGGCGAGGGGGATGTTCGAAGGAATTAGAACTGTCTACCCCTGGCAACAGCCGACATACATGAAAAAATTCCTGACCGGAGTGGACGTGGTGATCCCGTTTATTGATTTCTTTTATACGGTGGTTTGGATTCCGGGCTTGATAATGGCTTGTTTCGGCAAGTATTACATTGTCGGTCCGTATACCCTTTTTGTCCTGCCGCTTAATATAGGTATGACACTAATAATGTATAGCTACCAGAGAAAAGTGTTTGATCGTCTCAAACTCCGTATCAGAAAAAACAGGTTTGGCCTTATGGCTTATGTTCTTATTTACCAATTGATTATTTCGCCGGTTTCCCTTTGGGGTTATATCCAAGATATTTTCCGAATGCGCAGAGTGTGGCGTTGATGCAATTTACTAAAAAATGGATACCAAAAAGCAAAAAGGGGGCTTCAAGGCATGGACTATCTTCAATTGATTAAGAATTCCCTGTTTATTAAAAATTCCCTGTCGGTTTATCCGATCCTGGAGCAACACTCCGGGAATGTAGCCATTCTGACCGGGAAAGTTATGTCCTTGTTGAAACTGGCTAACCGCGAGGAGATCGTTTTCGCAGCCTACCTGCACGACATAGGCAAAGCCACCTGGCCTATGGAATTATTTTCCAAGTACCCTCTTCAACCTTACGACTGGTCGCTGATAAAGGCCCACCCGCTGGCTGGCGAAAACCTGCTTCTTGAATTCTGGCCGGATGCGCCGCAAGAAATCAGGTCTATTGTGCGGGGACATCACGAAAGGCCCGGAGGCACGGGTTACCCGGACGGCCTTGAGGAGCCGTCTCTTGAGATGTTGATAGTAGCGTCCTGTGATGCGTTTGACGCTATTACCAGGAATAAAGAATATCTTACCGGGGAGGCCCTGCCCAGAGAATTTGCCCTGGATCAGGTGGCGCGGTTTGCGCCGGAACAGGTAGTGAATGCTCTGGAAGAAGTCACCAAAATATTCAAGCGCTTTTAATCAGTTCTTATCGGAGAAGACTTTATTGCCGCGCCGAGGACGGGATACCGGTATTTCCGGAGTTTTTTTCAGCAGGTCACATATCTTGTCAGGCGGTGACATCTCCAGCTTCGAGTTCACCTGTTTTCAACTGCCATTGATATCCCGGCAGGCTATTGTTTTTTAAGCTGATGGATGTTCAAAGTCACGGAATCTGCCGGTACGGCATTCTACAGCACCCGGCTATGCGCCGGGTGCCTGCTTGAATCAGAAGAACTTTTTGGAGTCGAGCACCGCCTGAACGTCGTTCAGGGCTTCCCCGAAGCGCTGGAAGTGGACCACTTCCCTTTCTCTCAAGAACCGCAGGGTGTCTTTAACGCCGGGATCGTTGGTGAGCTGGATCAAGCGCTCGTAGGTGGCCCTGGCCTTCTGCTCGGCGGCCAGGTCTTCATGCAGGTCGGCGACCGGGTCTCCCTGCGACTGGATGTAGGCGGCCGTCCAGGGCACCCCGGCGGCGTCGGCCGGGTAGACGGCGCGGTCGTGTTCGGCGAAATAGGCGCCCAGGCCGGCCTCCCTGAGCTGCTGTGCCGGCACGCCCTTGACCAGCTTGTAGATCATGGTTCCGACAATTTCCCAGTGGGCCAGTTCCTCCGTGCCGATATCGGTTAACAGCCCTTTGGCCTTGTTTGTCGGCATGGTGTACCGCTGGGTCAGGTACCTCACCGCCGCCGAAAGCTCGCTGTCCGGCCCGCCGTACTGGGCCAGCAGGTACTTCGCCATGCCGATGTCGGTTTTAAAAACCCGGACTGGGTATTCCAGTTTTTTTTCGTACATCCACATTTTTTGTTCCCTTCTTTTTATTGATATTCAATTTCCCAGGGCCACGGGCTTTCTATCCACTGCCATGGACATACGGCCGGCGTGAATCCCGCGGCGGTAAGCGGCCCGTAGGTTTCTTCATAGCACTTTCTCGCTGCCAGGAGCCTGTCCCGGACGGCGTAATAGTCTCTTAAAGCCGCCTGGTCCATCGGATGGGTGTCGAGAAACAGGTTCAAATCGATTGCCGTAAACTCCAGCTCCTGGATTTCCCTAAGCATGGCAATTCTTTCGCTCATCGCGTTAACCACCTCTTTGATTTAAAATGGAGGCATTTCCTGGCAGGTATTGGCTGCAAAAGGAACGGCGGAAAAAAACGGTAACATAAACAGCAGGTCGAAATGTTTGAAAGCTATGTTTCGTTAATAGGGGTAGGGACTGTACAGTTCGGGGAAGATAGTCCCTTTTTCCAGGGCCTCGGCCGGGCCGAAGACCATTCCGTACTTCTGCCACAAAACATAGGCCTGGGCCAGTCTTGAAGGGAGAAACAGCCCCTCTGCCTGAAAGTCCTGCGGGGCGGACTCGGATTTGGATTTTCTGACAGGCTGTTCTTTTTTACTTTTTTCTTTTTTGTCCGACAAGAATATACCTCCCTTGCCAAATACTTCCCGTGTCTTTAGATTATGCATTACGGCAGGGCGGTGTTACTGCCTGATCAGGAATTAATTTACACGACGCAAATCGCGAGTATTTGAGATGAGAGGCGGGAAGGCAATCCGGACGCAAGGGTCTCACGGACGGGTGGAAACAGAGTAAGAAGCCCGGTTGAAACAAGATTTATCGTGAGAAGTCAGCAGAGGCCATAGTACCGGAGTTTTCTAGAGACAAAGGGAAGGGCCGAACCAAAGGAGGTGCAGGTCAATGAAAGTCACTGGAAGTGGCGATTCAAA
>Ga0116192_1003362_pt1 | contig 10024 bp, 10 predicted proteins | sample AD_UKC113_MetaG_FD_89876 | JGI IMG/M metagenome (GOLD analysis project Ga0116192, IMG submission 89876) | Active sludge microbial communities of municipal wastewater-treating anaerobic digesters from Hong Kong - AD_UKC113_MetaG | ecosystem: Engineered > Bioreactor > Anaerobic > Digestate...
GAAATACATTCAGACGGTGCGAGGATACGGTTACCGGTTTGTCAGCCCTGAAGAGTTATGAAATTATTGCGATCGCCGCTTAGCTTGCGGACGCGTTCTGCCATATTTGTCCTGGTTCTAATCATTGTCGCGATCGGTACTACAGCCGCGGTAACCGGATATTATATTTACCATAACGGGGTGGAGGTGGTCCTTAATACCCTGGAAGATAAGGCTTTTTATATAAGTAATGATCTTGAGTTTCCTTTTCTTTCGGTTTCATCCGAGAAAGAAAAACGAGCTGGTTTAGAATATATCTTTTCGCGGGCGGTGGATCACGACCCGGATCTCGTTTACCGGTTAATCTCTGCTGATGGATATGTTCTGGTGGATTCCGGATTTGCCCTCCCGGAAGAGATCGAACGAATGATGCCTGGCGTGTTTAACAGTGTGATCAATGATCGGGATAGCTTCCGGGTAACCACATTTATTGAAGGGAAGAAGTTTGCTTTTGTGGCCGTCCCAGTTACCCACGGCGATCGAAACTTTGGGTTGACTTTGATCGGTCTGCCCCTTGATTACGAAATGCGGGGCACTTATCAAAACCTGGCGTTATTGGGTTTATTCGTGATTGTCTTTCTGGTTTTGGCGACATATATGACCTGGCGTTTCACAGGGGAAATGGCGAAACCCCTGGTCGAGTTGACCCAGGTTGTGGATGGGTATGGGCGGGGAGATTTCAAGCTCCGATCCAGGATTCAAGGCGTGGCGGAGATACAGAAACTATCCACTCAATTCAACCAAATGGCCAAGCGGATCGAAGATTACGTATCTGGCTTGAGGGCTTTCGCGGCTAACGCCAGCCATGAATTGCGTACGCCATTAACCGGTATGCAGTTGGAAGTGGAAGCGCTGCAAAATGGCGGCCTGGATGACGCGGAAATCGCGAAAAAATTTCTGTCTGATTTGCAGCATGAAATTGACATCATGAATAGTACAGTCAATAATCTGTTGGATTTATCCCATATTGAAGCCAGCCGTGACCGGATCCCATTTGAACCGATCAAACTTTCAACGCTGGTGGTAGAGACCGCGGATTATTGGAACAGTCGCGCCAGTGAAATGGGTTTGGAGCTGAGAACGAAACCGAACGCGGTTGATCCAATTCTCGGAGATGACGATCAGCTGCGGCGTGTGATCAATAATCTGGTTGAAAACGCGTTCAAATACACCCCGGCGGGAAAATGGGTGGAAGTAAGCTGCTGGCAAATCGGAAACGAAATCGAGTTGCGCGTAGCTGACGGGGGTGTAGGGATTTCAGAAGAGGATTTGCCACATATTTTTGAGCGTTTTTTCAGAGTTAAAAGAAAATATTCTCCGACTATCGGCTCCGGGTTAGGATTGGCAATCGTCAAATCAATCGTTGAAAATCATAATGGGCGCATTGAAGTTGAAAGCGTTGTTGATCAGGGAACAACATTTCATCTTTATTTTTTGAAAGCTGATTAATTCTCAGAACCCCGGTATAATTGCTGGTTCGATTATCCCCTGGGAGTTCTGCATGCGCGCATTCTGGCAGGTAGTTAAAATTGCTATCCGGCAGCAGCTGACCTACCGCACTGCTATAGTGGCGGGTCTGGTGACGAATCTGTTTTTCGGACTTCTGCGCGCCGCATTATATATTGCATTAATGGACAACCAGGGAACTGTAAATCAGATGACCGCGAACAGCGCGGTTAATTACGCCGCACTGACACAAGCGCTAATTTCGTTTCTGACGGTATTTGGCAGTTTTGACCTGATGAAAGAGGTTTATTCCGGCGGGATTGGCAGCGATTTACTCAAACCGATGAGCCTGTATAGATATTGGATGGGTAAAGACCTGGGAAAATCACTGATTAACTTGCTGTTGCGCGGAGTTTTGCTACTGATCGCTTTTAACATTTTTTATCCGGTTGAACTGCCTACGCGGGTTGATCTCTGGCTGCTCTTGATCCCCGCGTTGATCCTGGCCTGGCTGAACAGCTTTGCCTGGCGCTTTTTGGTAAACCTTGCTTCGTTTTGGACTCCTGACGCGATCGGGATTGGCAGGCTGGCTTTTGGCGTATCACAGTTTCTTTCCGGTTTCATCATGCCGCTGCGCTTTTTCCCGGACTGGTTTCACCAGTTGACCTTATTGACACCTTTTCCGTCCATGGTCAACGCACCGGTGGAAATTTACCTTGGCTTACTGGATCTGCCCCAAATTCTTCAGGTTTTGGGTTTGCAGTTAGCCTGGTTCATCGGGTTGACCGCGTTGGCTCATTTTGTTATGCGCCGGGGCATCCGCCGGCTGGTTGTGCAGGGAGGGTAAGCAGATGAATCAAGTCCGCTTATTATTCAAGATGTGGTCCATCCAGGTTCGCTCGCAGATGCAATACCGCTTTTCTTTTTGGATGGATATTCTATCGACGATGGTTTTAAACGGCAGTTATTTCCTGGCGATCGCGCTGGTATTGGAACGGTTTGAAAATATCACAGGCTGGACTTTGGGTGAGGTGGCGTTTCTCGCCGGGATGAGCGAATTGGCATTTGGGACCATGGATATGCTCTTTTCTGGATACGATCCCGACCAGTTTTCCATCCTGGTAAGGTTGGGACGTCTGGATCAATACCTGGTTCGCCCGGTGAACATCAACCTGCAATTATTTGGATCTAAATTCATGCTGCGCCGTTTGGGTCGAATGTTTGAAGGGGCGGCGATCCTGGTGATCAGTTTCGCGCTTACATCCATCCATTGGACATTATGGAAAGTCATTTATCTACCGATTGTTTTTCTTAGCCTGGTTCTGAGTTTTGGTTCATTGTTTGTGGCTGGCGCGACTCTGATTTTTTGGACAGTACAACCTATTGAGGCGGTGAATATATTGACGTACGGCGGAAACGAAACCATCACCTACCCGATGACGATATACCCCGATTGGCTGCGTAAAATTCTAACGTACGTGATCCCGTTTATTTTTTTGAATTATTATCCAGCACTTTATTTCCTCGACAAGCCCGATCCATTTGGCATGCCCTCTTTCGCGCCTTTCCTGGCGCCGGCCATCGCCGTTATCATGCTGTTTCTATCCTTCCGCTTTTGGAATTTTGGCCTGACTCATTATTCTTCTACCGGGAGTTGAGATGGAACCCATCATCCGTGTGTCAAATTTACAAAAGACTTATAGGGTCATCGAGCGCCGGAGAGGAATTTCAGGCGCCTTCCGAAATTTGTTCGCAGCGCATTTTCGCGAGGTTAGAGCAGTGGATGGCGTTTCTTTCAATATCGAAACTGGTGAAATTGTTGGCTACCTCGGCCCAAATGGTGCGGGGAAATCGACAACACTGAAGATTCTCACCGGATTGCTTGTTCCTACTACAGGTGACGCGGCTGTGTTAGGTATGCGACCCTGGAAAGAACGCGAGCGCTATGTGTCACAAATCGGAGCGGTGTTTGGGCAACGCACGACACTCTATTGGGATCTGCCTGTGCTGGATACATTTGAAATGCTACAGGCGATGTACGGAGTGCCGTTGGAGCGCTATAAGAGCAACCTGGCGGACTTCTCACGTATCCTGGAGATGGACGAATTTATCCACACCCCGGTCCGGTCGCTTTCATTGGGGCAACGTATGCGCGCTGATCTGTGCGCTGCGCTGCTACATGAACCGCGCATTCTCTTCCTGGACGAGCCGACCATTGGCCTGGATGTGGTCGCAAAAGAGCGTATTCGACGTTTCATTCAATATGTCAACGCGCAAAGGGATATGACTGTTCTACTCACAACCCATGATCTATCTGATGTTGAGAAGCTCTGTCAACGTGTACTCATTTTGGATCACGGACAGCTCCTTTACGACGGGGGACTGGGTGAATTGACCGAACGCTATGAAGCCGACAATCAATTGGTGGTTACATTCGCAGACGATTACACAGATATTTTGCTGGATCAAGCTGTGTTGGTTCGTCAGGAAGATCGCCGGGCGGTTTATCGGTTTAACTCCCGCCAGGTGAACGGATCTGAGTTGGTGAAACAACTTTTGGAACGGTTCCACCTGGCAGATTTTGAAATTCAACGTCCTCAACTTGAGGATACTATCCGCCGGATATATGAACAGCGTCTGTTGCTGCCGAATGGACGACAGCATCCTGTTGCTTCTGAGGAAGCATCTCCGTAAAATAGATAACATGCTTGGTGGACGAATTCGGAAAATCATCCATATCGATCTGGATGCTTTTTTCTGTTCAGCGGAGGAGCTGCGCCGGCCGGAGCTGAAAGGCACTCCCTTCGCGGTAGGTGGACGCCCTGACGCGCGCGGCGTGGTTGCATCCTGTTCTTACGCGGCACGGCGTTTCGGGGTTCATTCAGCTATGCCCATGGCGCAGGCGCTGCGCGCCTGCCCGCAGATGACTGTACTCCCGGGGGATCACGCTTATTACGGGGAATTATCAAGAAAGGTGATGGGAATTCTTGGTGATTTCACGGCGTTGATCGAACAGATTTCGATTGATGAGGCCTTCCTGGACCTGACAGACCTGCCAGAGTCTGGTGATACTCTGGCACACCGTATTCAAGACCTGGTTGACGAAAAGACCGGTTTACCGTGTTCACTGGGTGTTGCCAGTAATAAGCTGGTAGCCAAGATTGCCAATGATCAGGGAAAGAAATGCGGGAAACGCAAAGACTTACCTCCGCGCTCGATTCTGGTTGTTCCACCCGGATCAGAGGCGGATTTCCTGGCTCCACTGCCGGTTCAGGCGCTGTGGGGGATCGGACCGAAAACCGCCGCTAGAATGACAGAAATTGGTTTCTACAAAGTGGGCGACCTGGCCGCCGCGCCGCTGGCAGAATTATTGCGTCTTTTTGGAAACAGCGGCGTGGATTTGCATGAACGGGCATTGGGCATCGATAACCGACCAGTGGAAACTGAATTTGAAGCAAAATCGATTAGTCAGGAAATCACCTACGATAAAGATGTTCACGATCAGAATGTGCTGTTTAACACACTTCAGAATTTAGCCGAACAGGTCGCTTACCGGCTGCGAAAATCTCAATATTGCGCGGGCACAGTGCGGATTAAATTACGCTGGTCGGATTTCACGACCATCACCCGACAGGCGTCCCTGGATCCTCCCACCAATCGCGAAATTCCTATCCAGGACGGTGCGCGAAAATTGTTTCAGGCAGCCTGGCCGCCCGGAAAACCGGTGCGGTTACTGGGGGTGGGGGTAAGCCGGCTTCAGCAGCCTGTTCACCAGTTGGAATTGTTGGATCATTCGGCGGAAAAAGAAGAACGCTTGCTCGAAGCCATGGATGAGTTGCGTGAAAAATATGGACGCAAGGCGGTGCTTCGCGGCCGTAACCTTAAGGCTCGCGGTCACGATTCGTAGTAAAATGAGTTTTGGATCAAAGCCACGGGAGTAATTATTGATGCAACTTCAAAAAGATTGGCGCAGCAAGTGGTTTGATGGTATTGGTACTGCTCTGATGATGTTCCTCGCGAGCATTTTGATAGAAGCTTTGGTTCCACCTATCGAGATCATGATAGGACGGCCAGGGGTGCTGATCTTTTCTGTAGTGTTAATCGCTTTGGGAGTGTTATTCCTTGAGCGTTCGCTTACCCATAGAATTCCAGAGCCCAGTCGAGCTTTATACGGAATCGCTGGTGGAGTCATCACCTGGGCAGTGATTTATTTAAGCAATGGAAGCGAAGTTGATATGTTGATTGGTGATACCGGAATGCTAACCCTGGTTATGGTCACACTGATCACCTTGACTTTGTGGAAGCGGTTTTTACCATTAGGCATGAAATATTTCATGGGCACTATGCTGTTTGGATGGGCTGCCTATGTGTTAATCAGTTGGGGAAAAATGATGGCGACCCAGTTTCCCCAATTCCTATTCCTAATCCCGGTGACGGGGTATATCGCATGTGCTCTCGCTGTAGGCGCGGTGATTTGGCTTTTCACAAAATCGGAGAACCGGCTCAACCGTTTATGGCAGGCGGTTTATATCTGGACTTGCCTGCTGGTTGTTGTTTACGTTTTCCGTGGGTTGAGTTAACTCAGTCTTGCAGCAATTGCTCGTAAACTGATTTTACCTGGGAGGTGATGCGTTCCCAGGCGAAATTTTGCGCGTATATGTAAGCCTGTTGTCCCATTCGAGAACGCAATTCCGGTGAGCGAATTATCCGCTCCAACCGATCAGCCAGAGCTTGAGGATCATTATCGGGGATGACAAAGCCAGTGGTTTCGTCTTGAACCAGGAAAGCCAGGCCGCCTACCTGGGACGCGACTACAGGCGTGCCACAGGCCATAGCTTCCAGTGCGACCATACCAAATGATTCGTAATGGCTGGGAACGATCACTGCTTCTGCTGCCGCGTAATAATATGGGAGGGTGTTTTGATCGCGTTTACCCAAGAACAGAACGAGGTCTTCCAGTCCCAATGTACGGCTGAGGGTTTGTAAACGCGTCATTTCGGCGTTCGTATCTTCCCCTTGCTGGTCCGGGTTGCCGCCGATGATGGTCAGACAATGAGGATGTTCCTCCCATAATCCAGAACGGTGCAAGATCGCGATGGCCTGGAGCAGTGTATCAACACCTTTTAACGGTTCAATACGGCCGACGAAGAGCAGCATCTTTTGTTTACATGGCGCTCCGATAATATCGCAGGCTTCTTCAGGAGCCATAGGGTAGAACCTTCCGATATCCACACCCGGCGGGATGATGGTGATTTTCTTTTTATCTGCTTTGTATAGAAACTCAAGCTGTGAAAGCTCTGCCGGGGTAGCCGCGATAATCCGGTCAACAAAATTGATCACTTTTTGTTCGCCTTCGATGCGATAACCACCTTCTTTTTCTTCCGGAGTGCGGGCGATGCGGTTCTTCATAATCCCAAGGGTATGAAACATCTGAACCACGGGAACGGACCATGCGTTCTTGAGCGTTTGCGCGGCGATGCCAGACATCCAGTAATGGCTGTGGATCAGGTCGTAATGGATGTTTTTTTCCTGGCTGAAACGCTGTATTCCGGCAGCGAATTCCGGTATATAATCGACCAGACCCTGACGGGAAAGCGGCGTTTCGGGACCGGCGGGGATATGGACAACCCGGTTTCCATAACCCAGGTCATGCAAAACATGAGGGACATGCTCGTTTTGAGAACGGGTGAACACATCCACGTGAACACCGGCCTGACCGAGAAATCGGGTCAGCTCACGGACATAGACATTCATGCCGCCGGTATCTTTACCACCCAATATGGCGAGCGGGCATGTGTGATATGAAAGCATCGCGATGTTCATGAAAATGTTGTGCCCTTCAGATTTGTAATCCTTGCGGATTTTTGACGAGTACTGATATAATACGAACCACGCCACCGTAGCTCAGCTGGCAGAGCAGACGTTTCGTAAACGCCAGGTCAAGGGTCCGAATCCCTTCGGTGGCTCTTTTCATTTAAACAGGCGCTCCTGATTTGTGACGAATCCAGCAATCAATCCCTTTTTGCCTACCCGGGCTATCAAGGTTAATTTCATAGTCTCTGATTATTATCATATCACAGAGGTTTAGTTTTTATGAGCGGTCTGATAAAGTGCGAAAAAGATGACCATTTAAACTTTCTGAAATAAAAGAGGTTACTGAAACCAAATTTCGATAACCTCTTTACTCTAGAAATTAATTATCCTCATTATGTTTTACTCATCCCAAGTGCATGGCCAGCAGCTGTACGCGGTTGTTTCATGGCTTTCAGCTACAGTAAACCGCGCATTTCGATGTGTTCCAACACCACCCAAGCGCAAAACTCCTTCAAGAGATAGATCTGGGCAACCTTTTAATTAATCGAAAAGCGAGAGTCAGCAAAAAAACCTTCTCTACTGTCTCTTTTTTAAAAAATTGATAAATCAACTCTATGATTATTGCTCAATGCAAATTGATAAAAAATAACTGGGATTCTCACAAACCGAATTACTTTTGCTACTCCGTTCCAAGGATTATTGGGCAATGATTGTTCGATTTTGTTCTAAATCAAGGATGTATCTCTACAAAGCCGGTTTTCTGTTTCTGATATAATTGTGAAAAGCTTTCACCAACCTTACTTATCGGTTTCGGCAAGAGAATCCAAATTCATTTCATTTTCAGATGACGCTTCTTTTGCCACTGGAGGACACCATGGAAGATTTCGTTACCTTGAGCCAGATTGACGCCGCCACAGAAGCCATTCGCGCCAGGACTGCGCATCGCCCTCGCGTCGGTATGATCCTTGGTTCCGGCCTGGGTGACCTGGCCGACATGCTCGAAGACGCTGATCGCATTCCAAGTGCGGAAATTCCGGGATGGCCGCACTCTACAGTTCAGGGGCATAAGGGTCTGTTGGTTTTCGGAAAATTGGCTGGTCAAGAAGTGCTGATTCTTCAGGGACGCACCCATTATTATGAGGGGTATTCCATGCAGCAGGTGACACTTCCGGTGCGGGTGATGCAACGCCTGGGCGCGGATACTCTGATCGTTACCAACGCAGCCGGCGCGGTAAACCCCGCTTATGCTCCGGGAGATGTAATGTTGATCACAGACCAGATCAATATGATTGGAATGGCGGGCTTAAATCCACTACGCGGACCCAACCTGGATGAATATGGCGAACGTTTCCCGGATATGAGCCGGGCTTACGATCACGATTTGTGCGACCTGGCTCGAAAATCTGCCGCGAGTCACCAAATTACCCTTCACGAAGGCGTATATATTTGTCTTTCCGGCCCGTCCTTTGAGTCACCAGCGGATTTACGTTTTTTGCGCATGATTGGGTCTGACGCGGTTGGCATGTCAACTGTGCCGGAAGTTATCGTGGCGAGGCATGGAAAAATGCGTGTGTTGGGTCTCTCAGGCATTAGCAATAAAGCAAACCTGGATGGTTCAACATTGACCACGCATGAAGAAGTGCTCGCATCGGGGAAAATCATCGTTCCCAAAATGAAAACCATCATCCTCGATGTTCTGAGCGCATTGGGGTAACAGAACCAATCAAATCGGGCGGGAAGGGGGAGAACCGCTTTTTCGTTATCAGGCAAAGGTTCGTGCATTTTTATGGAAGTGCTGCTGCAGTTCCTGGAACTCAACCAAATATGGATCTATATAATTTTAGGATTGGCGACGGTCTATTTGCTGACTGGCCGCCTGCTGCCAGCCATCCGTGACCTTAAAAGCGCTTCTTTTGGTTTGGAACGGGATAAAGCTCAGACTGAGTTCAATGGTGCCCTCGCGCTGCTGGTGGTCATCCTGATCCTTCTTTGTGGCCAGTTTGTGATGGTGACGATCGTCAGTCCAGCCATTCCACGTGGAGATATTCGCCCGACTCCAACACTGGATTTACTGTCAACTTCTACACCGACGCTTTCATTACTGCCTTCCCCCATTCCGACTGAAAACAGCCAGGTGACCGCGACGGTCGCTGCCATAACTGTGGGGTGCCTACCTGGTCAAATCGAATGGACCGATCCGGTCGAGGGAGGGGAAATCAGTGGTACGGTTACCCTAAAAGGCACGGTAAACCTGGATGATTTTGGCTTCTATAAGTTTGAGTATGCTACGATAGGCAATGAAAACTGGGTGACGATCTCATCCAATAATGCCAGGGTAGTCAATGGAGAATTGGGCGGCAAATGGGATACCAGCGAATTACCATCCGGAGATTATCGATTGCGTTTGTTAGCCACATATCACGATGAAAAATATTATCCGGCCTGTATCATCAATATTCGAATCGTTCCACCTGAAAGTTAAACCACGTTTAATGGAGATTTCGCAGCATGCCTGAAATTGAGATTCGTCCTGCGGTAATGGCCGATTGGAGTCAAATTATCCGGTTGGATCATGATTATCAGTCAGATTATGTCTGGCAAATGGACCGGATATCGGATGACGGGCAAATCAATATCAGCTTCCGTGAGATTCGCTTACCGCGCCCAATGAATGTGGAATATCCCCGTACACGCGAATGGCAGGTCAAAGATTGGGGACAGGAAC
>Ga0116192_1003363_pt1 | contig 10023 bp, 7 predicted proteins | sample AD_UKC113_MetaG_FD_89876 | JGI IMG/M metagenome (GOLD analysis project Ga0116192, IMG submission 89876) | Active sludge microbial communities of municipal wastewater-treating anaerobic digesters from Hong Kong - AD_UKC113_MetaG | ecosystem: Engineered > Bioreactor > Anaerobic > Digestate | place...
GGGCGAGTTTGTGGGCCTTATCGGCCCCAACGGTGCCGGCAAAACCACTTTGGTGAAGCTGCTTTGCGGCATCATCCAGCCCACCTCCGGGACGGCCGATGTCCTGGGCTATACGCCAGGAAGGCTCAGGGATGACTTCAAGCGCCAATATGCCGTGGTCATGGGCCAGAAAAGTCAGCTTTGGTGGGATCTTCCCGCCTCCGACACCTTCCTTCTCAACAAGGAAATCTACGGCATCCCAGATGAAGACTACAAAAGGAACATCGCCTTATTCAGCGAAATCTTCGCGGTTAAGGATATCATGAATGTGCCTGTGAGAAACCTGTCTCTGGGAGAACGCATGAAGATGGAGCTTATTGCTGCACTCCTTCACGACCCCCAGGTGCTTTTCCTGGACGAACCCACCATCGGTTTGGATGCCATTGCTCAAAAGCAAATCCGGGTATTCTTGAAGCAGGTCAACGAGGAAAAAGGTGTCACCATCATGCTCACCAGCCACTATATGGAGGACATCCGCCATTTATGCAAGAGAACGGTTGTCATCAACAGCGGCAAAAAGCTGTATGACGGCTCCTTGAGCCAACTGCTCGACAGCTTCGAGGAGGACCGCATCATCAGTGTAACCTTCGAGAAGGAGACCGAAGCCAGTCTGGAATATCCTGTGGAATGGCTTGAAAGGAGTCCGTTCAATCTGAAGCTCAAGCTTTCCCGCGACCTTGTGAAGCCTGTGCTCCAGCATATCCTTGCCCAATACGCTGTGGACGACATCAGGATTGAGGAGGAAGACATCGCCAATGTGATCGAACGGGTCTACAATTCGGAAAATGGAGGTGAAAAGCCATGAAGAAATACCTTGAGATCGGAAGAATCAGCATGAAAACGCAGTTGGCCTACCGGTTTGATGTCTACGTGGGTGCTTTAATGCCTTTCATCCGCGTCTTTCTGGCATACGCCCTCTGGCAGGTGCTTTTTCAGGGTAAGCGTGAAATCGGGGGCTTCAGCTTCGGTATGATGCTCACCTATTACATTATCGGTGCCTTCATCCAGCGCTTGGACCAATCCAACAACATGGTCTGGGATACAGCCGGAGAGATTCGTGAAGGCAAGTTCTCCAAGTATATGGTAAGGCCCGTAAGCCCCTTGGGGCATTTTCTGTCGGTGAGCTTTGCCAAGACCTTGTATATCCTTGCGGTCACACTTCTCACCGTTGTTGTGCTGGCGCTGTTGTTTGGGGATCTCTTTGTGCTGCCCTCAAGCCTTTTAAATGTGCTAATAGCCGCTGTCATGAGCCTTCTGGGCCTTCTGTTCATGGCTCTTTTAAACTATCTGACTGCTCTTCTGGCCTTCAAGTTCAATGATGTCACCGGCTGGCATCTTGTTAAGGGCAATGTGGTGGAGTTTCTGGCAGGTGCCCTCATCCCCCTATCCCTCCTCCCCGGCTGGATGCAGGATGTCATGCAGCTTTTCCCCTTCTACTACACGCAGTACCTGCCTGCTTCCATCTATCTGGGACTTAATACCAATAAGGGCCTGCAGGGCATTTTAGTGCTTATGCTATGGGATGGGCTGCTCTGGTTTCTGGCACAACGCACCTATCATCGGTTCAGGCGCGTTTATGAGGGGGTGGGCGTATGACAAAGAACGAATCGAAGCTTCAGAGGCATTGGAGGCTCTTCGGCGTATTATTGAAATTCAGACTCAGTAACCAGATGATTTACCGCGCCAGCTTCTGGACAGCCTTTTTTGTGGATGTGAGTCTCTTTTTGATTCAAATGGTGGTGTTTAACACATTGTTTTTAAATGTGGATAACATCAATGGCTGGACGAAGTATCAGATGGTATTCTTTGTCGGTACCTTTACCATTCTGGACGGACTGAATATGTTTCTCTACTTCTTTGGCGTCATCAATATCCCCCGGAAGATACGCACAGGTCAGCTGGACCTCTATCTGACAAAACCGGTAAACTCGCTTTTCTGGCTTTCCTTTGAAAGTATGGATTTCGGCTCGGTTTTCATCACCATCCCGGGGATCGTCATGGTGGTTTACGCTGCCATACATCTTGGCATTCAGCTGACTGTGGGCGGGTTATTAGGTTACCTGTTGCTGCTGCTTCTCATGATCCTGCTCTTTTATGATATTATGCTGATCATCCGAACGGCGGCATTCAGGTTTATTAAAATTGATGCCCTTGGAGAGTTGGAGAACGAGCTCATCGGCTTCAGCATGAAGGTTCCCGGTGTTGTATTTAAGGGCGTATCCAAGCTCATACTCTATGTGCTACTTCCCTATGCCCTCTTCGCCACCATTCCCACCCAGTTCTTCACTGAGGGCTTAACCGGTGGCATGTGGCTATTAGTTCTGGGTGTGGTATCCGCCTTCACCCTGCTCGCGCAAATGCTTTGGCGGTGGGGCTTAAAGTCATACAGCAGCGCAAGCAGTTGAGGTAGTGTTGGAGGATAATTATAATGACATATGTTAAAGCAGGCAATGGTTAGTGCCCATCGCCTGCTTTTCATAGCAATAATGCAGATCACTCTATTTATCGGACAGTGTATAGAATTCCTCTAAACTCATACCCAAACTCTGCAGAACGGTAGTTCTGATAAACCACATGGTCTCTTCCATATAATCATCGCCCAATACCTCAATAAGCCCCGCCTCCCAATTTTCACTTGGAAAGCGAGGTTTTATATTGTCCGTATTAATAGCAAAGACAAAAGCTCAGCTAGAAAGCTGTTATAAATCCCTTACTCACACAGCCCGTACTCCTGGGCCAGCTTGGTAAAGGCCGGGAGGCTGGCCTTGATCATCTCGGTCTTGAAGCAGTAGGCGATTCTCACATAACCGGGGCAGCCAAACCCGCTGCCGGGGACAATGAGAAGGTTATGCTTCACAGCAGACTTGCAGAACGCCGCATCGTCCTCTATAGGTGCTTTCATGAAGAGGTAGAAGGCACCCTGAGGCTTAACGCATTTGAACCCGATTGAGGTAATGTGGTTATACAGAATATCACGCTTTTCCTTATAGAACTCTGTATCTACGGTGGTTTCAAGATTTTCGGCGATAACCCGCTGGAAAAGGGCCGGTGCATTGACAAAGCCCAATGTCCTGTTTAAGCTGACCATGGCACCCATCAGGAGGTTCACGTCCTCAATTCTGCTGCTTGCGGCCACATAGCCGATACGCTCACCGGGAAGGGCCAGGGACTTGCTGAAGGAATTGACAGTGATGCAATTCTTGAAGATGGACAGCAGATTGGGCACCTTTACACCATCGTAAGCGATGCTGATATAGGGCTCGTCGGAGATGATGTAGATATCGGTGCCGTATTCGCTTTCCCTTTCTTCGATGATGTGGCGCATATATTCCAGTGAATCCTTGCTGTATACCACACCAGTGGGGTTATTGGGAGAGTTGATGATAATAGCCTTGGTCTTTGTGGTTATGCTGTTCTCCAGAGCCTCCACATCGATCTGGAAGGTATCCTTCATGGTTTTAACGATGACGGGCTTCCCCCCTGCGTTTTCCACGTAGGACAGGTATTCCACAAAATAGGGCGAAAAGATGATGACCTCCTCACCTGGATTCAAAAGGGCTTTCAGGGCGATGTTCAGGCCGGCAGCGGCACCGCAGACCATGAGGATATTGTCCTGATTCAAAGGCACGCCGCTCTTTCCCTCCAGATAAGACGCCACCTTGGCTCTCACATCGGCATAGCCCGCATTGCTCATATACTGGTGCAGACCGGGGTAGTCGCCGTTGATGTACTTCTTCAACGAGTCAACAACCGGGGCTGGGGGTTCGATCTCGGGATTTCCTATGCTGAAATCATATACCTTGTCGTTGCCGTGAATCTTCTTAAGCCTTTCGCCTTCTTCGAACATGGCACGAATCATGGAGGATTTGCCCAAACCCTCAAGAATCTTTTTGTTAAACATACAGTGTCCTCCCAAAAACATTTATTGGTGCTTCACCAGGAATGACGAATAACATTATCCATTACGTGATCAAACAGAGCGCTCAAGGATTCCCTGTTTTGAATACGGATAACCGCTTCGGCAAACAAGGGTGCTGCTGATATGATTTTTACCTTATTGCATGCACCTATCCTCGGATTATCTATGGTATCCATGCCGATGAGCATGTCTATCGGGCTCTTTTCAAGGGCGGCAACAGCCTTTTCGCTGAACAGCGTGTGAGTGATGCAGGCGAATATCTGTTTTGCATCACGCTTTTTCAGCGCTTCAGCCAACCGGATAAGGGTTCCGCCGCTCAATGAAAAATCATCCACAATCAGGGCATTTTTACCCGCCACATCGCCGATAAGGTTGAGTATCTCGGCCTCTTCCTGATGGTTGCGCCTGATTTTCTCTCCGATAACAAGATCGGCACCAAGATGCTCTGCGTACTTTCTGGCGGTCTTGGCAAACCCCGCATCGGGAGATACCACTACCATATCGCTTATGTTCAGGGTCTTCACATATTCACAAAGGACGGGAAGACCGTACAGGTTATCCACGGGCTTTCTGAAAAAGCCCTGAACCTGCGGGCTGTGCAGATCCATTGTGACAACCCGGTCAACCCCGGCAATCTCCATACAGTCGGCACAAACCCTGGCCCTGATGGAAACATGAGGCTCGTCCTTCTTGTCGGCCTTGGCATAGCTGAAATAGGGTATGATGGCCGTTACCGACTGGGCACTGGCCCTCTTGAAGGCATCAATCCAAAACAACAGCTCCACAAAGTCATCATTGGGCCTAACACCGATGGGCTGTATGATATAGACATCGAAGCCCCGAACCGTTTCGCAAGCCTTGACATAGGTATTCCCCTCGGAAAACGTGATGGTCTGCGAGCTTGACAGGCTTATTCCGAGAAAATCGGCCATTTTGGACGCGAAGCCTTTCCCGGAGCTGCCTGCGAATATCTTGATGGAATTTTGCAGAGACAAGCGACTCACCTCACAGGCACATCTTACACCACAACCATCTGGTCTGCAATATGCATTTTACCTAAATTTGGGGCATCATGAATGAGTCCATTGATGCCCCGCAGTCCACTTGTTAACAGGAAAAGCTGTAGCCGGCTTCAAAGGCCTTCAGGTTGATATCCACAAACTGAGGCTTCACGGTCTTCCGGATGGCCTCCTGCCAGATTTCCTTGGGGATATCGGTCCTCTTAGCCATGACACCGATCATCACCACATTCACCGCTTTAATATTCCCGCAGGCCTTTGCCAAATCCAGAGCCGGAACGGCCACAACATTCTCATAGTCCTTTTGTATCTTCTCCAGAATTGCTTGAGGATATTGGGCTTTTCCGATGATAACCGGCATGGGGTCTATTTTCTGATTATTGATGATAATGGATGCATCCTTTTTGGCATAATCGATCCATCTCAAGGCCTCCAGCTGCTCAAAGCAAAGGAGGATATCGGCTTCGTTCTTTTCGATAACCGGCGAGTAGACCTTATCTCCTAATTTTACGTAGGTGACCACACTTCCGCCTCTCTGGGACATACCGTGTACCTCGGATACCTTCACATCGGCCCCGCGGCTCATAGCCACATCTCCCAGGATTCTGCTTGTTAAAAGCGTTCCCTGACCGCCTACGCCTACGATCATGATGGATGTACTACGCATTCTGTTCACCTGCCCTTTCAAAAGCGTTAAACCGGCATACCTTGGTGCAGAGATCACAGCCCACGCATAACGCGCCGTTGACCTCCACATGATCACCCTTGTCCACAATTGCCGGGCAGCCCAGCCGCATGCACATCTTGCATTTTGTGCACTTGGCGGTATTAATGCGAAGAACGCCATTAAACTTGACATTCTTTAATAGCGCGCAAGGTCTTTGAACGATGATGACCGAAGGCTCATCGACAGCGGTCTCTTCCTTTATGGCCTTCTCAAGGTCAGCTAAATCAAAGGGATCGCAAACCCGGACTCTGTCCACGCCCACAGCCTGGCAGAGCTTAACCAGATCCACCTGACGGGTGGGTTCGCCCTTGATGGTGAAGCCAGTGGTGGGATTCTGCTGATGACCGGTCATGCCGGTAATGGAATTGTCCAGAATGAGAACTGTAGACGTTCCCTTGTTGTAAACGATATCGATAAGCCCGGTAATGCCCGAATGAATGAAGGTGGAATCACCGATAACCGCCACGGTCTTCCTGGCGGCATCCTTACCCATGGCCTTTTCCATGCCATGTGCCATGCCGATGCTGGCTCCCATGCAAACGCAGGTATCCACCGATTCCAGCGGAGCAAGGGCACCCAGGGTATAGCATCCGATGTCGCCCGACACCGTGAGCTTCAGCTTTTTAAGGGTGTAATACAAGCCTCTGTGAGGACAGCCCGCACACATGACAGGCGGACGCACAGGCACGCTTTCTTGGATGGTATTGAGCTTTTCAACACTTGCACCGAAAACACGGGAACGGATAAGGCTTGCGCTATACTCTCCCACCATGGGAAGCACATCCTTGCCAATGACGTTAAGCCCCATTCTCTTACAATGATCCTCGATGAAGGGCTCTAGCTCCTCAATGACATAAAGCTTCTCAACACCGGCAGCGAATTCCTTTATGAGCTTCTCGGGAAGGGGATAAACCAAGCCCAGCTTGAGATAGGAAACATCTCCGAAGGCCTCACGGGCATACTGATAGTTGATTCCGCTGGTAATGACGCCTATTTTACGATCTCCCCACTCTATGCGATTGAGGTCTGAGGTCTCGGAAAGCTCTAAGAGCTTCTGCATTCTTTCTTCTACAAACACATGGCGCTTTTGGGCCATGGCAGGCATCATGACATACTTGCCCGGATTCTTAACATAAGGCTTGAGTTCATAGCTCTCGCGCTCACCCAGCTCCACAAGGCCCTGAGAATGGGAAACACGGGTGGTGAGCCGCACGATAACCGGCGTGTCGAAGGCTTCGCTGATTCGGAAGGCTTCCTTGGTGAAATCCTTGCATTCCTGGCTATCAGAAGGCTCCAGTACTGGCACCTTTGAAGCCTTTCCCAGCATCCTTGTGTCCTGCTCGTTCTGGGAGCTGTGCATGCCGGGGTCATCGGCCACAAAGATGACAAGGCCGCCGTTCACACCCGTATATGAGGCTGTAAATAGCGGGTCGGCCGCCACATTCAAGCCCACATGCTTCATGGCGCAAACCGCACGTGCTCCGCCAAAGGAGGCTCCGATGGCTACCTCCATGGCCACCTTTTCATTAGGTGCCCATTCGGAGTAGATCTCGTCATATTGGGCTATGTATTCGGTGATTTCTGTGCTTGGAGTACCCGGGTAAGCTGAAGCCACGGTCGCCCCTGCCTCGTATACTCCCCTTGCTATGGCTTCGTTGCCAAGTAAGAGTTTCTTCATGTTCTCCTCAATCCTTTGCTTCTGGAGTCATTAATTAACCAATATTATATCAATAATTATACAAGCAGCGCAAATCAATTCAATCCACCATAATTCCGCCTAAAAAACATGCCGGCGGAAGAATCCAACCGGCTTAGGGGGGCAATTTAATGTATTTTTATGCTACATTCTGCTCGTTTGCTTCAAATACCTGTTTCACATGAGACTCTGCATATTTCTTGGACACCAGACTCACCAGGGGCACGGTAACCAGAGAAACGAGGATGGCGATAGCGCCTATTCCGGGCATAAATACCTTGCCAAAGTCATATTCAACCTTGGGCAGCTCGATCAAAAGGCCGATAGCCATGGCTAAGAACCCTGATGCAAAGCCTGACCATGCACCAAGCCTTGTGGTACCCTTCCACAAAAGACCATAGAGGTAGGGCGCGATGAACATACCCGAGATGACACCCCAGGACAGCGCCATCAGTGCGTCGATGGTCGGGTTCTGCCAGATGGCCATAACGAAGGACAGAGCCACAAACAGGGCACAGAATATTCTCATGTTGAACATAACCTTTTTCTGTTCGATATCCTTTTTCACAAAGCCCTTGATCAGGTCGATGGATATGACCGAGCTGGACACCAGCACCAGTGAGGCCAGAGTGGACATGGAGGCAGAAAGCATGAGAACGATAATGATGCCCATCAGTACGTCGGGAAGCGCTGTCTGAAGCATGACGGGAATGATGGCATCTCTTCCCTCGGCCGGAACCTGATTACTCAGCATCACGCGTCCGAAAGCACCGGTGAAGTATGCGCTGACGCCGATGACAAAGCTAAACAGCGTGGAAATGATGGTGCCTCTTTTAATAGCTGATTCATCCTTGATGGCATAGAACTTGTGCAGCATTTGGGGTAAGCCCCATGTACCAAGGCTGGTTAAAAGAACCAACGCACCCAGCTTCAAGGGTTGAGGACCAAAGATGCTTGTTAACGCCTTTCCTTCCTGTGCACCGATTTCGGTGAGCTTGGCAATGCCCTGGGCCAGACCTCCGACTTCGGGACGGGCCAGGATGAACCCGACCATCAGGATTGAGCCCACAATCATAATGACGCCTTGAATCATATCGTTGATGGCCGTCGCCACATATCCGCCCAGTATGAGATATACTCCGGTGAGCAATGACATAATCAGAATGATGGTGTTCATGGGAAGACCAAAGGAGCTTTCAAACATGAATCCCAGGCCCTTGTAGATGGAGGCCGTATAAGGTACGAGGAAAATAAAGATCACCAGCGCGCTGATGATTTTCATGGCCTTGCTGTCGTAGCGGGCTGCGAAAAACTCAGGCATAGTGGAAACATTCAGATGACGGGTCATGTTGCGGGTGCGCTTGCCAAGCAGAATCCATGCCATGAGGCAACCGATGACGGCATTGCCCACACCAATCCAGACAACAGAAAGACCATTGTCCCATCCGAATTTACCGGCGTAACCAACAAAAACAACTGCTGAGAAATAAGAAGTGCCATATGCGAAGGCTGAAATCCAGGCCCCCATGTTACGACTCCCCAGGAAGAAGTCATTGAGGCTTCGTACGCGTCTCCTGCTGTAGATTCCAACGCCAATGGTGACAACGATAAAGAGCACAAGCAAAAGAATCTTGGCAAACATAAGTCCTACCATCCTTCCATACTACATAAAAATAAGGGATCGAGCTCTGTGCTACAAAAACATCCTACATCTATTCATTATACATCATACTATGAACATGTAAAGACTTTCTTGACATAAATGACTTTCTTGATATAAACATCTTTGGTCAGACGGTCTCTTAATCTTTACCTGATTCCCATTCTTCATAAAGCTTCACAGCATCGGTTTCCGGAACCGGCCTGCTGATGAGATAGCCCTGAACCTTATGGCATTTGTGCTTGATGAGGTAATCCATCTGCTCCTTGTACTCGACTCCTTCTGCCAGAACCACCAGACCCATCTTGCGGCCGATCATGACAATGGTATCGATAAAATTGTCCTTGGGATTTCTGGACTTGATGCTGTCGATAAAGGATTTGTCGATCTTAAGGGTATCTATGGGCAGTTGTTTTAAGTAGCTCAATGAGGAATAGCCCTGTCCGAAGTCATCCAGCGCAAGCCTTATACCTGCGGCCTTTAACTGATGAAGCTTATCGGCGATGGCCTGGTAGGACTGCATCAGAACCGACTCTGTGATCTCCAGTTCAACACAGCCAGGCTCCAGGCCTACATCACTGATGGTCCTTTGAACGACATCCACAAAATCCTCCTGAAGCAGCTGCAGAATGGAAACATTCACTGATATATTCAATGAGGTGTAGCCCATATCATGGAGCTTTTTCAAGAAGATGCACGCACTGCGCAAAACCCATTCGCCAATAGAAATGATCATATGGGTTTCCTCGGCAATATTGATGAACTTCAATGGTGAAACCATGCCCAGTTCAGGATTATTCCATCTGATCAGGGCTTCGAAGCCTGATATCTCACCAGTTTCAATGCTCAATTGGGGCTGATAGTAAAGCAGGAATTCATTATTCGGAAGCGCACCGCGAAGATTCTTTTCTATGGTCATGCGTTCCTTGACTATGGTCTGCAGGTAGCTGTTATAAACATAAA
>Ga0116192_1003364_pt1 | contig 10020 bp, 8 predicted proteins | sample AD_UKC113_MetaG_FD_89876 | JGI IMG/M metagenome (GOLD analysis project Ga0116192, IMG submission 89876) | Active sludge microbial communities of municipal wastewater-treating anaerobic digesters from Hong Kong - AD_UKC113_MetaG | ecosystem: Engineered > Bioreactor > Anaerobic > Digestate | place...
GCCGTCAGGGCAGTAAGATGCCTGTAACCGTTCTAGAAGCTCTCCTCGATACGCTCTGGATAATTCTTGATTATCAAGGGTATTCCCTCGAAACGGATGAACGGGAAGCAATTCTTTCTGTGGCTGCATCCAGTTCTTCAGTACCTGTGCATAAAGCCATCACCCGTTTTTTGCAGAGACTGGAAAAGCCTTAATCAGGCAGGATTTTGATTTGTCAAGTAGGGTAGTTTGTGGCATACTTCAAGTATGAAAAGATTATTTTCCATTATCCTGATAGTATTCGGTTCGTTTCTCTGGGCCCAAGAACTTAGAGTAGATACAGAAGAAATACAGATTACACCCCGGGAGCCGATTGAGTTTGAAAATTACGAAGGGGTTCCGGAAAAGATCGAAACCCGGGATCAGATTCGTGGAATCGGCCGATTGTTAGCAGGGAAAAGCGGCCGGTATTCTATCGGACGATACACTATTATTCACGCGATAGACTCCCAAATTACTACCGGATTTGATGCAGATATTTTTATTCTGGAACCTACCGCATCGGTAGATCACATCAGGAATTTAAGATGGATGTTGGGAAGTTATCTGGAAGAAGAGTTCGGATATGGGAGAGCTGATGGGGACCTTTTAGCCGAGTTTATTACAATTTACAATGCCGTATACCGAAAGAATATCGCGTATTTTACAGAGAAATATAAACCTGTTGTTCTTTCCTGCTTAGAGCTGGAAAAGGTTGGATTGGCGAGGAGTTACCGGGAGTGGCCAGGAGGAACCCAAATCCTTATTCCCCTTTCCGCTCCACGAGAAAAAGGGCTCCTCAGTTTAGAGACAAGAGCCTTAACGGAAAGTCCTGTGATAGAGGATCTTCGACAGCGGGAAGACCGGGGTGTCGAACTGCGAAAAGAAATGATCGATCTAAAGGAAAGGCAAATAGAAGAAGAAGAGAAGGAATTAGCTCAGGAAAAATTAGCCCTTCAAGCTGCTAAAGAACAGATTGAGAAGGTAGAAAAAGAGGAAATTCCCTCCGAAAAGCCTTCTGTACATGAAACAGCACCCAGCACCCGACCTGAAACCGTGTCTCCTGCTATAACTAGAGAGAGCGGGAAAGAATCTATAGCAGCCCCGAAGCAGATCGAGGAGGAGGAGAAGAAAGAAATCGCATCAAAAGAGGAGGAAATCCATACACGCGAACGTGAGCTAGAAGAAAGAAAAGCAGAAGTCCGTGAAGAACGAAAAGAGATCGCGAGGGATCAACAAGAGCTACTAGAAGCAAGCACTTTGCGTGAACAGAACCTTGTTCCTTTTATTCTTTTTGAAAAAGAGGGGGGTAGGATGGTCCTGGTACAGGCTGAGACAGGAGAAGTAGTCCTGAAGTCAACCGAGTATCCCCTGACAGTACCCTTCTATCAATCCTTTGGAACAGGATACCTTGTGGTAGCATCTCGTGGAGGGGTTGGAGGTAAATTGCTTCTATTAGACCCTACCACGTTAAAAGAGATTATTTCAGCCCGGGAAGAAACCTACGGGAAGGGGGTAGTGAAAGTTCTAAAAGAACAATGCTTTACCGTGATCCGAGAAGGAAATAGCTGGTACATTGGAAAGTATGATTCTTCCCTTGCCCTTTTGGAACGTTCAAGGATCCAGGTACTCCCGGAAACCTTTCTGGAAATACACGGATCATACCTCTATGTGCAAACGCCCGAAGGTAGGGTCGTACCTCTAAAATTAGAAGGGATGAAATAAAAAATACCTTACGCGCTAGGTCTAGTTTTTTTCCGCTTAAAAAGTTTTCGGAGCCAATTTATAAATTTTTTCCATAATCGAACGAATAAATTGGGATTTCGTAATTTTTCCAGAGCAATAGAAGCCTCGGAAAGTTCTTCCAGAGAGAAATCCTTCCGCTGGACATTTTCTTCGAGTTCGATCTCTGCTCTATCCAGATTCTCTGTACGATTCACTACCACTACAGGAATGGTTTTCCATCCCAACTGCCGGGCTGCCTCTAATCTTCGGTATCCAGCCAGGAGGGTGTTTTCTGAGTCGATAACAATGGGCTGCAGGAGCCCATATTTTCGCATGCTTTCCATAAGAGAAGATAAGTCTCCCACTGACTTTCGGATTCGTTTTCGCACTTTGATATCGTCAATTCGGACTTGCATTTCGATAGACCTCCCCGTCATTTCGTAGTTCTCTTAATCCAGTAAAGGATTGGTTTGCCCTTCCTTTTCTGTAGAAGGCTGTTGAGGAGGAGGAGACAGACGATAGTTTCCTCCCCCATTCCCCTGTCCTGAAAGAATATCTGGGTCGATTTGAAGGCCTACATTGGGAAGGGCATCATCCAGTCGAACCTCCTGGGGTATAATTGCTCTTCGTAATCGTTCTAGAGTTGCTTCATCTCGTTCTTTTTCAAACTCATGGAAGTCGTCAAATCGCTTCGGTTCCGTTCCGGCAATAAAGATTTCCTTTATGGTTTTTCCGGTATAGTTAGGAGGTGGAATCAGTCCGGAACGAGCCGTCACCGTCATTTCTACAATACCTTCTGGCCTGGGGAATTCCTTAGGGGGAAGATTCGTATGAATGTCTTTCATAAAACGAGCCCAGATAGGGCCTGGGACGGTAGCGCCTGTTTGGTTTACTCCTAAACTATTCCCCGGCTGATCGAATCCGAACCAGATAGCAGTTGTATAATAGGGGGAGAAGCCTACAGCCCAGATATCGGACCAGTTCTGAGTAGTTCCCGTTTTTCCTGCCATGGGCATGGTAAATCCATTTACCGTGTTTTTTGCATAGGCAAGAGTACCGAATTCAACCGTAGATTGCATCATGTTGGTCATAATGTAGGCGGTTTGCGGGCTTAGAATTTGGGTAGCCTTCCCCTTTTTCCGTTGTTCATTCCTTAGTTCCTTTTCCGGTTCAAGAATGATTTTTCCATTGCGATCTTCAATGTAGCGGATGGCAAGGGGTACTACCTCTTTCCCCTGGTTTGCAATCGTTGCAAAAGCCCGTGCCATTTGCAACGGAGAAACACTAATGATCCCTAACCCTAAAGGATACTTACGGGGAAACGTTCTCTCGATCTGGTTTGGATCCTCTATTCCCAGTAGAGCCGATGCTGTTTGTATGGCTGCATCGAAACCAATTGAATCCAGAATCTTCAATGAAGGAACATTCATAGAATGTGCCAGTGCCGTACGGGCTAATACGGGCCCTTTCCATTCCCCCTTGAAGTTCATAGGAGTATAGGGGGTTCCATCATCGTTCCAAAACACCACCGGTCCATCGTACAACATCGTAGCTGGAGTTATTTTCTTCCTTTCAACCGCCGCAGCATAGTACAAAGGTTTAAATGCAGAGCCCGGTTGCACCCGTGCCTGTACAGCTCGATTGAACTGGTTGATGCTTTCGAATCGACTTCCTCCTACCATGGAAAGAATATAGCCAGTAGAGTTTTCTAAAGTAACCAGAGCACCCTCTACAGTATTTCTTTTGGCACGCATTTGCTCCTGGGAGTATCCAATTCGTGAAACGAATTTCAGATCTTCAATTCCCAGCATCATGGCAGTTACATCCAGAAGAGGGTTAATCTTTTTTTGATAGAAGGCGATGGCATTCTGTTTTTCCTTGGATCCCGCTATTCGGATGTCTTCAATATTAAAACTCAAGGATAGGAGATCTAGTATGGGGATGAATAATTCTTCTGCAAAAACCATCCGGTGCGAGGAGGATGCCTGATAATCCGCATTCGTCTTCGCTATTCCTTCCTGCATAAGCTGATCTGCCCTCTCCTGGAAGTCAAGATTCAGTGTCGTATGGACAATGAAGCCATCCTTGTAAATATTTAAAGAGCCATATAAAAGGTCGTTCAATTCCTGTCGCACGTATTCGCTGAAGTAGGGGGCTTTATCTTCCCGTTCTAAGAACGCTGTAGAAGAGCTACTTCGGGTGTAATCGTAGTTGTTCCAGTATTCTTCGAAGGATATATCCGCTTCCTCCTGAGTGGCGTACCCAAGGCTTACCATCTGCTGTAGGACTTCGTACTGAATTTTTTTCAGCCGGTTAGGATTCTTAATTGGATTGTATCGGACGGTGTTGGCAAGCTGAACTACGAGAGCTACCGATTCTGCTAGAGTCAGTTCCCGGGCAGAATGGTTAAAGTAAAACCTACTGGCCGCTTCTATCCCATACACACCCGAGCCAAAGTACATTTTATTGAGATACAGCTCGAGAATTTCATACTTGGTTAGGCTTCGTTCCAATTGAAACGCCCACCAGAGTTCTTTCAATTTTCGGGTAATAGAGATATCTGTACGATCCGCATACAAATGACCGGCAAGCTGCTGAGTTATGGTACTTCCCCCGGAGAAGTACCGTCCTGTTAATAAATTCAGCATCGCCCTCAGTGTTCCCCGAAAACTAAAACCGTGATGGTTAAAAAAGTCTTTATCCTCGCGGGTAATAAGAGCATAGATTAAATGACGGGGAAGCTCATCAATAGAAACAATTTCCCGTTTCTCATCGGAGAAGAATTCCGTGATCAGCCTGTCTTTAATATCCAGAATCTGGGAAGGAACAGCGGGCTGATACTCTCCAATACTTTCAAAGTTTTCTATATTTCTCGTTGCCGCTGCTGCGATCCCAATCCCTATCCCAATCAATACTGTGCAAGCACCTACAATACCCAGAATAATTCGTACGATACGTGTACGGTTTCCGAAGAAATCCATGCAGCAAGGGTACGAATCAATACCCTGTTTGTCAAGGATACAGGAGAGGGGTATATACAAAAAAAAGACCGGTTCCGAAGAACCGGTCACTGTAATTAGTATCGGCCTTATATAGTAAACTGGGAGGGGAACTATATGCAGCCGACACCTACATTATCGAATGTTTCGGATAAAAATTTAGTCTTCATTCATTAAAATGTCAAGATAAAGGGAGACCCCGTACGATTTTCCCTGTTCCAGATAAAACTTTTTGCTAACCTGATAATCTCCAAGCCGGAAACTGAAGGTATGTTCTCCAGGCTCCAGTATCATTTCTTCAGAACCTAAGGGAGCCGGCTTCCCATCTATAAAGATCCGGGTGCCTAACGGGGCATTCATATGAACCTTCGCTTCTCGTTTCATGAATATTGCTTCAATCGTTACTACTTTTCCCCGTTCTACGGCGACAGTAGTCTGAAAGGGCGGATATCCGCTCACCTCTATGCTAAATCCTTTTAGTCCGGGTTCCAGGTTTATACTTTCCTGGCGCTCAAGAGATACCGGCTTATCATCAAGAAAAATCCGGGCATTTTCGATAGGAACGGTCCCGGAAGGAGTCTTCAAGAGAAAGCATACTTTTCCTAGATTCTTAAATAAGGGCCGTACCTGGACTTTGAATTGGGCATTCAGAGCCGAATCTGGTATTCCTTTCATAATAGGAAGGAAAGTAAATAAGAGGGGGAAGTGCGCCTTTCCTATAGGATTTTCTGGTATAAACGTGTCCGGTCCCCGGGTGAAACCTGCGATCGTTTCCAGGGGTATATGAATATACATTTTACGTTCTTGTAGAAACGGTTTAAAATAATATAAGGTTGCCGTATAGGATTGCAGGCTGGAGGAAGGAGCAGGAGAAACCTGGCTATAGAGATACAACGCGTACGTTCCCCGATAGATCTGGGCTTCTGGGGGCGATTCGATAAAAATCTCAATTCCCCGTACTAGATCCATCTCTTCGTCCAGCTGGATTTCCCAGAGGTCTTCTAACCGGAGGGTAACGATTCGAGATTCTGAAGAGCCGTTTCCAATTCGCGTTGATTCAATGACCTGCCCCCGAACTGTGTCTGCGCCTATCCACAGCCGTGTTCCGCTTGCGAGGAAAAGAACTATTCCCCACCACTTTGTCCTCATGGTTTTGGCTCGATCCTTCTGGGCAATAACGGTTCTGGATCCACGAGCTGCCCCTTTCGTCTCACCTCGAAATGGAGATGAGGCCCGGTAGTAGCACCCGTCATTCCAACTGTCCCGATCATCATACCGGAATCCACAAATTGATTCAATTGTATTATTTTTGTCTCTAGATGTCCGTAAAGAGTTTGATAGGTTCCTTCATGTTCCACGATGATATAGGATCCTAGTACGGGATCGAACCCGTTTTCGATGACCTTTCCTTCGCGTGCGGCAAATACAGGCGTACCTCGGGGAGCTGCTAGATCGATTCCGGAATGAAAGTGTACTTCACCACTAATCGGGCTCACCCGGTTTCCATATCGAGAAGAAACAACCCCTGTTTTTAGCGGAAAAACAAATAGAATATTTAAGAAAAATGCACGTTCCACAGGATGGAATCGTTCACCTGGTATATAGCGAAAAATTTTTTCATTTACGACAATCGGGTTGCCTTCCATGCTACGCCAGGAACGTAGTATCCGTTCCATTTCGTTAGAGGGGGATTCGGCCAGGAAAAGACCTGCTTGATTCGGAATATATACCGGGCCCTTCCCCAACGGACTGGTACTTCGTTCCATACTGTTGAGAGTTCCAATAGACTCGTAGGGAAGGTTGAATCGGGCAGCAAGGGTAAACAGCGTATCATCTTTCTGGGGAATGTATCGATACAGCACGAGGGGTGGAAGCGGATTGCCCCTTTTTGTTGACTCATAGAACCGCGCTACATCTTCCTGGTGTTGACGAAAAAGGGGATCCTGAAGGGTGAGTTCCTTTATTAAAGGGTATTCCCCAAACAGAAAAGGGCAAATCAAAAAGAATGTGTACATCCCAACTCTTTTAAAAAGAACTATTAATTTAATTGATTTTTTCATGATGATTGTACAACGCGATTCCACAGAGCAAAATGAGAGGAAAGAGGAAAAGAAGGAAGAATACCGGTTTGTTTTCACGGTAGGACCAGAGAATTCCGTAAAGGAGAAGGAGTATAGCTCCCAGAAATCCGAGCCTCTGAAAAAATATACGAATCTTTAGACGGATGTCTCCATTTTTAAGAGTATGAATGAGGGGAGGAACTAGAAAGAAGGAACCTATGAGGATCAGCACCAGATATCCGTATTCCCGGGGGTACTGCAGAGAAATGTACCAGAGGGGGATAACCACGATTCCGGTAACGGATAAGATTCCTCCCAGGAAAAGTAAGGTCCGAACCAGTGCGAGAAAGAACTTCCCATACCCGAAGAGGCATTTCCTTAAGAGGGAAAGCCGTTTAGTTGGACGGGCTGGATGATTCAAGGGTTTCTCGTGCTTCTCTATACAGTTTAACATCTGCGTCCTTTCCCAATTTCTCGGCCATCTCTTCTAACCTCTTCAATACCCGCCTCATACCAGCTCTGTCGTTCAGGGATCGATACACAAGGAACGCACGGGAATAAAAGTCGTACGACTTCTCTGTTCTTTCCATTCGTTCTGCGAGGAGTCCCAGGGCTAAAAGATCCTGAGCAATACCGTTGCTGTTTTCCATCTGCTTATCGAATTTGAGGGCTAATTCTGCAAAGGAAACTGCATCGGTAAGGTTTCCCTTTTTTGCATGGATAGAGGAGAGAAGGTAATAGTTTGAAGCTGCCTCCGTATAGTTTTTTAAGGCAAGGTTTATAGTTACAGACTGTTCAGCATTTTCTTTCGCCTCATCCAGTCTTCCCAGACCGTTCAATGCCGTACCTCGATTATGAAAATAAACCGCATCCTCTATTTTCCAGGGGGGAGATGTTGACGCCACGGAGAGATATTCATCCAGCAGAGACAAAGCTTTTTCAAAATCCCCTTTCAGCAAGTATGCTTCCGAAAGATTATTCACGGTTTGAAGGATAAATTCTCTTTTCCCCGCGACTTTTCCGAACTCCAGGGCTTTCTGAAAGTGGTTATACGCCTCCTCTTGTTCACCGAGTTTCAAATAGGTTTTCCCCAGCGCATTGTATGCTGAAATGAGCCCTTCCGTATCATCCAGGGACCCGAAGTAGTTTCGGGCGATTAGATACAACTGCAGTGCCTGAGGATAATCAGAGTCCTGATAGTACCGGTTTCCAAACTCCATATACTGAGCTGCCAAATTCCGTTTGTCAAAAACTTCTTCCTTTGGAGGCGGTGCAGAGGAGCAAGAAACAAAAGATAAGAGTATAGGGAGTACGGTTATGAGGAAAATCCGAAGTTTCATGGTTAAAAGTCCTCCAGCCTATACCCTTGCTGGGTTGTAGGAATCGGTTGTTTGGGAGGAATTCCTCCTCGAAGGAGAGGATTGTTCCGCAGGCCCTCCAATACATCCTGCCCTTTTCGGATAGCTTCCCGTCCTTCTTCCAGGGCTCCCAGAATCCGTGGCTGAGTTGAGTTTAAGAAAGCGGTGAATTCGCTCAACTGTGTAAGATTTGTATTAACCCCTTTCAGAATCTCTTCTATTTGATTGTAAAGACGATTGTTGTCATCAAAAAAAGTTGCCAGCGATCCTTTAGGATCGAGAAGTTTTTGAACTAATCCGGTAGGGTCTTTTAAGAGCTCTGATCCTTCTTCTAAATTGGATGTAATTACCGAAATGTTAGAGGCAATTTTTGAGGCATCTTCAAGGAGCGTTTCAATGGATTGGCTCAAGCTCTTTGTAGTGACTGCAATGTTTTCTGCAATTTTCTCCGATTGCCTCAGGGTTCCTGCAAGGGCGCCGGGTCCTCTTCCCTCTATGGAATCTGTTGTAGAAGCTATCAAAGTATTTACAGAGATTAAGACGGTATTTACATTTTCCAGGATAGGCTCAATTTCCCGAAGCAGTTGAGTAATAGGATCATCTGTTTTTGGAATCTCCACCTGTCCGCTCTGAACAAGGCGTCTGCCTTCGGGTGTATCGAGGGAGGGGATAAATGAGTTCTCAGGTAAAGGAGGGGTAGGATTTTTCCCCTGGTGAAATACCAGCCCTCCTCCTAACCCCAGAGGATTTACCTGGAGCTGAAGGATCGAGCTCTCGTATACCTTTGGATAGAAGGTGTCTTGAATATAAAAGTCGATTTCCACCTCGTTCTCCTCGGTAAGGGAGATCCGGGTTAGTTTCCCTATATTGAATCCTTTAAACGTAATAGGCATACCCACATTTAAACCGGTGGCCGAGGGAAACCGGCTTTTAAAGTAGTAGTTCTTGGCAAACCACCGTTGATTTATACCCATTAGCACCAGTACAACGGCGAGGAACAGCGCTGCAATGATCACAAAGATTCCTACGATCTGACTGGCGAATCGTATTTTAAATTTCATACTACCTCACTCCGTGCTTGAATCATCCTGTAATAGCTGCAGAATATCTGTATCATAGACCGCTGCTTCACTTAATACTTCGGAAAGTACTTCGATTACCTCTGAATCTCTACTGTGGACTACCTCTTTCAGTCTCCCTTGTTCGAGGATCCTTCCTTCTTTCATTACGATAAGGAAATCGGCTAGCTGAGAGGTAAGCTCAGGACTGTGGGTAGCCATAATTAAGGTTTTCCCTTCCTGCTTCTGACGTTTTAGATTTTTCAGGATCCGTTCAGCCGTCACATTGTCCACAAAACCGGTTGGATCATCTAAAAATAAAATAGAAGGGTTGAGGGTAAGAGCTCTGAGAAAAGAGATCAGTTTCCGTTCTCCGGTAGACAACTGAGCCGGTCGGTACTGTACATCATCCTTAAAATCAAATTCGAGGAGCAGTTTCTGAATCGTCCTGTCAACTTCACCCGGTTCAATTTTTTTTTGATGGAACTGGAGGGGAAGGGATAGATTTTGATATACAGAAAGGTTGGACCAGAGAGCTGAATCCTGGAAGGTAAAACCCATCCTGGAGCGGAACTCCAGGAGTTCTTTTTCTGACATACGGTTGAGGGGTTTTCCCTGGAAACACACCTCACCTTCATCGGGCCAGAGAATTCCTGCAGCTACCTTTAGCAGGGTAGATCTCCCACTGCCGGAAAAACCCATAATTACCGTACAGGAATGGAGGGGAAACTCTGTAGAAACATTGTCCAGGACTTTTATACCGTAGCCCCGGAAAGTGACCTGTTTCAGTTCAAATCCTTGA
>Ga0116192_1003365_pt1 | contig 10019 bp, 9 predicted proteins | sample AD_UKC113_MetaG_FD_89876 | JGI IMG/M metagenome (GOLD analysis project Ga0116192, IMG submission 89876) | Active sludge microbial communities of municipal wastewater-treating anaerobic digesters from Hong Kong - AD_UKC113_MetaG | ecosystem: Engineered > Bioreactor > Anaerobic > Digestate | place...
AAGGTTCATTTTTTTATTCCTTTTTTTCCTTACTTTACTTTAGGCAAGGCTTCAGGCAACTTATTTTATCTAAATTCATTTATAAACTTGGCTGGTGAGTTTTCTCATCCTCATTTTATTTTACACATAAGTCATAGCTCATAACCACACAGTCACATCTATGCTTACCTAACCTTACCTAACCATATAACATTTTATAAAATTGCAGCCTGATATAAAAGATAAAATATATCTCAATGCTCCTCTCAATGGGGACGTGATACTCTGTCCCTCTTTTGTCGATGTTAACTCATTGAATCTAAAGCAGTTAAAATTTGGGGACGTGATACTCTGTCCCCATCCTCCACTGCTCTGCCTTCCCTGTTTATCTTATAATCAAGGATTTATAAAATAGGGACGTGTTACTCTGTCCCTCTTTTATATTTATAAGGCAGAGTCCCGGGATGAATATATCGGCAAACCACCAGGGCATCAATTCAATTCTCAGTGCCTCACTCTGTCTTCGGTATATAGCGTCTCCAATTATTCTGTGCGGTTCTGAATGGGGACAGAGTATCACGTCTCCTTTTTTAGGGACAGAGTATCACGTCCCCTTTTTTAAAAATGTAAATTATCTTTATGAAGCAAAAAGAAGGTTAAGATTCTTTAAGGCACGGGAGTCATTTAAAAACACACAATAAGAAATCGTGCGGACTATTTCCCCCTTGAACCAGCAGGCCATCACCAGGAAGTTTTTTCCTGGCCGCTTTTTCAGGCTGGCACAAAATATGCTGCTAAGTTTGGTGGAAACAGGGGGTGAACAATGAAAAACATTACTGGCATCTTTAAACGCCAAGGAAAAAGGGTTTTGGGAAACAAAGACTCCAGCCACAAGGCCAGCCAGGCCAGCCAGAACGGCTACTCACCGATCGGGTCGGCATCAACAAATTCCAAACATCACACCGAAAAGGAAAAAGACCTCAGCGGCGCTCAAGTGGCTGAATGGGGGCGTTTTCCCGGGCAAGCCATTTTTCGAGACAGCTTTGTCGTGACGGGCAAGAATCTCAGATTGATCTTGCTGGCTTTACCTCTTTCTATTGTTATTCATCTAACGGCTGTGGCTCTGGTCATCGGCGTGCCATTGATGAGTCCAGGTTCGATGCCGCCCATTCAGGTTTATAGTGCCTTTCTGGCTCCCATGCCCTCTCCGGCTCCTCCACCGGCGCCACCCAGGGGAGGTGGCAAGACCGGCGGCGGCAAAAGGACTCCCGCAAAAAAGCAGCAGGTGATTGAAACAGGAAAACTCGTTGTGCCCATTGATATTCCAGAAGAAATTCCTACCGAGGAATTGGCCGGTTATGGTGTGGAAGGCGGAGTCCCATGGGGCGTGGATTATGGGGAAGAAAAACCTGTCTTTGACCAGACGCTGCAAAAATTAATTACCGCCGCCACCGAAGAAAAAGAGCAGGGTCCACTTCTGGCTGGTGTTGAAATCAGACCGCCGAGACTGCTGCGACGGGTGGAACCGGCTTACCCACCTGCCGCGAGGGATGCCCATATCCAGGGTGTAGTGATACTTGAGGCAACCACTGATATCTACGGCCGCGTAGAGAGCGTCAAAGTCTTGCGCTCGGTGCCCCTCCTTGATCAGGCAGCCATTGAAGCAGTTAGACAATGGGTCTATGAGCCAATGGTCATCAACGGACGACCGCGTAGCGTGACCTTTACTGTGACCATCACCTTCAAGCTGCAGAAATAGACAGAAGGGGGACGTGATACTCTGTCCCTCTTTTTACCCATAATATCTTTTTGATAGATAATAAGTTCCAAAATAGGGACAGAGTATCACGTCCCCAAATTTCCTTTTTTCCTCCCCAAGTTTACTTTTCCTATTTTTTTCAACACACTTTTGGCTGAACAGCCAATTTATATTTGAGTCTTGCCAATAAAATGTATAAAATTATGAAAAGCATAATTTAGGTGTGCTTTTGAGGCACAAAGCAAAGAGGCCCGGAGCATTCGACTGGACACAAGGCGCATGTTCTGCATATTAGGAAGGCAGGCACAGGGCAGATTGGCTAAAATAATCGGGTCTAAAGCTGAGCCTCAGGGAGCGAGCCAGTAAAGGTTAATGTGTTTTGCTGGCGATTTGAATTCGGGATATTGACTTTGGATATTAACGTCGCAACTCTCACCGGTATCCGAACTTCGCCTCACTTCATTTGGGGACAGAGTATCACGTCCCCAAATTTTAACTGCTTTAGCATCAATGTGTTAGCAGAGTCAAAAGGAGGGACAGAGTATCACGTCCCCTATTCAAAAGGAAGTATAAATTAAGATGACCAACCCAGACTACGGATTTTTCTTGTCTTTTCTCTATAATTGCTGGATATTTTTCCGCTATGTCTTCATCGTCCTGGTAATCGCCTTTACGATCGGTGGTCTCAATGATTTTTTTATCGATCTCTATTACTGGTTTCGTCAGCTCTACCGTCAGATTTTTAAGCGAAAACTGATCAAGCCGCTGACTCTCGACCAGCTCCTGGCCGTCGACGAAAAGCCTGTCGCTCTGATCCTCCCAGCCTGGCAGGAAACCGGCGTTATCAAGCGCATGCTCCTCAACACCCTCAACACCATTGATTACCGCAATTATTTTATTTTCGTCGGGGTCTATCCCAATGATCCGGAAACTCAGGCTGAGGTTGACCAGGTCAGCCAGGCCTACCCCCAGGTTATTAAAGTCGTCAATTCAAAACCAGGGCCGACCACCAAAGCTGACAACTTGAACGAAATTTGCCGCGGCCTCCAGCAGTTTGAACAGCAAACCGGCCTGAACTTTGACATTGTTGTCCTTAGCGATTCTGAAGATATCCATCACCCCCTGTCCTTCAAACTTTTTAATTACCTGATGCCCCGTTTTGAAATGATTCAGATTCCAATCATCCCCCTGGAAACACCCTGGCACAGCTTTGTCGGTGGCGTCTACATGGATGAGTTTGCCGAGATGCATCTCAAAGAATTGCTCGTGCGGGAGAAAATCGCCCGCATCCTGCCCTCGGCCGGGACCAGCACCGCCTTCTGGCTGTCCAGCCTCAGGAAGCTGGATGAAGGAAACACCGGCCAGATCTTCAATCCCAAATCGCTGACTGAAGATTATGAAATCGGAATAAAGTTTGGAAAGCTCGGCCTCCGCCAGATCATGCTGATTCAGTGGGTCGAACGAGTCGTAACCAAAGAAGGAAAACCAAAGCCACGCAAGGTTAAAGAACTGGTAGCTACCCGGGCCTTTTTCCTGACCGAATTTAAAAAGGCCATGCGCCAGCGAGCCCGCTGGGTCTATGGCATCGCCTGGCAGGGACTGAAGAATGTTGGCTGGGACCGCCGCCTCAAGGTCAACTACAGCCTGATGCGCGACCGGATCAGTTTCTTCGCCAACTTCCTTTATGCCTTCGGTTACCTTTTGATCTTATACCTGCTAACTGTCTTTGTCGTTCACTTATTCCGGCCTGATTTCATGATTCCGCCCCTGGTCCGGGCCGATGAAATCTGGTGGAAGCTGGCCCTGGTCGTGCTGTTTTTCTTTTTCTGGCGAATTGTCATGCGCTTTATCTTTGTCAATAAGATATATGGAGCGGGGCAGGCCTTGCTGACTCCGATCAGAATCGTCGTCGGCAATGTCCTGAACTTTGCTTCGTCCGGCCTGGCCATGCTCTGGCTGATCAGAGCTATTTCCACCAAGAAGGAGCAAACCTGGATTAAAACCGAGCACGAGTTTCCGGCAGAAAAGCTCGAAGTCTTCCGGCGAAAAATCGGCGACCTGTTGCTGAGCCGGCATCAGGTCACGGCTAAACAGCTGGAACAGGCCGTGAGGGTTCAAAAGAAATCAAAGAAAAGATTGGGGCAAATTTTGCTTGAGCTGGGCTATATCAATGAGGAGGAGCTGGCCAGCGCCCTGGCTTATCAGCGGCAGTGGGCTTTTGTTGAGATTGATCCGTTTGCGGTTGAGCCAGGCCTGCTGCGCATCATCCCCAAATGGATGGCTGAGCGCTACCGGATTTTTCCGCTTAAGATTGAAAATGGGATTCTGCATCTGGCCATTGACCGCATTGACCTCGGACTGCTTAAATCAAGCCTGTCTGATTTGTTTAAGATTGACGTCAAGTTCAGTCTGACCACCAGTTATGATATCAACTATGCTATAGAAAAGGCCTATTCGGAAGAATTTCAGCGAGTAGTGGTTGGACGGAGACTGGGTGAGCTGCTGGTCAGGGATAATATCATCAGCGGCGAGCAGCTGACGGCGGCCCTGAGGCGGCAAAAAAGGACAGGAGAAAGCCTCGGTGCGGTGCTGGTGGCCGAAGGGCTGGTCGAGGAAAGCTTCCTCGAACGATATCTCAGAGAACAAAAAGAGGCCGAAATGAAAGACAGACGCGATCGAGAAGAGCGGGCCCGGCAAATGATGGAAAAAGCGACGATGAAACCAGAGAAGCGGGAGGAAGAGCCAGAGGAGCCAGAGGGGCTGGAGGAGCCGGAGGAGCCGGAGAAGCCAGGTGAACCAAAGGGAAGAGAAAATTCAAAAGGACTGGAGAAATCAGGTGAAAAAAATGAAGAAAACGAAGAAGAATAATCCGCTTAGCGGAAAGGAAGAATTGGCCAGATTGGATAAATTAGATAGATTAGATAGATTTATCTGGCATCCAGGTGATTTGAGAATGATAGAAGAGGCGGGGCGAGGATCGAATGAACTGGGTAAGGCGGGCGGGTTGAGCGAGATGAGCAAGTTGGGTGTCCGGAAACGGAATCAAAAAAGTAAAACACTTTCCGGGACAAGAAAAAAAGCAGGAAATAAGGAAAGTAAGTAATGAAAAAAACCAAGGCAGTAGCCATAATATTTTTAGTCATGGCGGTTGCGGCGGGGCCGTTGGCAGCCGGAGCCTTGGGGCAGGTCAAGCCCCAATTCGGGATGGAAACGTACGGCGGAACCAATAAGCTGTTAATTATGAGTCCCTGGGCGGGGGTCAGGTTCGGGCTGAGCAGTTCTTCTTCGCTTATTTTCCGCTACCAGTACAGCCGGTTCCAGTATGATTATTATGGCAGCGATGGCGGCGGCGGGGGAAGTGTCCTCAAGACATTGAAAGCCGATGTGAACCGCCTGTCGGGAACCATATATTTCGCTGAGGGGAACCTTTCAGGTTATGTAAACCTTTCCTATCTTTTTGGCTCAGAAAAATACCGTGGCTATCTGGCTGACGCCGGGCTGGAATGGAAATTCCAGCCGAGGATGACCGCCATCTGGTCAGTCTATTCGAGCCGGGAAAAATCAGTTCTGTGGCATCCGGAAGAAAATGTCCGGTGGATTAATACCTATTCGACGAGAATTGGCCTGAAGTTCGAGATGCTAAAAGGACTGTCGTTTAATCCCAACCTTTATTTCAATAAAAATTCTGAGAATGTTGACGGGGTGTCGTATTCGATCGGGATGATTTACAGTCCGAAATGGTGGATGGCTCTGACCGCTTATTATTTCAGATATGGCGAAACCGCCTTTTATATCTTCCACGGAAATTATTTTAGCATCGGCCTGAACTTTTACTTTTAACTTTGGGGACGTGATACTCTGTCCCTCTTTTTTACCCCCCCTACCTCTCTCATCTATTTGATAATAAACATGTTATAAAAAGGGGACGTGATACTCTGTCCCTTTTCTACCTCCCTAAAAAATTAATCTACTTATTTTTCAATAGGTTAAAGCCAGAGATGGAAAAGGACAATAGAGAGGGACAGAGTATCACGTCCCCATCTTTACACCCTTATTTTAGCCCCCCCTATTTGTCTTTTAGTGGATTTTTGCCGGTTCTTATTTCTTGGAGGGAGAAGCTTCTTCTTCCTCTTCAATCAGCTTGAAGGCGCCATACAGGACGAGAGTGGTAGCAACCATCAGGACTGCAATTCCAACCGGTGTATAGAAGAATGATGGTTTTGACTCGCTCCCACCTGATGCGGCTTGACCGAGAGCGGACACCTCTCCGGCTTTTAAAGCCAGTGACAACTTGCCAATTTCTCCACCTTTTACCCTTACTGCATAATTAAAATTGTAGTCACCATCGGCCGCAGAAACTCCCAGGACGTAACTGCCTTCTTCAAGTTTTTCGATCTTATAGGCTCCATTGGCATCGGTCGGAGTGCTAACTACTTCCTGACCATTGTTGAGATTGCGTACTTTAACCACCGCATTCTGAACAGGAGTTTTCATATCGCTGCCATAGATAAAACCCACCATGGCACCTGTCGGACCGCCCTGATTTCCGAGCCCCTCAAGCGGAACAATAATCAGGGTAAAAGCCGCCAGTGCCAGCATCGATAAAATGCGAGAGCGGAAGGCGCTTATTCTGAGCATTTTATCCTCCTTCTTTTTCTTCTATTTGTTATTTATACCATTTTAACCAGAAATACAAGCTTTTTTTAATTTTTTTTGTGTTTTAGGGACGTGTGTTTTGGGGACGTGATACTCTGTCCCTGGCTCCGGCTCGGCATTAACATATTGATAATAAATAAATTATTTTTTTATGGGGACAGAGTATCACGTCCCCATCTTTACACTTGTTATTGATGGCAAAATCAGGTAAAAATAAAGTTTAAATATCCTGTTAGAAGATTGAAGGCTCGGATAAGCATAAAATATAAAAGCGGAAAAAGTCAGAGTCGATGAGCAAATCGGTAAGAAAAAGGCCTGCAAATGCTAATAATCGCACACACCGGGCCCCTGATCACCCCATGAAGATTAAGGTCCTGGTGGTCTTCGGCACGCGGCCCGAAGTAATCAAGCTGGCGCCCGTGGTTGCTGCCTTGTCCCATCCGGCAGGCGCTGCAGATGCATCTAAGTCCCCCTTTCAGCCGGTCATTTGTTTTACCGGTCAGCACCGGGAAATGGTCGAACCGTTCCTCGAAATCTTCGACCTCAAGCCAGATTATGACCTGAGAGTCATGCAGGAGAACCAGCCTCTGGCCGGCCTGACAGCGCGCCTCCTGGTGAGGCTTGATAAAGTGTTCGAGGCCGAGGCTCCGGATTGGGTCATTGTTCAGGGAGATACGACGACCGCCATGGCCGCCTCGCTGGCTGCTTTTTACCGTAAGATAAAAGTCGGACACGTCGAGGCTGGCCTTAGAACCGAAGATAAATATAACCCGTTTCCCGAGGAGATAAACCGGCGTCTCATCAGCCATCTGGCCGACCTGCATTTTGCTCCGACCAGGCGTGCTCGGGAAAATTTGCTCAAAGAAGGCCTTGACCGGCGAACAGTCTTTGTCACGGGCAACACTGTGGTTGACGCCCTGAGAATGATCCTAAAAAAGGCAGAGGGCCACGACTGGCGGGAAAAATTAGGGGGAAGAATAAAGGTGATTAAGGCTGATGGCCAGGCCCGCAATAAACCCGGGCGAGGAAATAGGCAGGCGAAGAACAAGGGGAGAAATGATGCCAGGGGTGAAAATTCATGGCTCGGCGATATTCTCGAGCGAGGCAGAGCCACTGATAGCTTGGCCGTGACGACGGCGGGCTCGCCAGCTCGCCCCAAGAAATTAATTCTGGTTACAGCTCACCGCCGTGAAAGTTTTGGCGAGGGAATGGAGAGGATTTGTCAGGCCATAAGCCGGGTGATAGACCGCGTCGCCGAGGCCGAAGTTATCTTCCCTGTCCATCTCAACCCCAACGTCCGTTCGGTCGTCCTCAAGCATTTATCAGGGACTGAGCGCGTTCACCTGGTGGAGCCGCTGGATTATCTGACCTTTGTTTATTTGATGAAGCAGGCCGATTTGATTCTGACCGATTCTGGCGGAATTCAGGAGGAGGCCCCATCGCTCGGTGTTCCGGTGATCATCATGCGAGATAAAACCGAGCGGCCGGAAGCGGTCGAAGCTGGCGTTGCCTGGCTGGGCGGCACAGATCCGGAAATAATTGAGAAGCTGGCGGTCGAACTCCTGATGAAAGTCGAAAGCGGAGAGTTCCGGCGCGGCCTCAAGAGGCGCAATCCCTTTGGCGACGGCCACGCTGCTACCCGCATCGTTAAAAGATTGGGGACGTGATACTCTGTCCCCACGACTCCCACGACTTTAACCTATTGATAATAAATATGTTAACTTTTTGATGGGGACAGAGTATCACGTCCCCAAATTATAACTGCTTTAGAATGAGTACCTTGCCTGAGCCAGAAGGAGGGACAGAGTATCACGTCCCCATTTAGGCCTTCCAGACCTGGTTAGGGGCGGTCCTGACACCCGCCATAGCGTTCCGTGTGTCCACGATGACCTTGCCCTCGCACCACCTCGCCAGCTCTTCCCAGTTTATCACTTTATGGGCCGTCGATATGACACAGGCGTCAAATCCTCCGATTGTCTTCTCATCCCACTCCACCGACTTCGTCCCGGCCCAGTGCGGATGTTCTCTCGTCACCTTGATGACCGGAATATACGGGTCATAATATGATACTTCCGCTCCATACTTGGCCAGCAAATCCATCAGATGATACGACGGCGACTCGCGCTCATCATCCACATCTTCCTTATAGGCCAGCCCAATCACCAACACCTTGCTCCCCTTAAGGGGCTTCCCCCACCAATTCAGCGCCTCAATTGTCCTTTCCAACACATACTCGGGCATCCTGGTATTAACCTCGCCTGCCAGCTCGATGAACCTGGTGGTCTGTCCATATTCGCGTGCCTTCCAGGTCAAATAGAAAGGATCAATCGGAATGCAGTGTCCGCCCAGCCCCGGCCCCGGGTAAAAAGGCATAAAGCCAAACGGCTTGGTTTTGGCCGCCTCAATGACCTCCCAGATATCTATACCCATGGCCGCGTAGACCGTCTTCAATTCATTGACCAGGGCGATATTAACCGACCGGAAAATATTCTCCAGAAGCTTAACCGCCTCAGCCGTCCGGCAGGAAGAAACCGGCACCATATTCTTCACTGCGATCCCGTAAATCTCCATGGCCTTCTTGAGGCATTCCGGCGTCAACCCGCCGATAACCTTCGGCACTTCCGACACGCGGCTCTTCGCATTCCCCGGGTCTTCCCTCTCAGGTGAAAAAGCTAAATAAAAATCCTTCCCCGCCACCAGGCCCGATCCACTCTCCAGCACCGGCCGCAGATATTCATCCGTCGTCCCGGGAAAAGTCGTTGATTCCAGCACAATCACCATCCCCCGCTGAATATACGGAGCAATTTCTCTCCCCGTGTCCAAAATAAATGAAATGTCCGGTTCTCTCTGCTTCGTTAACGGCGTCGGAACACAGATAATGACCGCATCCACCGCCTCGCTCTTGATCAGCGAAAAATCGCTTGATGCCCTGAAGCTCCCCTTCGCCACCGCCTCACTCACATCCTCTTCAGCGATATGCTTGATGTAGCTTTTGCCCGCATTTAAGGCTTCGACTTTTTCCGAATCTATATCAAGTCCGATGACTTTCGCACCAGCCCTGGCAAAGTTCAGCGCCAGCGGCAAGCCCACATAACCAAGCCCGATAACAGCAATCTTTTTCATCTTAGCTCCTTCTGCTTTCTCTTTTCCTCGCCTCTCCGCTCGCCCTTCCGCTCCCTTCCCCCTCCTCCTCCCCCTTCCCCTTCTCCTTGCTCTTCTCCTTCCCCTTCTCTTTTACTTTTTCTTCCTTCTTCATCTTCTTCAGCTCATTACGGCATACAATACACCAAACAAAACTCTAAAGACAATGTAAACTCCGGCTATCCAGACCACCCCCGTAGCCGCCACCCGCAGCCATCTTTCTCCGCGCTTCATCTGCTTCCATCTCGGCGACATCGCAAAAAAGCGATGGTAACAGCCCTGGCATTTATAGTGCCTGAGAGGCACCGCAAATGACACAGCCTTCTGCCACAGCCTCCGCGGTCGCCGGCTTAGCCCATCCCCACAATGCGGGCACTTATGGTCATCAACCGCCTTAAGATAAATCTCAAATTCGCCAATTCTCATAATTTATTCTTCACCTTCCAGAAACCAATTTCCCCACTTTCCTGCTTCCAGCACAATG